>Ga0181521_10002125_pt1 | contig 24042 bp, 20 predicted proteins | sample PEATcosm2014_Bin_32_FD_119764 | JGI IMG/M metagenome (GOLD analysis project Ga0181521, IMG submission 119764) | Peatland microbial communities from MTU Mesocosm Facility, Houghton, MI, USA - PEATcosm2014_Bin02_60_metaG | ecosystem: Environmental > Terrestrial > Soil > Wetlands > Peat | place...
CCGGGCGAGCGGTCCGCTGCGCCTACGGGCCGACCAGGTCGGGCCCGGCTACACGATCCTGACCCCCGAGGCCCGTCGCGCCTTGATCGATGCCGCGCAGTTCGAGGGCATGTTTCTCGATCCGGTCTACACCGCCAAGGCCTTGAGCGGCCTGGCCGCCGCGGTGAAAGACGGCGGCATCAAACACGACGAGCGGACCGTGTTCGTTCACACCGGTGGTCTGCCCGGGCTGTTCGGCCACGAGTTCATGCGCGATCCGCGCGCTGCCCCCGAGGGGGCGAAGATCGCCAGGGCCGCCCGGGAGGGCGCGGCATCTCTCATCCAACCAGCAGACCGAAGGGGGAGCGATGGCCCGCCGTAAGTCCCTGAGATCGCAGCTCTACCGAGCGGCCCGTGACCTCGGCAACGCGCAGGCGGCCGCCAAGGGCCCGGAGGCCTAGGGCAAGCGGGTGGTGCGCCGGGGTCGGTGTACCGGAAGACCAACAGCGGGCTGGGCAGCCTGCTGCGGGCCTTTGGGCTCAGCGGGGGACGGCGACGGTAGTTCGCTGACGCAGACCTGCCGGTGTCTCGCCCGTTCGCTCGGCCCCGACCGCTCGGGAGTTCGTGATCGGCGTTTCGTGCGGTTATCGACGACGCGCGACCTCGAGGGCCCGGTCGCGCGGGGGAGCGGACGACACCAACTCACCGAGGAGGCGTATCGAGACGTCGGCCACCTCTTGGACCGCGCTGTTGAAGGCGGCCAGGTTGGCCCGGGACGGCTTGGTCGTCCCGCTGATCTTGCGCACGTACTGGCGCGCCGAGTCGAAGATCTCTTCGGTGGTCACCGGGGGATGGATGTTGTAGAGGCGATGAATGCTTCGGCACATGGGACCAGCTTACGGTCGGGCCCGGACCGATCACCGGGCAGCGCCCGGTCAGTTCTGGCTCGGGCCCGCCGGTGCGGGCGGGGCCTGGAAGCGCCCGATCATCTCCTCGCCCTCGGGAAGACCGGTCGCCACGACCGACGCGGCCACGAGGTCGTCCAAGGCGGCCCCCATGCCCAGGGCTTCGAGAACGCTGGCGGTATCGCCGCCCGGTGGGCTCGGGATCGCGCCGACCCGTATCGGGGTCAAGAAGAGCCGCCGGCCCGGGCCGACGGTACGGATCGGCTCGCCGTTCTCGGTCCGGCGGGACAGGCTCAGCCCGCGGTCCTTGGTGAGCTGGTCCTCCATCACCTCTTCTTGGGTCATGGCCACCACCGCCCCGATCCCGGCCGCCTGCAGCTCGGCCGCCCAATATGCCGCCGGGTGTTCGGCGAAGCGCACTCCCAGCTCCTCGCTGAGCGCGGCGTCGTCGGCCGACCAGTCGATGCCGGAGAACCCGGTCAGCGCGCCCAGGCGTTGGCGGTCCTCGGGCCGGGGGGCGGCCAGGTACAGCCACCGGTCCTCGGCCTTGTAGATGCGGTCGGTGGCGCTCCAACCCATCGCGTCCTCGCCGCTCGGCTCGTCCCACTCCCGACCCGGGAATGCCACCATGTACGGCAGCTGGTGGTAGGTGGCGGTGTGGGAGAGCGACGCGTGGGCGCGCTGGCCGACGCCGGTCCGCAGCCGGTGGAACAGTGCGACCAGGGTGGCGAAGGCGGCCCAGTTGCCGGCCCCGTAGTCGTTCATGGCCAGCATGTGCATCCGGGGGTGCTCCCGGCCATACCAGCGCATCTGGATGCCGGTGACCGCCTGGCCCAGCTCCTCGCGCCCGCGCCACCCGCCGCGGTAACCGGTGTGGCCGAATGCGCTCACCGACGTGTAGATGACCGAGGGACTCAAACGACGAACGTCGTCGTAGCCGATGCCCATCCGATCCGCGACCCCCCGGGTGAAGTTCTCGACCACGACGTCGACGCCTTCGCTCAAGCGGCCGAAGATCTCCAGGCCTTGCTCGCTCTTCAGGTTGAGCAGCATGGAGCGCTTGCCGTTGTTCGTGTACACGTGCATGAAGTGCTGCCGGTCCTCGAGGCTGTTGATCTTCACCACCTCGGCGCCGTACTCGGCCAGCACCCGTCCGCGCGTCGGGCCGGCCAGGACCTGGCTCACGTCGAGGACCCGCATGCCCGACAGCGGCGCCTCGGGGACGGGCTCGGTGACCGCTTGAGTGACCGGCTCGCGCGCGGGTCGGCCGTCCGCCTCGAAGCGGTCGAGCTCGGCCAGGATCTCGGCGCGGTCGGTGTCGAGCCGGTGGCGCGGGCCGGTGGCCTCCGGCGGGGTGGACGACAGGCCGATGGGGTAGCCCGCCTGCACGGTTGCGCCGAGCTCGGGATCGCCGTCGAGCTCGATGACCGACCGGCTGTCGCGGGCCTGGGGGTCCCCGAGCAGCCAGTCCTCGGTGGTCTGGCACAGCCCGGTGGGGGCCTTGGATTCCTCGTTGATGACCCGTTCCCATTCACGGGCCGTCTTGGTCTTCATGAGCTCGATCAGCTGCGCGCGCATCTTCTGGGCGAGCTCGGGGTTGGCGGCCAGCTTGGCCGACTCGCCCATGCCCTCTTCGACCGACTCGGTCGGGAGGAAGGTCTTGGCAAACCATTCGAGGTGGCGGGGCTGGATGAGGCAGAGCTGGACCCAGCGCCCGTCCTGGCAGCGGTAGTGGCCGATCTGGGGAACCGATTCGGAGGAGAGGACGCCCTGGGGCATGCCGGCCGTATCACCGACCTTCTGCCCGCCGCCGCCGATGACCTCGAAGGCGGCGTCGAACAGGGGCACCTCGATCCACTGCCCCGCCGCGCCCCGCTCGCGGGCGACCAGCGCTGCCATGACCCCGTGGCACGCCGAGACGGCCGCGAAGCTCGAGAGCAGGGGGAGGGCGCTGAACCGCACCTGTCCCGGCTCACCTTCGGCGCGCGGGGGGAGGAGGCCGGCGGCCGCCGTCAACAGGCCCTCCCATCCCGGGAGACCGGCTCGCGGGTCGTCATGGCCGAAGGCGGGGATCGAGCAGTAGACGAGGGACGGGTTGTCCCTGAGCGAGCCCGCGTGGCCGATGCCCAGCCGATCGGCGGTCCCTGGGCGGAAGCTCTCGATCACCACGTCGGCGGTGGTGATGAGGCGCCTCGCGATCGCCCGATCGTCGTCGTCGGCCAGATCGAGGGCGATGCTGCGCTTGCCCCGCTGGAGGAGTGCGTTGACCGGGTCGGCCCAGCTGGGCCCGCCCGGCGGGTCGATCCGGATGACATCCGCACCGAGGTCCGCCAAGACCATGGCGACCGTGGGGCCGGCCAGCCATTGGCTGAGGTCGATGACCCGGACACCTTGGAGCGCTCGATCCACTGGGTTCTACACCTTTCGCTCGGTCGGCATGTCCGCTCCCGGTCGGGCCGGGGGAGTGTCGGTCACCGACAGATTCTCGCCCAGGCCGGCCGGTCGGCGTCGCCAGAAGACCTCCGGCGGAACCGCCCCCCGCCGACCGTCTCCGTCGGGGTCGTAAAAGGGAAAGCTAGATAGTTACGCATTCGTGCGTCAACCCTGCTGACACCTTCTCCCGCTTGATGGCTGACACAACTGACGACGTGCGTCTCGATAGAATGGCAAAGATTCGGCCAGATCAGGTGGCGGTTCTCGCACCGATCGGCGTGACGACCGGCGCCTCCGCAACCGCCGATGGTATGAGAGGTGGCCAGGCTCAGGCGCTGAGCGTCCTCCAGTTGCGGCGCATTTCAAGGAAGAGTGTTTGGTTCGTTGCGCGCCGGTCGGTCGGCTGACGCCACCGCTGATCCGACCCCTTGTCCCCAGGAGAACGGCCGTGCAGGCGTGTGTCATCAAGCCGAGCGAGATCACCGAGCGCCAACGAGAGGCGTGGGACGAGCTCGCCGCCCGTCTCGGACGTCCCAACCCGTTGTTCGAGGCACCCTGCCTCGTGCCGGCGGCCAAGCACCTTTCGAACCACGACCACATTCGCCTGGCCGTGGCCACCGAGGACGACCGCTTCTACGGGTGCTTCCCCCCCCACCTCGGTGGTGGCCGAGGCGAGCAAGAGCTGACGATCGGCCACGTCGGAAAGGAAGTTCCGCAGCGCCTTGTTGTGGCCGTGTGCGGCCAGGCAGGCCACCTGGAGGTGGTGCATCGCCAGGATCATGGCGCTCGACGAGCATCGCCGAGAGAGCGCCGTGATCGCGTCACCGGCCTCGCTCATCGTGGAGCCCAGCCCACCGAGCTCGGTTGGGACCAGCGCGCCCAGCACGCCGCCCGCCTTCAGCCCCTCGATCGTCTCGACACGGAAGCGGGCCTGGCGGTCGACGTCATCGGCGTTCGGCGCGGCGAGCTCGTCGGCGATCTGGGTGACGACCTCGAGCATCTCGGCGCGGACGACGGTCATGCCGTCACCGACCGCAGCTGGATCAAGGCGGCCTCGATGGCCGTCACCGACTCAAAGGTGGCCTTGGGGAGCATCGCCTCGGGGAACTCGATGTCGAAGGCGTCCTCCAGGGCCAGCATGACGTTCACGCTGGCATGCGAGGTCATGCCGGCCCGGAACAGGTCGTCTTGGTCATCGAGCGCGGCCATATCGACCGGCAGGCGGGCGTGTTCGCTCAGCACCTGGCGGATCTGGTCCCTCATGGTCGGCTCCTCAGTCATTGCGGCGTTCCATTGTCGGCTGCCCGTCATAGCCAGACGCGGATCCGCTCACCACGACCGCCGCCGCGAGTCCGGCCTCATGGGTCATGCTCAAGGAGAACGGCCCGAGGCCCCGCTCCACCGCCAGCCGGGCCGCCGAGCCGCGCAGTCGGAGCTTGCACGCCCCGCTCGGGAGCCTGACCACCTCGATGGTGCGCCAGTCGGGCCGCACCCCGTCGGGTCGCAGCACCTTGATGGTGGCCTCCTTGGCGGCAAAGCGCGCCGCCAGCGAGCCCGCCGCGACCTCGGGCGGGCCCTGGCAGCAGGAGATCTCGTGCTCGGTGAAGACGCGGCGCAGGTATCGGTCGCCGAAGTGCCTCACCGAGCGCGCCACCTCGGCGATGTCGACCAGGTCGACTCCGACTGAGAGGTCTCCCGACGTCATGGCGCCGGTCCGATCACCGCGTTCGTCGGCGGTTCGGTGGGCGGCTTGGACATCGACGAACGGATCAGCTCGAAGATGCGGCCGATCTCGGCCCGCATCGGGGGCAGGACCACCAGCACGATCGGGGCCAGGAGCAACAGCGCCCACGGCATCGCCACCAGCGGGAACAGCACCGGCGGGGCCAGCACGGCCACCCACGGGAGGATCTTCTTGTAGCTGAACTCGAACATCTTGCGGACCATGTGGTCGGCGTAGACGAGGTCCACCAACGCGATCAGCCAGGCCACCCCGTAGCCGTCGAGCCCGATCCTCTTCACCAAAACGACCGCGGCAATCGAGAGCGCGACGGTCTGGATGGCGACCACGCCGGTGACGGCCATGTTGCGGCCCCGGCTGTAGAGGAAGGTGGTCTGGATCAAGCCGGACGCCCCCAGCACGGACGCCAGGGCCAGCAGGCTGTAGAGGGGAACGGCCCTGGACCACTCATGGCCGAAGAGGGCCGGCACGAGCCAGCGGGCGGCCACGCCGAAGCAGGCAAACGGGACGGCCAGCGCAAGCAGCTGAAGCAGCGATCCCTCCTCGATCGAGTAGCGAAGCCGACTCTTCTCCTCGTTGCCGACTCGCGACATCGCGACCAGGCCGAGCCGGTAGGCACCTCGCTGAGAGAATCCCATGGTGTCGACGAGGCGCTGGGCGAACGCGACGAACCCCACGCCGGCCGCACCGAAGAAGGTTCCGACGACGAGCGGATTCACCAGATCACCGAGCCGGCTGACCCACTGGGCGGTCGAGTAGCTGAGCCCATGGCGCGCCATGTCGCGGACTGCGGCCAGCGACCAGTCCCAGCGCAACCGGAGCCCCGACGTGGCCAAGCTGGCCACGAACAACCACGTCTGCCAGGCGAAATACCCCGCGATGAGCGACCACGCCTTCGCACCCAGGAACGCCAGTGGGACCGCCGTCCCGTACAGGGCCACGTCGCCCCCGAGCTCGAGCAGCCCCATCAGGCGATAGCCGAAGCGACGCTCGATGGCCGCCTGGGAGGGCGCCCACAGGACGTTGACCGGGATGCTGAGCAAGAGGACCCGAAGGGGCAGGAGCACGCCGATCGGGCGCAGCAGGCCGCCCAACGCGAACGTGAGCCCCTCGGAGAACGCGGTGGCGACCACCGAAGTGACCAAGAGCAGCGTGAAGGCCTGGTTGTAGTGGCGCGCCACCACCTCGCCGGTCATCCGGATCAGGTAGACCTCCAGCCCCAGCTGGGCAAAGGTCGCCACGAACAGCACGAACGCAGCCGCGCCGCTGTAGATCCCGTAGGCCCCCGGCCCGATCAACCGAACGACCAGGACCACGCCCACGAGACGGATGACCATCCCGATGGCTTCCCGGCCGACCAGATAACCGCCACCCCGGACGGCCAGCTGACCCAGCGATCGGTGCTGCGTCGGTCCGGTGGGCTCCGGTGCGTCCGGGACCTGTGGGGGTTGGGACACCTTCCTCCTTGAGCGCTGCGGCCGGGCAGGCCGGTGTCATCGCCCGCGCAGCTGGTCGGCTGCCTGACGAAGGAGGTCTTCGGCGGTGACCGTGCTGCCGGCGCTCGCCGACGCGATGGAGGAACGGGCCAGCAGCCCGCCGGTGCTCGACTCGATGCCAGCGGTGAGCGAGCTCACCGACCTCTGACGGATCGCCTCGAGGTCGACGGCGCCCGGTCGCAGGTCGACCAGGACGGCAAACAGCGCCGGGCCGATGCGGGACACCATGTCGCGGTCGCGCAGGTGATTGGTCAAGCGACCGGCCACCGTCATCAACGCGGACGGGCTCAACTGCTCGGTGCCGTTGGACGCCGACACCTCGACGAGGAGCAACCCCACCGTGCCCTCGTTGTTGCGCACGTGGGCGAGCGAGGCGCTCAGTCTTCCGACCAGCGTCGTCAACGTGGCCAACCCGGTGACGGGATCCGGGCCGAGCAAGGCGTCGAGGTCATCGCCCACCGCGGCGGGCGCGATGACAGCCGGCTCGTCTTGGCGGGTCCCGAAGGTGGACGGCGTCTCGGGAGCGACGAACGGCATCTCGGGGAACGCCTCCGGCGGGGTCGGGGTCGGCGACGGCACGGCGGCCTCGACCCACTCGATCTCGTCGAGACCGAGGAACTCCCAGTCGTCGGGGCGGCTGGCCTGGCTCGGTGCGGCCGATCCCCAACCGCCACCGGTCGGCACGAAGGCATCGGCGGCCTGGTCGAGCGGGTGCTCGTCCACCACGTCGTCGAGGGGCTCGTCGAAGTCCGTCGAGGTTGTCGGCTGCATGTAACCGATCAGTGGGGGAGCCGCCAGGGGTTCGGAAGTCTGCGCCGCCGCGTCGGCGACGACCGGTGTCTCGACCATGGGTTCGTAGGCCGGCGCGGCGGGCCCGGGTGCCGGCGCCGGCGCGGCCGGGGCAGCTTCCGGCGTGATTCTCGTCGCACCCTCGAGGACCTGCTGGCGGGCCCGGAGGTACGAGGTGAGTCGGCCGGCGAGGTTGCCGAGCAGGTTCAGCTGGTCCTGCTCGAAGTGGCCGGCCAGTGGTTCGGCGACGCACAGGAGCCCCCAGGGGTGATCGGGCGCCTCGGGATCGCTCAGGGCCGCCGCGGCGAGCTTGATGTGGTGACCCTGGCCGGTCCACATGCCCTTCAACACGCGTCCGCTTCGCACGAGCACGGTGCCGCCGGTCAAGTGTGGGTCTTCCCAGGTCTGGCGGACCAGTTCGTCGATCGCCTCGACCGACCAGCTGGGGTCGGCGGTCAGCGAGGGAAAGGTCGCGATCGCGAAGCCACCGTCGGCCTTGCGCAGCGCGGCGAACGCGAGCGAGACGCCGCATTGGGTCTTGGCCATCCGAAGAAGATGGCCAACTCCGCCGTGGGCTCCGTTGCTGCTTCCTTGGTCCTCAGTCATCGTGGTGGGCACGCCTCCTGCTCCTTCGAGGGACCCCGGGGGGAGGGTCCTCGGTCCATCGATTGGGTGTACCAGTTCCTGGTCAGGCCCGCTCGACGTACCCGCTCGTTGCGAGCAGCGTACGAATTTTGCGTCCCACGGCCGTTTCCCCCTTGTCCCAGCCCTGGTCGGAGGGCCGTTTGGGGTGTCCGCGCCCGTCCCCAACCGCCTGACCAGGACCGATTAGCGGCGTCGGCCATGGTCCGAGGCCCCGCCGGCGGGGGAGCCGGGGCGAGGACCAAGGACCCAATCGCCGCGCTCGGCGAGCGGACGCCTCGCCTGAGGTAGACCCGAAGACAGCTTCTGGGCCCGCCAGGCGGGCACACCGTCGTCGATCGAGGCCGATCTCGACCGGACGATCGACCCGCTCGAAGAGATCCTGGAGATCCGAGGTCTCTCCCGAGCCGGTCGTGGCCTGACTCAACAGCGGGCCGCCCTGCGGGGCGGAGGGCCCGCGGGCGGCCCCCGGTGTGCGACTGTCATGCTGGGCGCCGGTGGGTCCGGACGAAGCTCGATCGATCGCCGAGGACTGGGTCGAGGTGTGGAACAAGCGCGATCTCGGACGGATCGCGCAGCATTACGCGGGCGACGTGGTGCTCAGTGCGCCGACCGTGGTGGTTCGCTGGGGACGACCCGACGGCCGTCTCCGCGGCAAGGAAGAGGTGCTCGAACACTTCCAGCGGGGGCTGGAGTCGGCGCCCGATCTGCGATTCGACCTCGAATCGGTGCTCTGCGGACCGGACGGATACGCCGTCATCTACCGGCGGGAGAACAGAAACCTCGTGACCAACTTCGTGACCGACGACCAAGCCGTCGACGTCGCGGTGTACAACCAGTTCGCGCAACCCTGACCGGCCGGCTCTCGGGCCAGCGCCATCTCGGTGACGCCGATCGTATAGTGACTCCGCGCGGGTCCATCGTGTTCGGAACAACGGGCGAGGGGATCGACGATGGGAGAGGAAGGGTGGCCGGGCCTTCCCTTTGAGGAGTGGCGCGCGACGTGCGGCACGCTTCACATGTACACGCAGGTGATCGGAAAGCTCCGCCTGGCCCTCAGTCCGTTCGAGCCGGAGTGGGCCCACGTCGCCCTCTACGTGACCGCACGAGGGCTGACGACATCACCCATCCCGGTCGGCCTCCGGACGATCGACGCCGAGCTCGATCTGGTCGATCACCTGTTGGTCGTTCGCTGCAGCGACGGCTCGATCGGCCGGCGGCCGCTCGGGGGCTCGGTCGCGGATTTCTACGCGGACTTCTCCGCAATGCTGCAACGGATGCGCGTGGACGTCGCCATTTCGGTGCTGCCGTCGGAGGTTCCCGATCCGATCCCGTTTCCCGACGACCACACCCATGACACCTACGAGCCCTCCCATGTCGATCGGTTCCTCCAGGTGCTCACCAAGGTCGACGCAACCATGAAGGAGCACCGGGCCAGGTTTCGGGGCCGCACCACGCCGGTGCACTTCTTCTGGGGGACCTTTGACCTCGCGCTGACCCGTTACTCGGGGCGACCGGCCGAGCCGGCGCCCGGCGCCGGGGTGATCGCCCGGGTGAGTGGCGACGCCGAGGAGATCTGCGCCGGCTGGTGGCCCGGCAACGACCAGATCCCGTACCCGGCGTTCTACGCCTACGCGCATCCGCAGCCCGACGGCATCGAAGGGGTCCCGGTGCGCCCGGGAGAAGGGGCGTGGCACCCCGATGCGGGCGAGTTCCTGCTGCCCTACGACGCCGCTCGTTCGGCCGCCGATCCGCGGCGGGCCATCCTCGACTTCCTCGAGAGCAGCTATGCGGGCGCCGCGGCGCTTCTGGAGTGGGATCGTGAACTCACCAACGTCACCGCACCGGCGCCCGTCGGTGAGTGATCCGCCCAGGAGACACCGATGACCGACACCTGCACCCACCTCGACCAGATCCTCGATGTCGAGCCCTCGGGGACCGGATGCGTGGACTGTCTGGCCGCCGGCCGGCACGACTGGGTCCACCTGCGAGTGTGCCAGGCGTGCGGCCACGTGGGCTGCTGTGACAACTCTCCGGGACGGCATGCGACCGCCCATTACCGCGCGGTCGGGCACCCGATCATCCGGTCGTACGAGCCGGGCGAGGACTGGTACTACTGCTACGTCGATGACCTCGCGTTCGACCTCGAAGACGCCCCTCCGGCGCCCTCGCATCCCTAAGAGCTCGGACCAGATGACCCGGCTGCCCAAAGCGGTGTCGCTGGAGCGGACCTCATGAGCGCCCATCAAGAGCGTGTCGACGTGGTGACGCTCGACGACACGATCCGTGAGCACTCCATCGATCGGGTCGATTTGCTCAAACTCGATGTCGAGGGCGCGGAGCTGGCCGCACTGCGCGGAGCCAAGGCGTCGCTGTCCGATGGGGTCATTCGGGCGATCGCCTTCGAGTTTGGCTCGGCCAACATCTACTCTCGGACGTTCTTTCGCGACTTCTGGGACCTGCTCGCTCCGCTCGGCTTCCGCTTCGCACGAGTCTTGCCCGGTGGTCGGCTGCTCCGGATCGACCGCTACAGCGAGGAACGCGAGCACTTCCGCGGCGTCAGCAACTACCTCACCCAGCGCTGAACGCTTCCGATCGGCGGCGACACGACCCGGCTGGTGTCGACGGCCTTGGCGATGGGGGTGAAGTCGCCCGCCTCGGCCACCGAGTGGAGCATCGCGGCCGACTTGGGGAAGTCGCCCCCGGTGACCGCCCACGACCCATAGTCCCAGGTCACAGCGGCAAAGAGGTGTTGGTGATCGGCCCAGCGGAGGAACTGGCTCACGAATGTCGGGTTGTCACCACCACCCGATTGTGCGGTCGGTGCCAGCCCCCACTTGGCGATCATGAACGGCTTCTTGTGGGTCTCGGCGAAGGTCGAGAACCAGTTGGGCCCGTACGGGACCTGCGCGAACGCGTCCCACCCCGAGCCGATCGCCGTCGGTCCGACGTCGAAGGCGTCGGTGGCCACGATGTCCACGTACCCGTTGCCCGGATAGAGCGCCGGGGGGAGCACCGGGTCCGAGCCGGGCGCGCTGTCCCAAGCGAACTGGAACTGCTCACCGGACACCGAACGCATGGAGGTCACGATCTGGCGCCAGTAGGCCACGTAGTCGGCCGCGGCGGCCGGCGTGGTGGCCGCCCAGGGGAAGGTGGGATCCTCGGGGTCCCAGCCGAGCATGATCACCGAGCTGGCCTGGCCGTTGTTCACGAGCGTGTAGGCCAGTTGGCTGAAGTAGGCGTCGTACTGGCCGGCCGCACCGGCGGCCAGGCTGGCCCCGGTGGTCGGCAGCATGGGGACGCCCCAGATCATCCGGAAGCCCGACCCGCTCCAGCGCTGCACGAACCACATCGGGTCGGCGATGCCCTGCCAGTTCGAGCCGTCGATGTAGTCGAACGCGTACGGGACCGGCGCGCCGGCGTCGGCGCTGAACGTTGTCGCGGCGACCGGGGAGCCCGGACCGGCGTAGACGCCGAGCGGCACCGTCTGGCCGACCGGCTTGGTGGTGGGCGTGGTCGTCTTGGGAGCGGTGCTCTTGGGCGTGGTCGTCTTGGGAGCGGTTGTCGGCGCGGACGGGGTCGCGGTGACGCCGGGCGTGTTGACGGCGTTCTCCGAGACGACCAGCACGAGCAGCCCGACGGCCACCCCCATGGCCACGATGAGCGTGAGGGTCGCCAGCAGCTGGCGCGGACGGAAGGCCCGGGCGGCGCGGTGCCTGATCACTCGGAGTTGTCGGCGCAGCGTCATCACACACCTCCTGCGAAGGCGAGGGTCTCCGCGACGGCATCGGTCGGCGTGGCCACGCCTCGGTTGTCGAGACGCGGCACGGCGATGGCGAGGAGACACCAGAGAACCTGGGGCAGGCCGGCATTGCTCAGGAACGGCCAGATGAGGTTCATCACGAGCATCGCGACGACCGTGACCGCCACCGCGCGGCCGATCGCCCGGTCGAAAGGATCCTTGGCCCGCGCCGCTTCACGGCTCCGCTTGACCATCACCCAGCCGAGGGCGCCGAAGAGCGCCAGGAGGGGGAACCCACCTTCCATGAGGTAGGCGACGTACTGGGACTCGGGGTAGGGCCACTGGATCGAGGACGGGAGCTCGGCGCCGTAACCGCCCAGGGGCCGCGCCTCGATGGCCGGGATGTACTGGGTGGTCCAGACGTTCCAGCGAAAGTCGAGGGTCTGGGGGACGCCCGCGTGGCGGCCCGAGCCCGCGCTCGACGAGAACTCGGTGTTGAGCCGGGAGGCCAAGAACGGTGCGGCGACGAGCGCCCCCACCACCACCGCCACCCCGGCGAAGCGCAACGCTCGCCGTCCGTGGCCGTACTGGGCAGCCAGCACGACGACCCCGATGCAGAGCAGGAGGATCGCCGACAGCTCGGCGGTAAGGAGGAGCCCGGTCAGCGCGATCAAGCCGATGATCCACGAGGCCCGGCGGTGCCGGGTGATCTGCCCGGACAAGGTGAGCGCGCACAGCACGAGCAGGAGCGGAAGGAGGTAACCGGCCAGCACGGCCCAGTTGTTGAACGGCCCGGTGGCCCGGGTGGCGGTGCCGGCGGTGGCGGTTGGGCCCGACAGTCCGCCGGTGATCTTGTTGAGGAAGCTCATCACCGCTCCGACGTGGAGCTGCTGGAGTACCGCCAGGAGGGCGACGGGCACCATGGCCGCGAGGAGCACCGCCACCGCGATGCGGCGCTCGGCGGGGGTGCGCAACGAGGTGCGAACGGCCCGATAGATAAGGAAGAACTGGAGCTGCCCGAAGACGGTGCCCCAGTCGGCGATGCTCAGGTGCTGGTTGAGGGTGATCGCGTCAATGGCGCCGAAGAGCGCCCAACCGACGCCGTAGGCCAAGAGCAACCAGTCGAGGCTGGACCAGGGCACCGCGTCGGATCGGCGCGCCGAGATGAGCACGGTCGCCCCGACCACGCCGATGAGCAGCTCTGAGACCCGGAGGTGGGCGACGGGGACGCCGGGCGCCATGCCCGAGAGGATCGGCACGGCCCCGACCAAGACGAGCCCGCCGATGACCGGCCGGAGAAGGACGGCCACCACCAGGGCCAGGCCGGCCAACGCGGCCAACCCCATGTCGGGCTTGCCCACGACGACGAAGCCCAGCGCGAACGCCAGAACCACGGCGCCCAGGCCGAGCAAGATCGGCCGGGGCCGCTCGGCGAACCAGCTGTTGTCGGGCGTTCCGGCGCGCCATCTCCCCGCAGGGCTAAGGAGTGCGGCCTCGCCCGGCTCAGCCCACACGGCCCGACACCCGGCTGCGCAGCCGGCGATTGGCCAATACCGCCCACACCGGGGGGCGGCCGATCATGCACAGCCGCTCGGCGGCCGCCACGACGTCTCGCTGACGGGTGCCGGGGTGCGACACCAGCACCGTCGGTCCCGTTCCCCGGCTGAGCTCGACCACGCCCGAGGAGAACGACGGGCTGATGGCGACCGCCGGACCGTTGATCGGCCAGCAGGGCCGGAGCCCACGGGCAAGCTCCATGGTGGGCGCGGTGTCGGAGATGGCGATGGGGACGACGGTCAGGCCCTTGCCGGTACCGGCGTCGGAGAGCACCCGGGCTAGCTCGGCGAAGGAGAGGTCGTGGGGGACGAGCGCGGCGCGGCAACCCGACGCCGTGGCCATCGCCACCGCGTCGTCGATCCTCGGGTCGGCCCTCTCGGCCGCCAGCACCAGGATCAACCCGACCACGAGACCCAAGAACGCCCCCAGGGCGATCCCGTACTTGTGCAGCGTCCCCTGTCGGTGCGCCGTGTTCGGCACGTTGACGATGGCGACCGAGCCGGCCGCGATGGCGGCCGAGAGCGGGGTGTTGCTCGCCACCGCACGCGCGATGGCGTCGGCACCGGCCACCGCCCGGGCGGCCGTGGGTGCGCTGAAGTCGAGCAGCAGCAGCGAGGTGCCGTTCTCGACCGTCACGCTGAGGTTGTGCTCCACCGCGCTCGACGACGTGTTCAGCGAGCTGGCGGCGGCGGAAAGGATTGACTGGTCCTTGGGGATCAAAGCCGAGTAGGTCGTGGCCAGGGCCAACGCGTCGTTGGCGCTGCCGGGGCCGGTCTTGCCGGCGCCGGACTGCACGACCAGCGTGGCCTGGGCCGAGTACGTGGTGCCGGCGTGCACACCCGCGAACCATCCTCCGGCCGAGCCGGCGATCAACGCGAGCGCGAGCAGCCAGCCTCGACGGATGAGTCCCTTCGGGAAGTGCCGACGCCTCGCCATGAGGCCCGGGGTCACCATGCTCTCGGCCGCCGAAGGCGCGACCGGGGTCGAGGCCACCGGCACCGGGGCCGGGCGGAGCGGGTTGGACACCACGATCGCGTTCGGCGTGCTCACCTGGAACTGGTAGGCGGTCGACGAGGCGGCAGTCGCCACAGCCGGCTCCGCTGGGCGGGGCGGGGTAGGCATGGGGGCGGGCTCGACGACGTGCTCGGAAGCCGGCTCGACCTGGCCCGGCTCGACCGGGGGCTCCATCGGAATCGCGCGGTCCCACTCCGGGAGCGCCATGTCGGCGACCGGCGCCGGCGCGGGCTCGAACACCGGGTCGGCGAGCACAGGCTCGACAAACCCAGGCTCCGGTGCCGGTGCGGCCAGCAAGGTCTCGGGGCTGGGAGGAGGGGGCGCGCTCGGGGCGACCGGGAGGTCCTCCCAGACCATCGAGTACAGACAGGCGGGAGCGCCTCGCTGGGCACAGGTGTTCTCGACCAGGGAGGCCTTCACGGCGCACACCTGCTCGGGGACCGTGACCAGGAGGCCCTTGACCAGCTCGCAGGCGACCTGCGCGCTGACCCGACCGTCGGACTTGGCCCGCAGCACGACCATGCCCGGGCGGGTCCGCAGGATCTCGAAGCTGATGCCGTAGGTGCTGAGGAGCGGGCGCGCGTCGGCCAGCACCTCGGCAACCCCGGGGCGCTCGCCGGCCCGCGAGGCGAGCAGCGGGTGCTCAGCCAGCTGACGGCCGGTGAGGCGCGCTTGTTCGGTCGTGGCCTCCTCGGGATTCGTCGACATCGTGGGAAGGGGGGTCGACATAGCCATCAGTTCGCAGCCTCGGCGGCCCGATGACGGGCGCTCTTGCGCCGGTACATCTCACGGTCGGCCCGAACCAACAGTGTGGTCGGGTCCTCGTGTCGGGGGTCAGCGGCGACCCAGCCGATCGATGCGCTCACGGCCAACGTCTGTCCCCGCACCTGGTACGGGGCCGTGAGCGTCTTGCGAATACGGGAGATGACCATCTCGATCTCGCCCGGGTCGTCCGAGGCGGCGTGGGCGACGACGAACTCGTCGCCACCGAGCCGGGCGACGATGTCGCTCGAACGGACGGCCCCTTGGATCCGGCGACCGACGGCCACCAGGACCTCGTCGCCGACGTCGTGACCAAAACGGTCGTTGATCATCTTGAAGTCGTCCAGGTCCAAGAACACCAGCGCGATCGAGCCGCCTCGGGTCCGGAACTGCAGAAGGACGCGGCGCAGGTAGTCGAGCAAGAGGTAACGGTTGGCCAGGCCGGTGAGCGGGTCGTGAAGGGCCAGGTGCATCAGCCACGCCTCTTCTTCGAGCTGCGAGGTGACGTCGCGCAGGACCAGCAGCGCGCCGGTCGACCCGTCTTCGAGCTCGAACGGCTTGGCCGACGCGACCAGGTGGCGGCGGTCCTCGCCGGCCAGCTGCAGCTGCTCGGAACGGACCACGGTCCCGTGCAGCGCACGGGTCATCGGGTGGTGGGCCTCGGTCAGCGGAGATCCGTCGGAGCTGCACAGGGCGGGGGAGTAGGGGAACGGTTCACCGATCAACTCCACGTCGGTCGCCAGCCCTTGCAGTGCCCGGGCCTCGCGATTCGCGATGAGCACGGTGCCCTGGGCGTCGCACACGACGATCCCCTCGTCCAGTGCGTCGAGCAGGACCCGCAACGTGGTGCCGGCACCCAGGCCCGAACCCGCCGCGACCGCCTCTCGCAAGAGGGCCACGTGGCAGTCGCCGACCAGTCGGCTGGAGAACCGGGCCCCGCTGACCTGGACGGCCAGGGAGTCCCCGTCGACGTGCGCCATGTCGAGGTTCCGACCCGGGAACGGCGCGTCGAGGAGCGACGCCGGCGAGTCCGGACCCGTCGCACCGGCGGAGTGGAGCAGCTCGGTCACGTCTTGGCCGAGGATCTCCTCGGGCAGGAGCCCGCTCAGGTCGCCGACGGCGGCGTTGGCGAAAACGATCGTGCCGTCGTCGCGGGTGACGACCAGACCCTCGGGCAGGTTGTCCACGATCTCGTCGAGCAGCCCGATGCCCGAGGGCAGATCGCTCTTTTGCCCGTCCTCCCCGTCGTCGGTGATGGGCTCGGTCGGCTCCGTTGCGGCGTTCTCGTCGGCCAGCACGGACTGGTCGACGACCGGGATTCCCGGTGGCTCGGTCGGGGACTCCTCGATCTCGACGGTGTCGTCCCTGGCGTAGAAGCCGGGGCCGCCTAGGGTGAGCTCGCCCGCGGCCAGCTGCTCGCCGAGGCTCTGGGTCAGCCGCAGGAGGCCCAACCGTTGCTCCTCGTCGAGCTCGGGCAGCCAGGTGTCGACGACGCCCAACAGGCCGTACCACTCGCCGCCGGCCCGGATGGGCACGGCCACGCAGGCCAGCGAATCGTCGGCAGATTCGTTCTCTCCGAGGATCTCGGCGTTCCAAAAGGGTTCGTTGGACTGGGCGCCGGGGCGTTCCAGGCACGAACGGGCGAGCAGGGCCACCCGCTCACCGAGGTCCGACGGACCGGGTGCGGCCAGCTCAAAACGGACATCGCCCCTGGTGGAAACCACAAAGGCGCCAAGGCCCATGCACAGATCCCGGGCCAGGCGTACGGCCTCGATGGTCTGGTCCTCTGCGTTCCTCATGGCCCGAAGGATACGGGCGGCCGGTCCCACCAACGTCTTTCGAGTGTCCCTCCAACCCCGACTGTGATTCGTCGTCTCGGGGGACGGTCAGTGGACGGCCCCTCCTTAGGGTTCGACTCATGTTCGTTTCCTATGTCCTTCGAGTCCGACCCGAGAGCCTGCGCGAGGGGCGGTTCACCGGCGAGGTGGAGGCCGTGGCAACCGGTCAGCGCTACGCGGTCCGCTCGCTCGACGAGCTCTTGTCGTTCGTGCTCGAGACCATGGGTGAGGAGCTGGCGCTCGCCCGCAACGCCCGGTCGGGCCAGGAAGCCGAGCGGTGAGCACCCCCACCATCCCGCGGCAGGCCATGGCCTCGGCGGGAACCTTGACGGTCGTCACCCAGCAGTCGGGTCGGCGCATGGACCTGTCGCTGCCCGCCGAGCAGACGACCACCCGGCCCAGCTGGGTTTGGTTGGCCACGAGCGACGCGCTGGTGGCGCTCATCGTGTTCTTGGCGGTGAGCAACCTCTTGCCGCGCTTTGTCCCTTCGGGCAACGCCGTGATCACCCACCTGCAGTTCGTCTTCATCTCGTGGCTCGCTCTGGCCGCCGCGATGATCACCAAGCGCGTCTACCCCAAGGCGCGCCGCCACATCGCCCCAACCCCGGCCGACGACCTGATGAACCTCGAGGCCGCGATCGCGATGGGCGCCCTGGTCACCTTCGCGCTGGCGGCGATCGTGCCGTCGTTCCTGCACGGGCCGCTGCGCCCGGCCGTGATCGCGGTGGCGTTCGGCGGGTGCGCAATCGCCCTGCCGTTGGCCCGCGCCGTGACCATCGGGGTACGCGGCCGCACCGCCGTCGCCCGGCCGGCCCGGGTGGTGGTGGTGGGCACCGGGACCATCGCGTCGGACGTCGCGGCCCGGCTCACCCGGTCGCGCCACGTCGAGCTGGTCGGCTTCGTCGACGACGACCCGGTCGACGGCCACCCGGTGCTCGGCGACCTGGCCTCGCTTCCGGCCATCTGCCAGCTGGGCCAGGTCGACCGGGTCGTGATCGCGTTCAGCCGGTCGCACCCGGCCCGGACGACCGATCTGCTCCGTTCGCTCGTCGGGACCGTGGCCGTCGATGTCGTGCCGCGGTACTTCGAGCTGACCGGTTGGGAGGCCAGCTTCCAGGACCTCGAGGGCCTGGCGGTCATCAGTCTCGACGGCGGAAGCCCGGGCCTGTTCGGGCGGTTCGCCAAGCGGCTCTTCGACGTGGTCGGTGCGACCCTGCTGCTGATCGGCGTCGCGCCGGTCCTGTTGGCCGCGATCGTCGCTGTCAAGGTGACCTCGCGCGGCCCGGTGCTGTTCCGCCAGGGTCGGCTCGGCCGAGACCGCCGCCCCTTCCAGATCCTGAAGCTGCGCACCATGCGCGAGCCCGGGTCCGCCGAGAGCGCCCTCGGCGTCCGCCACTTCCCCCGGCCCCTCGCCGACCTTCCCGAGATCGAGCAGCGGGTGACGCCGGTCGGTCGGCTCCTGCGCCGGTTCGGCATCGACGAGCTCCCCCAGCTGTTCAACGTGTTGCGCGGCCACATGTCGCTCGTCGGCCCCCGGCCCTTCGTCCCCGAAGAGTGCTCCGTCCTGCCTGAATGGGTGGGGCGGCGCTTCGAGATCCGCCCCGGCCTGACCGGGCTGTGGCAGGTGTGCGGCCAGCACGACCTGCGCTTCGAGGAGCTGTGCCGGCTCGACTGTCAGTACGTGGTCAGCTGGTCCTTCGGCGCCGACGTGCGCATCCTCGCCCGTACCCCGGGCCGCCTGTTCCGAGGTGGGGGAGGGGGAACGAACCGATGAGCGTGTCGACGGCCGTCCCCAGCGTCTCGGTGATCACGGCCACCAGGGGTCGTCCCGAGAACCTCGCGCAGCTCGTGCCGATCGTCCTCGCCGAGCAATCGGTTTGGCACTACGTGGTCGTCGTCGACGGGGAGGACCCCGAGACGGTGGCCCTCTTGACTTCGCTCAAGGACCGCTTCGATCGGCTCGTCTTCGCACAGGTCCCGCGCTCTGGTCAGCTGCGCGCGCTCGAGCTCGGCATCACCATGACCGACGCCGAGGTGGTGCTGCTGCTCGACGACGACGTGGTCCCGATGCCCGGCCTGGCCGGTGCCCACGCCCGGGCGCACGCCAACCAGACCGGCCTCGTCCTCGTCGGCACGATGCCGGTGCAGCTCCCGGCTCGCCGTGCCGACATCGGGACCCTCCTGTACGCGAGCGACTACGTCTCGCACTGTGCCCGCATGGAGGAGGGGCTCTACGGGCCCCTGGACCACCTGTGGCTGGGCAACGTGTCGATGCGGCGATCCGACTGCCTGAGGATCGGCCTGTACTCGGCCGACTTCACGGCCTCGTACCACGCCGACCAGGACCTCGGCTTCCGGTTGACCGAGGCCGGCCTGGTGGGGCGCTATGACCCGAGCCTGGCCGCCGTGCACCGGCACCGGCGCACCGGTCGGGAATCCCTGCACGACGCGCGCCGTCGCGGCGCCGGCCTGGCCCAACTCCACGAGGTGCACAGGGCGCTGGGGCCGTTCGACCCTTCGGTGTTCACCGAGGACCTTCCCCCGACGCTGGCCGCGGTTGTCCGCCGCGTCGGGTCGAGCCGACTGGCCCTGGGGGTGGCCGGGGCCCTGCTGGCCGCGGCCGGCGCGTTGCGCCTGGTCGGGTGGGCGTCGGGACGGGTGCGCCTGGCCAAGCTGGCCCGCCGGATCATGTTCGTCCGGGGCGCCACCGCCGGCGAGGGTGAGAAGCCTGAGCGAGCGAGCGACCGCAGCCGCCGGTCCGGTCACGCTCGACTGCCCGGGACCCCTCTCGAGCCTCGAGGAGCACCGGGGCGCCACCGAGGAGACGCTGGGGCGCTACGCGGTCGGCTGAGACGCTCGGCTACTCGTCGTCGGGGCCTGATTCGGCATCGGCGGAGAACGAGGCCCGGACCCGCATCAGGCTCCGTGACGGCGGGACGCCCAGGTCGGCCAGCATTCGCTCCGCCCGGTCGAGCGTGGACAGGGCCCGCCGGCGATTGCCCGAGCGGGCCAGCAGCTCGGCCGCCCGCAGGTAGTGGTTCTCCTCGTAGGGGTCGGCATCGATGAGCCGGTCCAACAGGGCCAGAGCCTCTTGGAGGTGCTCGTGAGTGACCGCCTCTTCGAGCAGCAGGTCGAGGAGCTGGATGTGCAGGCGCGCGAATGACTCCCGGTACCCGGCCGCCCAGTCGGCGTACCGGTCGCCCGGCAAAAGCTCGCCCCGGTACAGCACGAGAGCGTCGCGGGCCAGCCGGGCTGCCACGTCCGGCGGGGTGTCGCGCCGTATCGCCTCCTCGCCGAGCTGGCGGAACTGGATGACGTCGGTGACCGCGTCGCCGGCCAGCCGGATGAAGTTGTCGTCCCGCTCGAGCAGGTCGCCGCTCGCCGCGCGGACCCGCCACAAGACGTTGCGGAGTCGCCGGGTGCCGACGCCGGGACCGGCGTCGGGCCACAGCAGCTCGACGAGCTCCTCGACCGGGATCTTCTCGTGCAGGGCGACAATCTTGAGGCCCTGGGCGGCCAACGACAGCGGGAGTGAGACCGGCTCGCCGTAGCGCCGCACCGAGAAGGACCCGAGCAGCGTGATCTCCCAGGGTGGGTGATTGACCCTCGACGTCGGGGTGGTCACCACCATGGAGTGGTCGCGATGCGCGACCTCGGTGGAGAACGACTCGAAGCCCAAGAACTCGTCGCCCTGGCCCGATGCCGGGACGAGGGCCAGCTCGCGACGGGCCAGGACGGCCCAGCCGCGGGCGCCCAGACGGTCAAAGGTCTCCAGGGCCGCCTCCAGGTGGGCCTCGGCCTCTCCAACCCGACCGGCCTCGGACAACCTGACGCCCCAGCACAGCTCGACGCGCGCCGCCAGTAGCGGCTGACCCACCATCGCCTCGCGGGCGCTGCTCAAGAGGTCGCTCGCGTCTGCGACGTCGTCGGTGGCGATGCCGGCCACCCACTCGGCCCAGCCGGGCCGCACCCCGCCGGCCCGGCGGGCCCGATCGACCGCTTCGAGGAGGCTGACCGCCTGGCCTCGGCGGCGACCGAGCAGCATGATCTCCGCCGCCGCCGGCGCGAACGCCGCTCGCACCGTGTCGTGGTGCGGGTTGGCGGCCCGTTGACCGACCTGGGGGACCGCGTCGTCGTTGGCCGCGCTCAACCACGCGAACGCCGACGACGCCCGGCCGCGTTGGAGTTCGAGGTTGGCCAGCATGGTGAGCGTCTGCACGCGCGCGGCCCGGCCCACCTCGCCGGTCAACCCGAACAGACGAGCCGCGATCTCGAACGCGTTGTCGTAGGACCCGTGCCCGGCATCGGCCTCGGCCAAGACCCCGAACGCGCGGGCGGCCAGCGTCTGCTGCTCGCAACGCACGGCCAGCTCGGCGGCGGCTCCGGCGTCGCGAGCCGCCTCGGCGAGGTCGCCGTGTTCGATCGACACCGTGGATCGGATGAGCGAGGGGACCGCCACCAGCGCCCGGTCGCCGACGGTGTCCGCGCAGTCTTCGATCCATTGGGCCCACCGGAGCGCCTGCTCGACGTGCCCTTGGTGGACCAGGCTGTCTCCGATCACGAGAGCCAGCTGCGGCGAGGCGGCGAACTCCTGGGTCTGGCCGATGAGCAGCGAGGTCACCGCGACGAGGTCGATGTCCGAGCGCGCCGTCGGGCTCCCCTCGAACACGTTGGCCGCGCCGAGCGCGGCCGCGGCCAGGGCCTCGGCGTGGCTGCTGACCGTGCGGGCCAGGCGGACGGCGTGCTGAGCCACCTCTGCGGAGTCGTCGGAGCACCCGGCGAGGATCTGGCAAGCGACGGCATCGACCAGCATGAGCACCGCCCGGTAGGGGGTGTCGGCCTCGCACCGGCTGGCCGCCGACCGCATTTGCTGGGCGACCTCGGGCGAGAGATCGACGGCCAGACGGGTCCGGGCCCGTTGGTAGGCGATCTCGCAGCTGACCCGGTCCGAGACCGAGAAGTCGCTGGCCCGCTCGACGCAGACCTTGGCCCGGCCGAGCTCTCCGACGCTGATCCACAGTGCGGTGGCCCGGGCTAGGTGACGCGCGCTGGCCTCGTCGGTGGGTCCGTAGTCGGCCGCCATTTCCTCGTAGCGGGCCGCGTACGGCGAGTCGCCGCGATCCAACGCGATCCGGGCGCTCTCGGTGAACAGTCGGGCCACCGTCTCGTCCCGACGGAGGGTGTGCTGGGAGGCATGAAAGGCGCTCCGCTCAACCTGCCCGCGTGCCGCGAAGGCACGCGCGATGGCGGCGTGGGCGCGGGACCGGAGCTCCTTGGGCACCGACCAGAACGCGCTGGCCCGGACCAGGGGATGGGCGAAGTCGAGACGCTCGCCGCGCAGCACGACGATGCCGGCCTTCTGGGCCGGCCGCAGGACGTCGATGGACAGGCCGAGGTCCTCCAGGGAGGCCTCGAGGATGCTGACCGGGAGGCGGCCGGCCGCGGCGGCCGCCAGCGCGTAGCGGACGTCTTCGGCGAAGCCGGCCAGCCGTTGACCGAACGCGCCGACCAGTGCCTGGCCGAGCGGGAGCGGCTCGGGGAGGGGCCGCCACCCCTGCAGCTGCTCTTCGCCGAGTCGACTGCAGACGTCGAGCAGTGCGCTCGGGTTCCCGCCGGTTCCGGCAAGCAGGGCCGACATGACGCTGTCGACCGGGAGCTCGCCGAACTGCTGCTGCAGCAGCGTGGTCGCCTGGGCGAAGTTGAGCCCCTCCAGGTGGTGCTCGGCCACCGGGACCGACAGTTCGGGGGAGGCCACGTGCGGTGTGTCGCGCCAGGCCAGCACCAGTGCGACCGGCAGGTCGCCCAGATGGCTGGTCACGGCCTGGCTCATCACGTTGGGGAACCACGCTGGGAGGAGGTGGCAGTCGTCAACCGCGATGAGCAGCGGAGACTGCGCCTCGTCGTAGAGCGTGCGTACCGCCCGGGTGGCCGCCTCCACGCCGGATGCGATCTGGGCCGGGGTGAGGTCGACCGGGCCCGGCTCGCCGGTCCCGCTCGGCAACGCGCTCGGCGCCTGGTTCAGCAGCTCGAGGACCGGCTGCGGCCACTCCTTGGGCAGCGGGGTGCGCTCGTCGAGGGCGGTGCCGCGCAGCCGGACGACGCCGAAGTCCGTCGCGCGGGCGACTGTGGCCTCGATGAGGGCGCTCTTGCCGACGCCGGGTTCGCCCCGCAGCACGACCGCACTGCCCGATCCGGCCCGGGCCTTCCACAAGATGTGGTCGAGATGGGCGAGCTCACGGCTGCGAGCGACAAGGCCACCGGAATGTTCGGGGCGCGCCTCGATGCGGTCGCGCGACACGGAGGGCGAGAGGGTCGGACTGGCATCGGCGGCCTGGCGGGCGCGCGCCTCTTCGAGTCGATCACCCTCGGGCGACCGCTCTTGCTGCCGCTCGGTGCCCGAGGGCAGATCCGTTTTTCCCACGCCCCGTCTCATGAGTAAAGGTCGCAGGGAAAGCCACGACGACAAAGGACCGCGCGCCAACCGCTGGCCCGGCGGACCGAATCGGTTCGGCCGACGAATCCAGTTCTCCCTGGTGAGAGGAGCCTAGTTGGCCGACCCCCGAATACTCGGTCATGCCTCGGCGCATTCGCCCAGCTCGCGGGCGCCTTCGCGACGCCATCTCAGCGGCGACGAGCGGCGAAGATTTGGAAGGCGAGGGGGAGCTCGAGCTGACCGTTGTCGAGCTCGAAGCGGGCCAGGTGCCGCTGCAGCGCTGCGCGCGCGTCGGCCATGTCGGCGTCGCTGACCCCGGCGAAGGTGACCTCGTCGTCACCGACGATCGCGTCGGGCCCGACGAACTCGATCCTCTCGTACGCAGTCCGCTCGATGCCCCCCAGCCGGCCGAGGTCAAGAGGTCTCTCACCCGGTCCGGATCACCGAAAGAGAACGGACCGGTGGCGCTCTTGCCCGGTGCCGGTTCGGGGGCCGGGGCCAGGAAGGGCGCCAGCGTTGGCCCGATGTGCCACGGATTGTCCTGGACCCGCTGCCAACACGCGAACACGAGCCGGCCGCCAACCTCTACTAGACGTCTAATTCCAAGGGGTCACCCGTGGTCGTAGGCGACGAGAGACCGCAGGCTCTGCTGGCCGGTCTTGTGGTTGTGCCAGATGGCGGCGGTGAGCGCGAGCAGACGCTGCAGGACCC
>Ga0181521_10002127_pt1 | contig 24036 bp, 12 predicted proteins | sample PEATcosm2014_Bin_32_FD_119764 | JGI IMG/M metagenome (GOLD analysis project Ga0181521, IMG submission 119764) | Peatland microbial communities from MTU Mesocosm Facility, Houghton, MI, USA - PEATcosm2014_Bin02_60_metaG | ecosystem: Environmental > Terrestrial > Soil > Wetlands > Peat | place...
CCCCCACCCCGTCCCTCTCCCATCGGATGGGAGAGGGTGGTCCGCGCAAAGCGGGACCGGGTGAGGGCTGGTCTGTTGGCGACCGTGTGGCCGTGGCCAATTCCGCACCCTGCGGCGAATGTTTTCACTGCCGGGCCGGGCAGGAAAATCTCTGTGATGATTTGCTTTTTTTGAACGGCGCATATGCAGAATCCATTGTCGTTCCTGCGCGACTCGTCCAAAAGAACCTGCTGCGGCTCAGGCCGGAGACCGATTTCCGCGACGCCGCGCTCGTCGAACCGCTCGCCTGCGTCGTCCAAGGCGTCGAAGACACAAATTTGCGCGCGGGCCGGCACGCTTTGATTCTCGGCGCGGGGCCAATTGGTTTGATGTTCGTCGCGCTGGTCAAAAAGCTCGGCTGCGACGTGACCGTGGCTGGTCGCCGCGCGGCGCGGTTGGAAGCGGCGCACCGCCTCGGCGCGGACCAGACGATTGACATCGGTGATGGCAAAGGATTGGTCACGAAAGTCCGCGAAGCGACCAGGACGCGTTTCGACGCGGTGATTGAAGCGGTGGGGCATCCCGACGTTTGGGAGGCTGCCGTGCATCTCGTGCGCAAAGGCGGCGTGGTGAATTTTTTTGGCGGCTGTCCCTCCGGCACGAGCATCACGCTGGACACGACGCTCATCCATTATTCCAATCTCACGATGCTCGCCAGCTTTCATCACACGCCGCAGGCCATCCGGCGGGCGCTGGAATTTATTGAAGCCGGCGTGATTCGCGCGGTGGATTTCGTGGACGGCGAATGCCCGTTGACGAAACTGCCGGAGCTTTTCAAGTCCATGGCGGCTGGCAATCGCGCCCTCAAGACGCTGATCCGGGTGCATGAATAGAAGCTCCAAATTCCAAGCTCCAACATCCAGAGAAGCCCCAAGCTTCAACATCCAATTCAAACTTCGACTGCGGGCATTGGAATTTGGTTATTGAAGTTTCTCTGGAGCTTGGATGTTGGTATTTGGAGCTTTTGAATCACGGCTTCAGGAAATTCTCCAGGTCCGTCTGCATCTTTTTCAGGTCGGGCAGATTGACATACATCATGTGGCCGGCGTCGAATTCGGCATAGGTGATGTTCGTACGGTAGGTGGCGTCGAGCGACATGTGGTCGAGCGCATAATGCACCGTGTCAATGGGACAGACCAGATCGCAGCGTCCCCCCAGGACGAGGATGCGCATGTACGGAATCTGGTTCATCGTGGAGGCGAGCTTTTGCTCCGCGTTGGCGTAGTTGTTGCGCACGCCGTAATTCCACGGCTGCACCCCGGCGAGTATTTCGTAAGGCAAATCGTCCTCGAATTTCAACTCGCCACGCACGTAGCTGTTCATGGCCGCGGAAAATGGCCCAAGCGTCGCGGCGAAGGATGGATCAAAATCGGGATGCGACGACGCGGGATCATCGTCGCGCCCGGTGATGCGGGCATCGTACGCGCCGAGAATCAGCCCTTCGTCATGCAGGAGTTGTTTGCGGAAAACGCCTTCTTCAATCCGCAGATGGTTGTCCTCAATGACCTGCGGTTTCAAGCCGGTGAACCGCGCCAGTCCGGCTGCGATCTTTCTATGTCCCTCGGCGGAGAGCGCGTCACCTTGCTGCAGCGCGGAGGCGTATTCGCCTTTGGCAAAGGCGCGCGCTTCGGCCAATGCCCTGGGTAAATCGGATTGCAAATCCGGCGGCAGCTTTTTATGGAACCGCGCCGCCGCCGTGTAGGCCGGCAAAGAGAGCGGATACGGCACGTCATTGCCCGGATTATCCGCAATCGTCGCGAAGTCGAGGACACCGGAAACCAAAATCAGGCCGTTAAGATACATGCCGTAGCGCGAACGCAAATGGTCGGCCAGCCCCGCCGCGCGGAACACGCCGTAGCTTTCGCCGCAAAGATATTTCGGCGAGAGCCAGCGCTCATGCCGCGTCGTCCAGAGCCGGATGAATTCGCCGACCGAATCGAGATCAGCGGAATCGCCAAAAAACTGGTCGGCCTTTTCGTCTTTCACCGGGCGGCTGAACCCCGTGGCCACCGGGTCAATGAACACCAGATCGCTCCCGTCCAGAATCGAATATTCGTTGTCCACCAGCCCGAACGGCGGCGGCGGCAGCGTGCCGTCCGCGTTCATCTTCACCCGGCGCGGGCCGAGGGCGCCGAGGTGCAGCCACACGGACGAGGAGCCGGGGCCGCCATTGAAACAAAATGTGACGGGCCGCTGTTCCATTTCCGATTTTCCACCCTCCGCCGTGCTACGGGGGACGGGCCGATTTCCGATTTCCGATTCGTCCTGCCGGGTGTAAGCGACATAGAAGACCGAGGCGCGCGAAGTGCCGTCGGGTTTGAGAATGGGCAACATGCCCGTCTCCGCCACGTAAGTCACCCCCTGGCCGGCGATGGTGACGGTATTGGTGATGCACACCGGTTTGTGCGTGGCGTCGGGAATCGTGGCGGCTTCCGTTTTGGCGGCGGGCGGCGCATTGGTACCAGCCGCGGGCGAATTGGTTTGAGCTGCCTCGGCGGCGCGGGTGGCCACCGCCAGTATCAGGAGCGAAATCCAGATTGTTTTTTTCATTTCAAATTCCGGTATTACGCCGGGAAAAATGCGCTTTCGCCCTTGGAAAGGCAAGTTGTGTGTGGGCGGCATGGCAAATTGGGAGTGTTGGCCTTTCATTCGATTTTTTTCGGTTTGATTTGGTTTGATTCAGTTTGATCCGGTTTGACCGGGTTTGTTTCCGGCCTGTCGGTTGCCGCTTCAGCCGGCTTTTTCGGTTTGAGGCCGAGCATTTCACGCAACCGGCGTTCACGCTCCTCTGGACTCAGCCAATCCTGACATATCCAGTCGCGCACCTCTGGGTTTTTCGCCCAGCGCTTGAAATGTTCCACGACTTCTTCCTCCGTTTTTTCCCGTTCCCGTTCCAGTCGTTCCTGCTCCAGGTTGAGCCGCGCCGCTGTGATTGCCCCTGCGCAATTCCACGATATCCTGGCAGAGGCCGCGCAACATACGCAGCTTGCGGCGGAATTCATCGGTTACTTCACCATCCCAGCCGGCCAGGGCGGCGGCGTAACGGGCGGCCAGCACCGTGGCCGGATAATCCGTCAGCCTGTTTTCGTCGCACCATGAAGAAATCTCGAAGCGGTTTGATGAAGAACTGAAACGGCCTGGTGCGGTAAACAGAGGCGTGCCTTTTTAAGGCTTCCTGCGCGAATAACCCGTTGGGCAAAAGCCAAATGCGCGCATCCAATCCAAGCGGCACAACCCAAGCTAATTATGTGAATCACTTTTTTGCTTGACAGAGGAGGGGGCAGTGAATATACTCCCCGTCAATCCGGGTGCCAGTTCGGGCTCGAAACCATAAAAACGTTATGAAAACGACCGTAAAAATTGTCGCCGTCTTTTCGATTCTATTGGTCAACTGGGACGCCAAAGCCACCATGTACAGCGCTTCGGAAACTGTGGCCGACTTCGGCACTTTTAATCAGAACAGCGCCAGTGTGACCGTCGCGAACCCCGTCAATGTTGGCCCCCAGGCATGCGTTCCGACGTCCGTCGCCCAATGGTCTGGAATTTCTGGATAACACCTATAATGTGCCCGGGCTGATGCAGGCGGGTTATGGGACCGTCAATACTCTGGCCATGAACATGGGCACGTTCAATACCGGCACCAACGGCGGCACTTATTATTGGAATTATGCCGGGATTTGGAATCCGGGTGAGGTGGTGGGCTTGTCAAAGTATCTCGGCCCCACCGGCCAGAATGTGCCTTCCGTCAGCATTTTCGGCGGTCAATACGCCACGGTTTCCGGTGCGGGTCCCAATCCCCCCTACGTCACCAGCTTTAATCAGATTCAGAACGCCAATCCCACTCCGCTCTTCCTGTATAATGCATTGCTGGCGGATGATGCTGTTGAATTTGCCATTTACTTTGGGACGCTGGCTCAAGTGCAAGCGAACACCTTTACGGGCGCACATTCCCTTACCCTGACCGGAATCACTTATGATACCACCGCCGAGAGCGGGACGCTCAGTTTCATGGATCCCAATGGGGGCATCCCGTTCACAGGCCTGAATTTTACCATAACGACCAATGGTTATATGTTCGTTACCGGCTACAACGATACTGAACCGGACAATCCGGATGCCTACACCTCCGGCGCAATCCTGACCGACCTGGTCGAAGCCGTTCCGGAACCGACGACTTTGGCCCTGATGACGATGGGGGCGATCGGCATGGGCATGAGGCGTATTCGCCGCGCGACCTAGCTCTTCGCAAGTGGGGAGACGCGTTTATTGGCCAATTGCCAAAGCCGGTTTTGGCGTGAGCAGCTTTTAATTCCCCATTGCTACGAATCAAGGTGAAACAGCGCATGGTGATGTAGTGGTCTGTGAGTATCACAGAACTTACAGGAGGCGGAGAAAGACGAACCAAGCCGCTTTCATTCCGCTACCGCCTTCATCTGATGGCGCGCCCGAATTTATGCCGACGCCTTTATCCGTCCCTTGGGTGTTGGCACGAACAAGGACGCAGCGACGGGGTAACAAACATGGTTTGCAGGAGTGTGGTTTACAACGATGATTTACGGGCGTCCGCGTGTGTCGTCCGCTACCAAATGCCCGCGCCGCTGCCAATTTCGCGAGCCTCAAGCATACGTCGAGGAAGCCAAACCGTTTGCCAGGCAGGTGACGTTTTTGTGAATTGCGGGCAAATTGTGAACAACTTTCTTGAGGAAAGCTTGTCATCGTCTGGAATCCATGCGAAAAAAGGCTTGTCAGCGTCCGGAATCCATGCGAGAATTTTCCGGCAAACAGGGATGGTGAGGCTGAGTCGGAATGTAAAACAGCCGCGGTTTGGTTTTGTCAGAAGCATGAAGAAGATGTGTGCCAGCAGCGGGACGGTTCGGGGAAGAATTTTACCGGAGATTGATTCCCGGCGAGGGCGGCAAAATACGGCCCAATTGTTTCCGAAACGTCACGCTGGCTTGGCGCGTTTAGTGTAAGATTCAGCCGGCAAACGCAATGATGCCCGAAACTCAAATAAAATCAGCCAGCCAGAGATAACATTCAAATAACAACGACGTATGAAAAAAATAACAACCTTAATAGCAACCTTTGCCCTCCTTTCATTTTTCGCGGCCCTGCCCTCGCGGGCGGTTGTGCTTTTCCAGGATGGATTGAATTACTCCGACGGATTGATTGAGACCGACGGTTGGTGGTATGCGTATTCGCCTGCGACTCCGCATGGAGATGCTTTTGTGACCAATGACCTTTTAATTTTGAATCAGATTAATTACGACGCCGTGGCGGCGCCATCCACCAACTTTGTCAACAGCACAGGAGGCTCGATTTTATATGCGAGTTTCACCATCAATGTCAGCACGCTGCCCACGGGCAACGGCGGTTACTTCTGCATTTTCAAGGACCACACCAACGACTATGTCAGCCACATTTTCATTAACGCGCGGGGCACGGTCGTGCCGGGAACCTACCGGCTGGGAATTTCAGATTTTGCGACTTCCATCGCCGCCGCCGGCGCCACCAATTTTCCCATGGATCTGGCCACGGACATAACGTATCAGGTCGTGTTCAGCTACGATACCAACAGCAGCTCGCCAACGGCGGGTGGCACGCTGTGGATAAACCCTGCTTCGGAAAGTGATTATTCTGTTTTTGCAAACGACACCACGACCAGCTCGAATCTCCTGAATATAATCATTTCGCAAATCGGGTTCAGCCAATACGCCAATCAAGGCGTGGCAGCGATTGGCAACGTGATCGTTGGCACAACCTTCAGCGATGTTCAAACCAATACTCCTGAAATTCCTGTGATTGGCATCACACCGCAAAGCACCAATATTTATTCGGGCAACAATCTGACGCTTTATGTGGCGGCGTCCGGCCTTGGCCAGTTGAGCTATCAATGGCTTTCCAATAGCGTTCCGCTTTCCGATGGCGCGAATGTTTCAGGTTCGGTGTCCAACGTGCTTGCTTTAACCGATCTGCAAAACACGGCCAATTACAGCGTTATCGTTGCCAACTCGGCGGGCAGCGTCACCAGCGCGGTGGCGGTGGTTACGGTTGACACCACGCCCACGCCGCCGTTTTTCACGACCCAGCCATATGGCACGACCAATGGCCTCGGTTCCACCATCACATTGACTGCACTTGCCAATGGGACCGGGCCGTTGACTTATCAATGGTATTCTGAACCGACCAATGGTGGTGGTTTTAGTCCTGTATCGGGACAAGCCAGTTCGACCTTGACCCTGGTCAACGCCAATTTTCAAGAATCGGGATACTATTACGTTACTGCCACCGGCGGCGATGGCTCTTCAAACAGTGTCACCGTCACTGTGCTGGTGGTGCCGCCGGCCACGGTAACGATTGGCTACCTGCACAGTCTTCTGACTAATAATCCCCCCGATGGAATTCTTGATCTCAACGGCACAACGGTATATAGTGTTGAGGGTGTGGTTACGTCGTTTGGGGGACTAATCTCACATACCTACTCTGAATACTTTATTCAAGATGGGACGGGTGGTGCGCTGGTATTTGTGAATGGAACCGGCAACACCAATGTGCCGCCCGCTGGCGCCTTGGTGCTTGTGACGGGTCAAGCACAGCAGTATTATGGAGAATTGGAAATAGTTCCCAACGTGACGACCAGCAGCAACAGCATAGCTGTTGTCAGTTACGGCAACCCGTTGCCGGCACCTACGGCGCTCAACCTTCCGTTAATGGCAACCAATACGATGGGCACTTATGGGCTTAACGTCCAATGTTCCCTGGTCACAATTACCAATGCGTATCTTTATTCCTCGTCATCGGGCGCTGCGGTCAGCGGCACTTTCCCGGTCAATGGGACCACGTCGCTCTATGCGTTCGCCCAACCCTATTCGGCCGGCCAGCCGTATATGGTGGTTTATGTTTTTACCTATACTAATCTTTTGAACAATTCGTTCACCAATTTCTGGGGCCAACCGATCCCCAGCTATGTTTATCAAGTGACCGGGGCGATGGCGGTGTACAGCCCCACCCAGCCCGAGGTTTATCCGTCGCGTTATGCGGATTTCGTCACCACCGCGCCCGCGCCTTTTGCGGCCGGCTTGACAGAAAGCAATGGTGTTGGCACATTGACTTGGCCGGCGGTAACCGGCTCGACTTACAGTGTCTATAGCGCCGCGAGCCTGCTCGGCCCGTGGACGCAGACCTTCGGGTTGAGTTATTATCCGAGCACCGGCATTTATACGGCAACCAATGCTGCCGCCAGGCAGTTCTATAAAGTCAGCACGCCATAATTGGCGGGCGGAAATTACGTTGTGTGTAAGCGAAGCGATACGTCGGGCGTGAATGGGAATGCCGCCGTCAAACGGCGCGCATTCACGCTTATTGAGTTGCTGGTGGTCATTGCCATCATCGCCGTTCTGGCGGCGATGCTGCTTCCGGCGCTGGCCAAGGCCAAACAGAAGGCGCAGCAGGCTAGTTGCCTCTCCAGCTTGAGGCAATGGGGGCTGGCCATCCAAGTGTATTCCCCGGACAATAACGAAGGCATACCGCGCGACGGCATGGGTGTCGACGGCCTCTATCCTTCCACTCAAAGTTATAATGGCCAGCCGACGGGCAATCCGAATGACCCTTATGCCTGGTTCAATCTGCTGCCGCAGTTGGTAGGGGACCAAAATCTGTCCGTTTATTACGGTCAATACACCAGTGCACGAGGCTTCGGTGCAACCAAAGCAGCCACCTATCTGCCTTTTCCCGGCGGCCAGGGTCCGATTTGGGAATGTCCCGCTGCCAACATGTCTTTGGCTACGGTCGGTGGAATTTTGCAAGGGAACGGTGCGGACGGTTTTTTTAGTTATGACATGAATATTGACTTAAAAAGGGCTGGGGATGGCACGACGGCTTTGCCATACCCGACCATGCCCAAGTTGACTTCTTTTAGAACTCCGTCCGCGACGGTATTCATGTTTGACTGCGTGTTTGATCCGGTCACTGAAGTTGTCAATGGTTCTCCCCAATATAACTCTGTCAATCCGGCAAATCGGCAAAACAGCTTCGCCTCGCGTCATAACCTGGGCGGCAACGTTAATTTCTTTGACGGCCATGCCGCCTATTTCAAAACCGCCTATATCCAAAGTAATAAATCCAGCGGTGGCGAGCTCGAACCTTTGCTGCCGGATGTCATTTGGGACCCGCCGTATCGCGGGGCAAGTTTTTGATTAAACCGTTGCCGCAAGCGCGTTGCCCATTTTTTGCGCAGCGTTGGCGGGCATGTGAATTTCAAGCCGTTTAAGACTGGCAGGCTGCCGGAAAACTCGATTTTACGGTCTTTTGCTTGTGCAAGTCGTTGATTATCAAGACCGTGTTGGCGCAAATTCAAATTGCTTGGGCTTTTTCAGCATCCGGTTAGCTGCCCCGCCGGCTATCGTCACAATATCGTAACGCAAGTAAGCAAAAAATCCTTGACTTCGCCCGAAATTTTTGTTAAAAATCCCCAAGCAGAAGAAAAAATAGAAAAACAAAGTCAGTTGCAAACACCAATTCTTATGAAAAGAAATTATTTTTTGTTAACGGGTCTGATCGCCTCCACGGTCGTTATGTTCGGCGCAAACGCTTTGGCTCAAGACATCGCCACCGTTGAAGCTCAACTCACCGGCACCCCCGCCTCGCTCACCTCGGATCCGGTCGTCACCGCCATCCTGTCTCAGCCCGGCACGTATGGCGGGCATGCGTTCACCGGTTGGTCGTTTCTGGTCCAGGACGCCACCGGGTCGCTTGACATTTTCGCTTCAGCGGCCAGTCTCACCACACTGGGCTACACGCCGACCGTGGGGGATGAATTAAGCCTTGCCGGCACGTATTCTCCGTTTCACCAGATTCCGGAGATTGAAACGCTGACCGCGATCAGCAAGGTCGGCGCGGCCGTTGCACCCGGACCTGTGGTTCAAACGATTCCGAATCTCAACGTGCCCACGCTCCCGTTCAGCATTGCGGGCTATTTGTTAGAGGTGCAGAACGTCACGATCTCGGGTGGGGGCGCCTTTTCGACGACCTTCCCCAATTACGCCGGTGGCAACGTGAGTTACACGATAACCGATGGCAGCGGCAACAGCATGGTGTTCTATGACTGGGTCACATCCTACTCCACTGCAGCAAACATGGGTGGCAACGCGGTACCGACCGGACCCGTTGATCTCATTGGATTTGATTCGGTTTTCGCGGGTCCGCCTGCGAGTCCGGAGTTCACCGCGATGGAGATTATTCCGATTCCCGAGCCAACGACTTTGTGCTTGTGCGGCGGGGGCGGTTTGCTGGCGTTGATGTTCCGTCTGCGCAGAAAAGCCTGAGGTTTTTTTCTAAACATTTCAACAGGCGCATCTTCGGGTGCGCCTTTTTAATTCCGGCGACCATGGTTTGGATTGGCCTTCGTCTCCGCGTGCGAAAAGCCACAACCAGTCGCTCAAGCGGTTGAGCCAAGCCAACTTCAATTTTTCTCCGAACCCGTCCACTCCGGCAAATCGTCATATTTTCTGTCCGTCAAAATCCACGCCTGTGTGGCCTGGTTTTGTTCCTGAATCTCCCGCGCCCGATGACGTGCCGGCCGCATTGGAATCGCCTGTGCAAAGCAACGCTCTGCCGCCGTTCGCGATGGGAACACCACGCCATCCAACCTTTCACCGGGGATTTGATCTTGCAGGTGCTACATATGCGGCTGACGGGCCACGTCTGGTTTCCAGCGCTGGATTATGAAACCATGGTGACATGGATTCTCCAAAAACCAGATTGGGTCGTCGTCGTTGGACTTCTCAGCAGCGGCAACGATTGCTGGCGCGTTTCCACCAAAGTCAATTAACCCAACGGGACTTTGCCACTCGCCACAGTGTCGGGTTGTCCACCTTGCCCGTGTCTTACCCTGCGCGTTGAATGCGGCGCTCCTGCCTGTCCGTCGTATTAAGGGCAACTGTCGCCTGGCAGACATTATTACTTCCTGAGGGCGTTGCGCAGGTTGTGGTGGGCCGCGGCGTAATCGGGTTTCAGGCGGATGGCATCCTGGAATTGGCTGATCGCCTCGTTGATTCGGCCTTTCTTGTAGAGGGCGGCGCCGAGGTTGTTGTGAGCCTCGGCCTCATCCGGTTTCAGGCGGATGGCTTCCTGGAATTGGCTGATGGCCTCGTCGATTCGGCCTTTCTCGCCGAGGGCCATGCCGAGGTTGTTGTGAGCCTCGGCCTCATCCGGTTTCAGGCGGATGGCTTCCTGGAATTGGCTGATGGCCTCGTCGGTTTGGCCCTTCATGACGAGCGCGATACCGAGGTTGTAGTGGGCGTCGGCGTAATCGGGTTTCAGGCGGATGGCTTCCTGGAATTGGCTGATCGCCTCGTCAGTTTGGCCTTTCCTGCCAAGCGCGGTGCCGAGGGTGTCGTGGGCATAGGCGTAATCAGGTTTCAGGCGGATGGCTTCCTGGTATTGCCTGATCGCCTCGTCGGTTTGGCCTTTCCCGTCGAGGGCCATGCCGAGGTTGTAGTGCGCGAGGTAATTGTTCTCCGTGACTTCGAGCGCATGCCGGAAAAGGGCTTCACTGTCTTTCCAATGCCCGAGCTGTTGCTGTGTCAACCCGATGCAAAGGACGATCGCTGCTGAACCCGCCACCGATAACACCACCACTTGGTGCCGCCATCGTCTGGTCAGTTCGGACGCGCCCCAGATTGCGAGGATCAGCACCCCAAGCGACGGGATATAAGTGAAACGGTCGGCCATCGCCTGTTCGCCTGACTGCACCAATTCGATGACGGGCACCAGCGTCCCGCAAAACCAGAGCCACCCCATCAGCAAAAAGGGATATTGCCGCCGCTTCGCAAAAAGAAGCACCGAAATGCCGGATATCAACACACCCGCGAGAAACACCTGCTCCATCGGCCAATACCCGGGGTGTGGATAGAAAACGGCCAGATCCGTTGGCCAGACCATCTTCCCCAGATAGCGGCAGTACGAAATCAGGGCGTTCCCGATGCGCGCGCCGAGTGGCAGGTTTTCAACCGATGCCACAGCACCTCCTTGCTTCTGCAGCATGAAGGTCACGACGCTCGCCAACGCCGCGAGGGCGAAGAACGGGATTTTCTCCGTAACCAAACGTCGCACACTGCTGTGTTTGAAGCGCTCCAAGGGCCAGTAATCCAGCAGCAGCAAAACAAACGGCATCGTCACCAGCATCGCCTTGCTCATCAAACCGAGCAGAAACATCGCAAGGGCTGCGCCGTACCAGATGTTGGATTTTAAATGCCGGACTTGGGCTGCTTCGACATATTTCACATACGCCCACAACGTCAGCATCCAGAAGAGCGTGCTCAAAACGTCCTTGCGCTCCGTGACCCAGGCAACCGATTCCACCCGCAACGGATGCAACCCGAATAACGCGGCCAGAATCACGCTTCGCCACGTCGCGCCGGTCATTCGTCGAAACACGAGAAACACCAGGGCGGTGTTGGCTGCGTGAAGCAGCACGTTGATCAGGTGATGTCCCCAGGCATTCAACCCAAACAACTGACAAGCCAGCATGTGCGACAACCACATGAGCGGCGCCCAATAGGCGGCTTGTTCCGTGTTGCCAAACGCCCATTTCACCCCCTCCCAGCTCAAACCGCTCTGAACGTGGGGATTCCCAGTTACATACCCCGGATCATCGAGGTTGATGAAGTCATATCGCATCGCCGGCCAGTAAAGGGCAATCGTCACCAGCACCAGCAATGCCGCAATAAGCCACACCGGAAAACGCGACCGATCCATAACAGGGACAGATGCCATCGTCAGTGCGGGGTTGGATTTCGTCTCTGGCCTGCGCATAGGACTCCCCAAAATTACCAGGAGGCCGGGAATTTTAGCACGCCCCAAATGTGGCAACCAATAGCATGGCAGGTGCCGCCTATTTCAAAAACTTCACCGCCAGGGTAAGCTTAGGGACCATCTGTAGAAGACGCATAAGGTGCCACGCCAAGCGTGGGCCGAAAGACATCTTCATCCGTCCAATGTCGGCAATCCCAAACCGCCGGGCAAACGCCGCCGTCTTAATTGGCAATGGCAACGCCTGCGTTTTGTGGCAGATTATGTCCAACGAACTTGCCTCGCCGATCATTCTTCGTTGCCCGGCTGACACTAAACGTACGGCTGCCACCAATTTTAACGTCGGCTTCACTGACGCGAATATCAGCCACTTTTTCAGCCTGGACGCCGCCGACACTTACCCGCAAATGATTCTCGATGGCGACGACAATCTGGCCATCAACGGCGTTCGCGTTAAGCCGGGCATTTTGAATCTTCCGATCACCAATTCGCTCGCATGGACCAAGGAGCGGCATCACGGCGTCGGCAATATCGGCATGGCCGACGGTTCAGCGCAGCAGACCACCACACGCAGTTTTTATTCGGCCGTCATCGCCGCCACCAATGGCGCTCCCGCCGGCACGTATCGTCTGGTGATTCCGTGACTGCGTAATGTGGGTGGTGACTGAATTTGGGTGGGGCGAGGCTACTGACGAGCCGGCTCGCGAGGATCGGCCTTCGCCGGGCTACGGCGCGACAGGCGCTCACCCCGCCAAAATTGCCAAATGAGTCACTACCGAAATTTGAATCTCAGGACGCAGCGGTTTATTTTGCCCGCGGCTGCAATTTTGAATGGCGGTAACCGTAGGCAAAATAGATGACCAGGCCGATGGCCAGCCAGACGATGAGCCGCGCCCACGTGTCGGCGGGCAGTCCGACGACCATGAGAAAAATGCAAGAACCAAAGCCAAGCGGTGGCGTGAGCCAGAACAATGGCGCGCGAAACGGCCGCAGGATTTGCGGGTCGGTGAAACGCAAAACAAAAACGCCAACACAGACAATCGCAAACGCCAGCAGCGTGCCGATGGAAACCAATTCGCCGAGCAAACCAATCGGAAAAAGTCCGGCGATAAGCATGGCAATCACACCAATCAAAAATTGCGCAATCCACGGCGTCCGGAATTTTGGATGCACGACGCTGAAAACGGACGGCAACAAACCATCCTTCGACATCGTGTAAAAAATTCTCGCCTGGCCGAGCAACAACACGAGGATGACGGATGAGAGTCCGGCAATCGCGCCGATTTTAATAAAATATCCGAGCCAGGCAAGCGACGGGCCGAGCGAATTGACCGCTACGGCAATCGGAGCCTCAACATTCAGTTGCGTGTAATTGACAATGCCGGTCAGCACGAGTGAAACGGCGATGTAAAGAATCGTGCAAATGCCCAGTGAGCCAAGCAGGCCGATGGGCATGTCGCGCTGCGGATTTTTTGCCTCCTGCGCGGCAGTGGAAACGGCGTCAAATCCAATGTAGGCAAAGAAAATTACTGCCGCTCCATGAATGATTCCACGCCAACCGAAATTGCCGTCTGCGTCCACCGGCGGCACGAACGGGTGCCAATTTGCTTTGTTGATGTAGAAAACGCCAACGCCAATGAAAGTCAAAATCACGGCGAGTTTCAGCGCGACGATGGCGTTGTTGAAATTCGCCGACTCCTTGATGCCAATGACGAGCAGAATTGAGATCACGGCGACAATCAACATGGCCGGGATGTTGAGCACAGCTCCGGTGCCGGTCCAGCCGTGGGCGAACAATTGCCAAATGTTCCACCAGTGCAGATTGGCTTGTGCGACATGATTGTAAGGCGCGGATGTGAACGCAGCCGGAATTGTAATTCCTAAATCTTTCAAAAACGAAACGACATAGCCCGACCAGCCGACGGCGACAGTTCCGGCAGCAAAAAGATATTCCAGAATCAAATTCCAGCCGATGAGCCAGGCGACAAATTCGCCCAGCGTCGCGTAGCCGTAGGTGTAGGCCGAGCCCGACAGCGGAATCATCGAGGCAAATTCCGCGTAACAAAGCCCGGCGAACGTGCAGGCCAGACCGGAGAGGATGAAAGAATAAACAATGCCCGGTCCGGCGTATTGCGCGGCGGCGTGGCCGGTGAGAACAAAAATTCCCGCGCCGATGATGGCGCCGATGCCCAGCGACGTCAGATTGACCGGACCCAGGGCCCGTTTCAGGCTTTTGTCGGTCAGCACCTCGGCCTGCAGGTCGGCGACGCTTCTTCGGCGAAACAAATTCATTCGGGAAATTACGGCTTGTTTTGCGCCTGTTTAATGAAGTGCCCGCCCATGGAAGTCAAGCAAACCTCATCCGGTCCAAAAGTGAAGCGGCAGGCCCCCACTACGAGGTTGGCGGCGGCGATTTCGGCAGCAACCGGGAGATGATGATCAGCAGCACCACGACGACCAGCGCGAGGATTCCCCAAAACACCACGCCGCCCGTGCCGGGCATTTCATGCTCGCGCCACGACGATTTCCGGAGTTGCTGCTCGGCGGCCGGCGAAGCGGTCGCCTTGTCCGCCGCCAGCAGTTGTCCGGCGACAAGGCTCAGGTCGTAACGCGGCGAGGCCGCGCGCGGATTGCCGTAATACAAAAAAAGCTCATCGTCCGGTCTGGCTTTGAACAAAACGCGGGTTGCGGGATAGAAGAGCTGAAATTTATCCAGTTCAATCGGCGGGTTGTCGCCGTTGTGCGTTTCCAGGAACAGAGTGTCGCTTTGCAGCGGACCGCCAAGGGTCAGGAAAAATTTCCGGTTCTTGCGGTCGGGCGTTTGAATCCAGGACGCGCCGCCCAGATTGTGTTGGTATTTTTCACCGCGTTCATCGGTGAGTTCTTCATAAAGTGTGACGTCACGCTGGAAGAGCGCCGTGCGCGTGACGCAACTCAGGCGGATGACGGGCAGGTTGGATTGCGGCAGTTGGATGAGCCAGCGGCTGAGCTTGGGGTCTTTCGTGTCGTTGGTGGCCATGACCGCCGGCGCCAGCGAACGGCTGATGGAGGTGCGTTCGATGATGTAAGGCACCTGGTTGCTGCCGCGCAACAGCCGCAAATCCTGAAAGTCCGGCTGCGCGTGCCCAAGCACGTCGAGGTCGAGTTCCAGTTGTTGCGCGCCGTCACGGGCAATTTTCACCGGCTTGCGATATTTCCACGCGGTCACGTCGAGCGCCGCACCCGTTTCCTCGATGCCGGGCAGCACTTCGGGCGCGCGATAGTTCGGATTGTTCGCCGGCGGCGGGAGATTGATCGGCGCGACCGCCACGGATTTGAGATTCATGCCCAGCGCAGCGAGGTCGTAGCCCGGCGCGGCGCAATGGCTGTTACCCGTCAGCAGATGATAAGCGCCGGCCTGCCGCGCGAGAAACACGAGATAAACCGGACGCCGTTCCACGCGCACCGCCGTGATCGGCAGTGGCGGACTGTCCTGATTGCGGATGAACAAAAGCAGTTCGCGCGAGCGCACTTGGCTGTCAAGGGGCACCAAAAGGCTTTCCGACGCGGGCTGGCTTTCGACGGCAATCCGATAGATCACGCCTTGCCCGATGGTTTGCTCGCGGACGGTATCTTCCGAAACTTGCGGCACGGCGAGCGTCACGTGCCGCGTGAAGAGCGGTTCGGCGGTTTCAATTTGGACGGCCACGATGCTCAAATTCGCCGCGCCAAGATTCAAAGCCAGCCGCGTTTCACCGGGATTTTCGTTGCGTTCGGTAATCGTCACCGGCAGCCGTTCGCTCGGCGCCGGTTCGCTCACGGCCACATGGATGCGCGCACCGGTGAAGGGAATCGGCGGCGAACGCTGGTCGTCCACGGTCAACCGCAACCACGGCCATGCGCCGGCAGGAAAGGAAACGTGGAGCCGGCTCGCGCCGTCCGGTTGCCGGAAAATCGGCTGGCCCTGCTCGAGGATCTGCCAGCGTTTGAGGTCGGTGGAACCCTCGATGCGCACCGGTTTGATGAAACTTCCCGCCGGGGTTTCCAACGTGACATCATCGAGCGGCCGGGTCAGTCCGGTTTCCAGGACGATGACCGTATTGCTCGGGGTCAGCGAAACGTGAAATGATCTTACGTTTTGAATGACCTTCTCCACCGGGACCGGGCGTTCGATCAAATAAGGCAGTTCATTGCCCGCGTCGTCGTAGAGCCGCAGGTCTTCGAGCGCAGGCAGCGCGGCATCGAGGGTTTCGACCGGCAGGCTCAGTTTCACCAGGCCGGGTGCAGGCACGTTGAACGGTTGTTCGCGCTGCCAGTCGGAGGGCAGACCGGCGGCGCAAGTGGAGAACCCACAAACCAGCGTGAAACTGCAAATCAAGCGCTGCAGGGTTTGGAGTTCCGCCTTCAGGCGGTGTCGGGTCGCTGGTGTCACTGGCCGCCTGAAGGCGGAACTCCAAACAGTGGCGTTGACGAACGTCATCATTTCATTTCGTTGTTTCACCTTTGACCTCCGTTTCCCTGGCGGTTGCAGAAAAGAATTTCTGATAGGCAAACGATGCCAGCATGGCAATCACCGCCACGCCTATGAACGCGCCGATGCGGTAGAGCTGGCCGAGCCGGGCGAGGTCGTGGAAGAACAATTTGAGCAGCGTCACGCTCAACAAACCCAGCGCAGCGTACCGCGATGCCGGAACTTTTCTGAGGATGCCAATGACGAGCAGCGCCAGCGCGAACAACGCCCACGCGATGGAATAAGTCATGTCACGCGCAAAGTTGCCCCTGAATTGGAACGTCAGCGTCGAACCTGGCGGGCTGAAGTAATCTGCGATTTCGATGTTCAACAGCAGAAAGGCCAGCACCGTGCCCAGCCCGGCCAGGATGGGCGGTGCGTTGGATTGCAAAATCAGATTTCGCGGCGGTGCGAGCAGCCGCGCCCCGGCGAGCAGGCAGACCGTCACGATGCCGTAGGCGTAGAGATACCAGTTTAAAATCGGTGTGGCGCTGCGCGCGTGGTATTCGAGCACGGCGGGATTCAACGCAAGCCGGACGAACGCGGCGATCAACAAGCCCGCGCCGGTGAGCCGCAGGCCCGGATGCGGCACACGATGGAACAGCCACAGCAACGCCGCGCCTTCGAGCGCCCAGCCAATGGTGATCCATTGGCGGTCGAATTGGATCGGGAATATGAGCGTGATGAAAAACAGCGCCACCCCGCCGAACCAGGCCAGTTGAGTCATCCGCGCCGAATTCGTGGCCGGGATGGATTTCAACACAACGATGAGACTCACCAGCGGCGGGATGGCAAATGCCGCAGGCAGCAGGCCCATGACCTGATTCGGATACGCGGCAGTCACGAGCCGATGAATGAGGAGAAACTGCGGCAGGCCGGCCATCGCGGCGGTGGCCCACGGAACCATCCGGTCACCGAACTTCTTCACGAACAGGAACGGGAACAGCGCGAACAAGGCGAAGAAAATCAAATACCACGTCAACGGAAGCATGGGGTTGGCCGGGTCGAACCGGTTGAAGTGCCAGGCGCATTCCAGTCCCGCCACGCAGGCCAGCCCAATGGCCGGCAGCCAATCGTGCGAGAATATTCTCGTCACACCCAACAGCAGCACGACCAGGAGCAGGGCGAGGCCAAAGACGGGCGACGGATTCGCCAGCGGCAACCGCAGCGTGGCCATGATGAGCAGCAGGAACGGCAGCGTGGCCGAACACGCCGGCAACAGCGCCGCCACATTTTCCGGCTGCAGAGCGTCCTCGTTGAGGCGGATGGCCTTGGTGATCGTGTCGGGTTTCAGCTTGCGCACTGCCCAGACGCTGATGGCGACGAAGAAGACCGCGAACAGGCCGAGCAGGGCAAATGACAGGGGCAGTCCGGTGAGATCGACGGGAATTTTAAAAATCAACGCGCCGGTGGCGGCAAGGGTCAGCACCATCACCGCCAGCACCGGCAGCAGCGAGGCCATCATCACGGCCAGAATAATGGCCAGCACGTCCACCAGCAGGACGAATGGCCAGACGATGAACGAAACTTGCGCGAGTTGGAAAATGGGGATGAGCACCAGCGCGAGTGCCAGCGGCGGAAAAATCTGGCTGCCCCACATGGCGGTTTTGACGCCGCGCCGGCGTTGCAACCACACGGGGAAACCCGAGTGAACGATGGCGAAGATGAAATAAAACGCCAGCGCCGCGTTCAACAGGTCGTTGTTCAAGGACCTGGCCGTCCACGCGGCGAGCAATCCGAAGACTGCGAGGCCGGCAAGGGGTTGGGCGGGGGCGATCTCATCGTCCTGCAGGACGAGTGTGGCAATGACGAGGTCAATCAGGAAAACGAAACCAAACATGAGCCACGGCCGTTGCGCCGGCGGCGTGAAGGTCAGGAACCATGCGGTGAAGGCGAGCGCAACGGCAGCGAGTCCAATGGTGGAACCCGAAAGCCATTGGTTCGTCAGTCCGCGAAACTTTGACCACCAGGCCGCGGCGAGATACAGCACGTTGAACCCCAGCAGGACGGCCAGCGCAATCAGGATTTTATTACCTTCAAAATACTGTCCCGCAACGAAGAATTCACCCGCCCAGCCGATTTGCATGATGACGGTCCCGATGGCGCCCAGCGCGGTGAGGAAAAACCAGCGGCGATGCAACGCCACCAGAATCAGCCCGGCATCAAGAATGGCAATGTAACCGAACAGGCCGAGTGGGTTGTCCTGGCCGGTGGAGAGCAAATAGGGCGTTAAAAAGCCGCCCAGCATGCCGAGGATGGCAACGACGAGCGCGTTGAGCTGGACGGCGAGCAGAAAGGCGGTCGTGGTGATTAGCGCCATCAACAGGAAAGTCGGGAGCGGCCCGAAAAATTCAAAGTGATAGATGGAGCGGCAGGCGAAGGTGACGGCGTAAAGAATGACGACGCCGGTCGCGCACAACGTTTGCGCGCCGACGGCGTATTGCTTTCGCCGATGCAACCAGGCGCCTCCGATCAGCAAGGCGATGCCCGTGAGGAACCCGAAGGCCATCCGGAGTTCCGGTGAAATCAGGTTGTGGTCAAAGGAATACTTGATTGCGAATGCGATGCCGAGAAAGAATGCCAGCCCCGCCGCATAGGCAAAACCCTTTACTCCCAGGAACTGTTCCCAGTTGATGACAGGCGCGGCTGGGCGCTGCGGTGGTGGCGCTGCTTCCGGCTCGATGGGTGGAAGGCGAGGCGGCGCTGGCGGTGTGGCCGCAGGAATTGCCGGCGATGGAGCAGCGGCTTGGGATTGCCCTGATGCAAAAGTGGGAGTTGCCGCCGGTTCGGCGGCCGGTGGCGCCGTTGGTTTTGCGGCCAGGCCTTCGCGCTGTCTTTGAAGAATTTGCTCCCGGCTTGGCAGCGTGAAAGCCGGTTTTGGTTCCGGTGCCGGTCTGGCTGGAGCGACCGGCGCCGCCGCTGGGACGCCCCAGACACCCGGGGCAATTTCTTCTACGGGTGATTCGGAAACCACATCCGGTGTGATTGTCGGTGTGAGTGGCGGAGACGGCGCTGCACTCTTCACTTGCGGCACGGGCATCGGTGTTGGCGCCGGTTCGGCCGGTTTTGCGGATTCCCGTTCGCGTTTCAGCCGGATGACTTCCGTCTCCAGTTGGCTGAGACGGAAGGAAAGTTCCTCAATACGCGCCCCAGCCTGGACGGCGCGCACGATCAACCAGATCGCCAGAGCGGCAGGAACTCCAAGGACGACCAGGATGATGACCGGTATCATTTCCATAAAGTTTCCTTTCTGTGGACGGAGGCTTGGTTAAGCCCAGTCTGTGCTCCGGTGCCGGATTTTGGCAAGCAGGAATAAACAACCTTGTCCACGACCTGCGGGATATATGAAATTTTCGCTGCCACCGGGAGCATTTTCGAGTATCATGCGCCCAGTCGTTTTATGGCCGTCGCTTTACAATTCGTCCTGAACGGCCGGATCGTCAGGGTTGAAGATTGTTCTCCCAACACGACCCTGCTGGAGTTTTTGCGCGGCAGAGGGCTGACCGGCGCGAAGGAAGGCTGCGCCGAAGGCGATTGCGGCGCCTGCTCCGTCGCCATCATCGAGCGCAACGCGGACGGACGGACGGTTTATCGCGCGGTGAACAGTTGCCTCATGCCAGTCTGCCTCCTCGCCGGGCGCGAGGTCGTGAGTGTGGAAGGCGTCGCCGATTCCGCATTTCGCGCTCCGCACTCCGCACTCCCCGGCCTGCATCCGGTGCAGCGAAAAATGGTCGAGTGCCACGGCTCGCAATGCGGCTACTGCACGCCTGGCTTCATCTGCTCAATGTTCGAGGGCTTTTATCGCGATGACCTCCGCACGCACGACGATCTCGACGACCAGCTCTCCGGCAATCTCTGCCGCTGCACCGGCTACCGGCCCATTCGCGATGCGGCCATCGAAGCCTTCGCCGAACGCCACGCGGAAAACGGCGAAGATATTTTTGCCGAATGGCTGAAAAAGTCCGACGCCAATCCCGGCGCGGCGGAATACGAATTCGCCGGTGAAAAATTCTTCCGCCCGACTACACTCAGTGACCTTCTCCGTCTGCGAAAAGAAAATCCCGACGCCCGTCTCATCGCCGGCGCGACGGAACTTGGCCTCGACATCACCAAGCGCTACAAAAAATTCCCGACGCTCATTTCCGTCGAAGCCGTGCCGGAGTTGAACGAAATCAAATCCACCGAAGCCGAATGGCGCGTCGGCGCGGCGGTGACGCTCACGGAAATCGAGGAAAAAATGGCCGGGGAATTTCCCGCGCTCGGCGACATGCTGCGCGTGTTCGGTTCGCGGCAGATTCGCAATCGCGCCACGATGGGCGGCAACCTCGTCACCGCCTCGCCCATCGGCGACAGCGCGCCCGTGCTGCTGGCGCTGGATGCGAAGATTGTCATAGTGGTACAGGCTTCCAGCCTGTGTGTTTCCGAAGACCAAAAAAACAAACTCACAGGCAAGATGCCTGTGCCACTGCGCGAGCGCACTCTGCCCATCAGTGAATTCTTCGTCGCGTATCGCAAAACCGCGCTCCAGACGGGCGAGATATTGAAAACCATCATCGTGCCGCGCGGCATTTCAAAACCGGGACTCACGCGCAAATGCTCGTGGTTCAAGGTTTCCAAACGGCGCGAGATGGACATCAGCACGGTGGCGGCCTGTTTCACGGTGGATTTGGACAAGCGGAACGTCGTGCGCCACGCGCGCCTCGCCTACGGTGGCGTTGCGGCGATGCCGTCACGCGCGAAGCAAACCGAGTCGGCGCTGCTCGGAAAAGTCTGGAGCAAAGAAACCATTGAACGCGCGCTGCCGATTTTGCGGACGGAATTCGCACCCATCTCCGATGTCCGTGGCAGCGCGGAATACCGGAGCGGGCTGATCACAAGTTTGCTGGAAAAGTTTTATTTTGGCACCGTAGGACAGGCGTCGCGCCTGTCTCCATCTGAAAACGGAACAAAAAGGTTAGAGACAGGCGCGACGCCCATCCTGCGAAATGTCCCTCACGAAAGCGGCCACAAACACGTCACCGGCGAAGCGATTTACACGGACGATTTCGGCGCGCGGAAAAATATGCTCGAAGTCTGGCCAGTGTGCGCGCCGCACGCACGGGCGAAAATTCTCAAGCGCGACGCTTCGGTGGCGAAGCAGACGCCCGGAATCGCCGCCGTTTTACTGGCGGAAGATGTGCCGGGGCTGAACGACGTTGGCGCGGTGCGGCGCGACGAAATACTGCTGGCGGACAAGGAGGTCTTTTATCACGGCCAGATTATTGCGCTGGTCGTCGGCGAAACGCAGGAAGCCTGCCGCGCAGCCGCTGAAAAAGTAAACGTCGAATTCGAACCGCTGCCGCCGATATTGAAAATCGAGGATGCTCTCGCGCAAAACAGTTTTCACACTGAACCGAATTTCATCCGGCGCGCCGATGTTCAGACCGCATTAAAAAAATCTCCGCAGATTCTGGAAGGTGAATTTTACATGGCAGGTCAGGAGCATTTTTATCTGGAGATGCAGGCGGCGTGTGCGGAGTCGGGTGAGGACGGCTCGATGTTCGTGATCTCCTCAACGCAGCACCCGTCCGAGGTGCAGCACATCGTCGCGCATTTGCTTGATTTGCCGGTAAACCATGTCGTCGTGCAAAGCCCCCGCATGGGCGGAGGCTTTGGCGGCAAAGAAACTCAGGCGGCGACATTTGCCGCGCTGGCGGCGCTGGCGGCGGCGAAAACCAAACGCCCCGTGCGCGTGCGCGTGAACCGCGATCTCGACATGATGATCACCGGCAAGCGGCATCCGTTCCTGGCGAAGTTCAAAGTCGGCTATAATTCTGACGGCGATTTGCTGGCGGCGAAAATCGAACTCATTTCCAATGGCGGCTGGTCGCTTGATTTGTCCATGCCCGTGACGGACCGCGCGGTGTTTCATCTGGACAACGCGTATTTTATTCCGTCGGTCGAGTTCAGCGGACAAGTTGCGAAAACCAATCTCGCGTCAAACACCGCGTTTCGCGGATTCGGCGGGCCGCAAGGAATGCTGGTCATCGAGGAAATTATTGACCGCATCGCGCGGCGACTCGGCAAATCGCCCGAGGAAATTCGCGAGCGGAATCTGTATCGCGGCAAAGGCGAGACAAACACGACGCATTACGGACAGGAGATTGAAGACAACCGCCTCCGGCGGGTTTGGAGCGAGTTGCAGGAGAGCAGTGCGTTTGAAAAACGCCGAAACGAAATTGAAAAGTGGAATTCAAAAAATCCGCACCGCAAGCGCGGGCTGGCAATGACGCCGGTGAAGTTTGGAATTTCTTTCACGCTCACGCATCTGAACCAGGCCGGCGCGCTCGTCCTGATTTATCAGGATAGCACGGTGCAGGTGAATCACGGCGCGACCGAGATGGGCCAGGGCGTCCATACGAACATCGCCATGATCGCAGCGAAGGAATTGGGGCTTTCGCTCGACAAAATCCGCGTGATGCCGACGAGCACGGACAAAGTTCCAAACACCTCGGCGACGGCCGCATCGTGCAGCACGGATATGAACGGCGCGGCGGTGAAAAATGCGTGCGAGATTTTATGCGCGCGGCTTGCGCCAATCGCGGCAAAGATGCTGTCGGCAAAAATCGGTCGGGAAATTCCCGCTGACAAAATTGTCTTTGCGAACAATTACGTCTTTGAAGCCGGAACGGTCCTCTCGGAAAGCATTCAACTGAACGAGCAGACCGCTTCCGGTGTGGACGAAATTCGCAGGGATGAAATTTCTGTTTCGTTCATCAAAGTTGTGCAGGCGGCTCACGTCCAACGCATCAGCCTTTCCGCGACGGGATTTTATCGCACCCCGGAAATTCATTACGACCGTGCGAAAGGCAAAGGCAAACCATTTCACTATTTCGCCTGCGGCGCGGCGGTGACGGAAGTGGAGGTGGACGGTTTCACCGGGATGCACCGGGTATTGCGCGTGGATATTTTGCACGACGCGGGCGACTCGGTGAACGAAGGCGTCAACCGCGGCCAGATTGAAGGCGGTTTCGTGCAAGGCATGGGCTGGCTGACCACCGAGGAACTCAAGTGGGATGATCAGGGCCGGTTGCTCACGCACTCGCCGGACACTTACAAAATCCCGTCCGTCGGCGATATGCCGCAGATTTTCAACGTGACGCTGCTCAAGAATGCGGCGCAGAAAAACGTGATTCGTGGCAGCAAAGCCGTCGGCGAACCGCCGTTGATGCTGGCGATTTCCGTGCGCGAGGCGATTCGGGATGCGGTGGCGGCGTTCGGTTCCGGCAAAGGCGAAGTCGCGCTCGCCTCACCCGCGACCTGCGAGGCGATTTGGCTTGCGATCCAGAAAGTTAAAGCGCCAAGCCCCAACATCCAGGCTCCGGTCCCGCATGGGCGGGATCAAGCACCAGGCTCCAAATCCAGAAGCGGGCAACAACGAATTGGTGCTTGAAGGTTGGAGTTTCTCTGGATGTTGGAGCTTGGAATTTGGAGCTTTCCTTTTACTTTCACAGCCCATGCTCGAGAAATTCTTCAAGCTGTCGGAAAATCAAACCTCGGCGCGCACTGAATTGCTCGCCGGCGTGACGACGTTTCTGACGATGGCCTACATCATCGTCGTGCAACCGGCGGTGTTGTCGGGCGCCATGTTCGGGACGCCGACGGGCATGGATTTTGGCGCGGTGACCACGGCCACGTGTCTCGCCGCCGCGCTGGCC
>Ga0181521_10002129_pt1 | contig 24027 bp, 26 predicted proteins | sample PEATcosm2014_Bin_32_FD_119764 | JGI IMG/M metagenome (GOLD analysis project Ga0181521, IMG submission 119764) | Peatland microbial communities from MTU Mesocosm Facility, Houghton, MI, USA - PEATcosm2014_Bin02_60_metaG | ecosystem: Environmental > Terrestrial > Soil > Wetlands > Peat | place...
CACGCTAAGAAGGCTCGCATCGCAACCTCGCTCCTTTCGGCCGTGTAACCGTACGGTCGGTCAGCCTATCGCAAGGAGCCGTGCCGGCTGACGAAAAAACCCTTGCGCTTGGGCGGCGACTGCGTGTACTTTGTATTGCAAAGTATAGTGGTGTCAAGCATGTCAAAGCTGAATGAAGCTCTGGCCGAGATCAACTCGATCCGCGGACAGATCGCGCGCAGCACGGAATTTCGCGGCTATGGCCCGGCATCGGTCGCGGCATCCGGCGCCCTTGCGTTGCTGGTCGCGGCGATACAATCACATTGGCCGAGGAGCTTCGATGACGACTTCCGGACTTTCCTGGCGATCTGGATGGCGACGGCTGCAGTCTCGTTGATCTTGACGGGGACGGAGACGATCACGCGGGCGCGGCGCGTACATAGCGGAATTGCGGGCGAGATGATTTCGAACGCGGCCGGGCAGTTTCTGCCGAGCTTGACGGCCGGTCTGTTGCTGACCGTTGTGATCATGCGCTTCGCGCCGAGCAGCCTTTGGATGTTACCGGGCCTTTGGCAAGTGGTGTTTAGCCTTGGGGTTTTTGCCTCCTGCCGATTTCTGCCGCGGCAAATGTCTTTTGTCGGTGTCTGGTATCTCGTCGCCGGTCTGACATGCATCGCGGTCAACGGTGGCCAGGGAACCTTCTCGCCTTGGTTGATGGGTCTGCCATTCGGCATTGGACAGTTGCTCGTCGCCGCAGTACTGCAATTTGGCTATCGGGAAGCGCATGAACGGATTTGACGACAAGAACCCTGAATTTCATCGATTCGCCTACCACGGGCTCGATCGCATCATTCACGAGCGCGGGCGCCTGAGCGTGCTCACCTCACTGGTGACCCATCCCAAGGGGCTGCTGTTTGGAGATCTCAAGCGGCTGTGCGCACTCACGGATGGCAACCTGAATCGACATCTGCAAGTGTTGGAGGGAGCGAAGCTCGTCAAAATAAAGAAAGGATTTGAGCACAATCGGCCGCAAACCGTCTGTCGCATGACGGCCCTCGGGCGTACCCGATACCACGAGTATCTTGCGGTCCTCGAGCAAGTGATACTCGACGCCGCGGCGGCGGGCAAGACTCAACCGGACAAGACCGGTTTGCGCGGCCTCGCAGACGCGTAGCCCGCCCCAGGACGCGAAGCCTGAAACCCTGCTAGCGAGTGGGCCTTGTGTATCCGAACGCGTGGTAAGCCACGTACACCGTCAGGTAGTAGATACCGAGCATCATCGCGGCCAGTAGCATGAGCCACATCCAATCCAGCGAATCCGCGCTCTTCCCTATATAAACTCCACTCGGAAGAAGCAGCAGCGCACCCAGCAGCACAACAAACGGCGCAAAAACGCTCGCAACTACGACGCCACACCTCAAAGCGGTCATGATTCCTGTCTTCATTTACTTCTCCTTCGCAAAAGATTTCGAGGATCCTGCGCAACGCCCCAGGTGCCTCGCAGGCCTAGAAATCCATGGCGCAACGCTGAAGGAACACAGTGCAAAAAATACGCTCCACCATGGTCGAACACAAGCGCTAATGATACGTATTGGCATTTACAATTTTGTGCATTGCAAGAATCAAAAGGCGTGCAAACAGAGACTCGCCGCTGTGCGATTGCGCCATGCTGAAGCGCCGGTGTCACGGCCGTGGTCGACGGCGCGCCTAAACTGCTATATTCGCGCGCTCAATCCAGACAAGGAGTTGACCATGACTTTGCTCAAGCCCCTATTGTTGATCTGTTCACTCGGACTGTCCGGCGCCGTGCTGGCCGATGATGCCTCGGTCACGATCTCGTCGCCGGCGGACGGCGCCAAGGTCAGCGCCAGTGCGCCCACTCAGGTCACCTACTCGGTCGTGCCGGGTCCGAAGGGCGACCACGTTCACCTCTATGTCGATGGCGGAGAGGCCTCGGTGCTGCGCCAGCTGAAGGGCAGCCACACGGTCGACACGCTGACTGCCGGCCCGCACACGATTTGCATCAAGGTCGTCGATAAGTCTCACACGCCGATCGGCGTGGAAAAATGCATCAAGGTCACGGCCGGCTAAAGCCGACCTCGGCCAGCGACGGGTGAGACGGCCCCGGGCGTGGACGCGCAAAACCTCGGGTACGCGCTGACCCAGGTCATCCACAACCTGGGCGCCGTCTCGGTCACGGGCGGCGCGGCAGCCGCTTGCGGCTTGAAGCTTGCCGAGCCGCGAACGGCGCAACGGCCGCTCGCCGGGCTGGTTCTGGGCGGCTGGGTGGCCCAGGGCGCCAGCGGCGTGTGCTTTGGCGCGATCAGCTATGCCAGTTACGGACGCTTCCCGGATATCCACGGCATTGCCATCGGCGCACTATTTCTCAAGATGGCGTGTGCCGCTGCCGGGATCTCGCTGGCTGTGCTTTACCTGGCGCGCGAGGCGGGCTGGTCGGCGCCGGGCCGGCAGCGCGCGTGGACCACGCAGCTTACCCTGGCGCTGACGGCCCTCACAGCGGCGGCCTTTCTGCGCTGGTTCTCGTGAGAAAAAACGGCGGTCACTGAGCGGCATTTTTTCGGCCACTCGGCAGCAATGCCAAGCTTCATCGGGGTCCTGTCGGAGGGGTCCACTGTATGGGAGGGGTTGCGGTTGCGAAATCGAGGGATAAAAACTTAAAAAAGATCCAGAGCAGCGCGACCGTCATAACGGCGATGATCAAAACCAACAGCTTGCTGCGTTTATTCCGTGGCGCTCGTTCTTGGCTCGTCGCCGCATCGTCGGGCACTGGCGTGCTGCCGGGTTCGGGTAGTGCCGGCGTCTCATAGGTCTCGGCAGCGGATAGGGGCGATGGCACCTCGGCTTCGACGGATTGGCTGGCAACCGTGATGATGCCCTTCGCCGGAGCCTGTTCGATAATCACCGGTGTGTGCTTGAGCTTTGGCCGCCGCAACTGGGCACCAGCCTGCGCCTCCTCCATGATCCGGCTCTCGATCAGGACGAACGCGACGACCAGAATCGGCACCACGACGGTCAACGCCGGCGATTGCTGATTGACCCAATCGGCGATCATCGGATCGGAAATGGCAATATCGCCGGCGAGCCAGCCGAGCATTGCACCGCCGGCGCGTTTTAGCAGGGGATATCGCTTGAACAGGGCGGTGACGAACAGACTGCCGTACAGCAGCAGCGGCACGCTCATCAACAAACCCATGGTCAGGATGAAGATGCTGCCTTGCGCGACTGCAGCCAGCGCGACCACATTGTCCACACTCATGACCAAGTCGGCGACGATGATCGTGCCGACGGCCGACCACAGGCCCGGCGGATTTTTGGGCGCGCTCCTGTCGAATTCAGCCGCTCCCCGCTCCTCGATGGTCAGCTTGATGGCGATCACGGTCAGTGCGACCCCGCCCACCAGCTTCAACAGCGGAATGTGCAGCAGAAAACTGGCACCGGCAGTCAGCACGATGCGCAGCGCGATGGCGGCATCGATGCCGATCACCATGGCGCGCTTCGTCAATTCCGGCGGCAGCGAACGGCAGGCAAGCGCGATCACCACGGCGTTATCGCCGCTCAGCAGCAAATTGACGAAGAACACCTCCAGCGTCAAGTTCACATAGTGGAAGAAGCTGTCAAAACCCATGACGGCAGCCTTTCATCGAATTCATCCGACGATGCCGGCCAAGGCGGCATAAACGCCCGTGGCGGCGGCGCAGAAAAAGATCGTTCCGACCGTCGCGGCATAAGCGCCCTTGAGTCGCAGCGGTTCCGCGAGTTTCGTGCGCGCCAAGCGAAACAGGAATCCGAGCGCTACCGGCAGCAGCAGGGCGTTGACTACTCCCATGGCAATCGACAGCCGGATGAGGCCAACGCCGGAGGCGACCAACCCGCCACCTGCCAGCAGGATCAGGGCGAAGGCGGCGTAGAACCAAGGTGCTTGCAGCGGATGGTGTTCCAGCGAGTGATGGAAGCCGGCCACTTCGCCCAATGCCCAGGCTGCCGTCAGGCAGACCGTTACGGTGGCGACGAGCGCCCCGCCGCCCAAGCCGACGACGAACACCATGCGACCGATGAGGGGACCCAGGGTGGCGCTGAAGGCCGTGGCGATTTGCGGCACGTTCTCCAGCTGCACGGGCTGCTGATATTGAGCAAACGTAGCTGCAGCGGCGATCAATACCGCAGCGGTGACGGTCTGGCAGAGTATCGCACCAATCAGTATGTCGAGCCGCGCAAACTTCAGATGCCCGATCCCCAGCCCCTTATCGATCAAGGCCGACTGTTGGTAGAAAATTGCCCAAGGCATCACGCTGGTGCCGAGGTTGGCCGCCAGCAGATAGAGGTAGTCGTGGTTTCCGAGCGGCATCTCACGCAGTCCGGCGACGAGTTTACCGATGTCCGGATGGGCTTCCCAAGCCATGATCAGGAAACCCAGCTCGAACAGGCCAAATGCAATGACCATGCGCTCCACCGATCGGTGAGCCCCTAGGCCTACCATCAGCAGGATGGCTGCAATCAGCACGACGATCGATACCCACACGGGGACGCCATACATCTGGCCGACACCCGCCAATCCAACCATTTGAGTCACCAACGTGCCGAAACAACTCACCGCCAGCGCCGCGATCGAGACGAAGGTCATGCTGCGACCGAAGTTTTGATGGATCAATTCGCCGTAGCCGATGCCCGTTCCAAGCGCCAGGCGTGCCGCCAATTCTTGCACCGTGTAGAGCAGCGGAATGATCAGGAACTGAAGCAGCAATAGCCGGTAGCCCCATTTTGCACCGCTTTGAGCCGCCGTAATCACGCTGCCAACTTCTGTATCGGCCAGCATGACCACCAAGCCCGGGCCGAACGTGACCAGTATCTGCCGCCAGTTGAACCGCCTTCGCGCTATTTCAACCATCAATGCTTGGTCAACGTGCCTGGGCCGGTCTTGAAGTAGCGCAGGAACTCAGTGTCCGGCGACAGCACAATCGTCGGGCCGGCATTCGCCAGCGCCTGCCGGTAGGTCTGCAGGGTTCGGTACAGCTTGTAGAACTGAGGGTCCTTGCCGAAGGCGCTGGACAGAATTTGGTTGGCCTCGGCATCGGCCGTGCCGTGTGTGATCTTGGCTTGGCGTTGCGCTTCGGACAGGATGACGGTGCGCTCGCGATCGGCTTTTGCTTGGATTTCCTGTGCCCATTCGAAGCCCTGTGCGCGCAATTCCTTGGCTTCGCGCTGCCGCTCCGACGTCATCCGATCATAGATGGCCTGACTCGTTTCCAGGGGCAGATCGGCGCGGTGGAAACGGACTTCCACCACTTCGATTCCCACATCTTTGGCCTTGTCTGCCACCTCTCTTTGAATGAGCTCGACGATGTTCGAGCGCTGTTCCGACAGCAGCGACGGCAGCGCCACCTGACCCAACTCGCGGCGTAGCGACGAGCTCACCAGCTGAGCGAGTTGTGGCTCGGCCAGTTCCACCGTGCGCACCGCGGTATAGAAGCGCAAGGGGTCGGTAATGCGGTAGCGTGTGTATGTCCGCACCTCGATGCGCTTCTGGTCCCCCAGAATGACCTGCTCGACCGCCGGCTCCAAGGTGAGCAAACGGCGATCATAAAAAATAACCGAATCGACCAATGGCAGTTTGAACTTCAACCCCGGCTCGTTCACCACACCGATCGGCGCTCCGAGGCGAACGATCAAGGCCTGCTGCACTTCACTGACCGTGTAGAGCGTAGTCAACAGCAGCCACAGCAAGAAAAACGCAGCAGCACCCATGACCAGGCGCGACTTCGCACTCATTTCGCGGGCTCCTTGGCTGCTTCCGGTTTGTCCCTTTCCGCCAGCGGCATATAGGGAACGATGCCGGTGATGCCTTTGCCGGACGTATCGATGATGACCTTGGTGGCCTTTTTCAGCATCTCGTCGACGCTCTCGAGGTAAAGCCGCCAGGCCGTGACATCCTTGTCCGCGGCATAGCTCGCATAGATCAACTGAAAGCTCTTGGCGTCGCCTTCGGCCAGATTGATCACCTGGCTCTTGTAGGCCTCCGACTCCTGACCGATGTGCGAAGCTTCGCCGCGGGCCCGTGGAATGATGTCATTGGCGTACGCTTCCGCTTCGTTGCGGGTGCGCTCCTGATCGGCCCGGGCGCGCTGTACGTCGTTGAAGGCATCGATGACGACCCCCGGCGGGTCGACGCGTTGCAATTGCACCTGGGTAACTAGAATCCCGGAATCCGACTTGTCGAGCAGAGCTTGCAGCAGAGCTCTGGTTTGTTCGGCGACCTGCTGGCGCTTGTCCGACATGGCGGCCTGAATCGGCGTCCGGCTGATGATCTCGCGCAGCGCGCTCTCCGCCACGATCTTGAGCGCAGCCTCCGGGTTGTTGACCTTGAACAGGAACTTGCCGGCGTCCTTGATGCGCCACGACACGGCGCAGTCGGCTTCCACAATATTTTCGTCGCCGGTGAGCATCTGCCGCTCATGCGACACATCGGCGATGGTATCGGTGGCCGCCAGGCGAGGAGTGCCGAGCTGCAATTGATTGACTTGCGTAACCTTGGGCAGCAGGACGGTTTCAAACGGGTAAGGCAGATGGTAGTGCAGGCCGGAGCTGGTGGTGTCGACCCATTTACCGAAGAGCAGAACCACGCCCTGCTCGTCGGGCTGCACCTTGTAGATGCCGGCGCTGATCCAAGCGACCGCCAGCAGTCCCAGAATCAATGCCGTGCCTTTGCCGCGCAGCCCAAACAAGTGAATATAGGAGTTGAGCCATTGGCTGATCTCGGCAGCCCGAGTGGGACTTTCGATGGCCGGCGCCGGGTTTGGTAAATCTTCGCCAGAGTTTGGTGACATCAGCAAGGTTCCAGTACACAGCCTAAGGCGCCGGGCCGGCAGGGGTGCCTTCACTGACGCCGGCCACCGCGTCCCCGGGCTCGAGCTTCACCGTAGTGATTCGTGCCGCCACGAGCACCGCCAGAAGGGCGGTGAGCGACAAGGTTTCAGGCCACTCGATGCTGTGGTTGTACAGGCCGATGAAAATTTCCCGCAGAATGAAGGCAATGCCCACTTCCGCCAACACCCGCAGACGAATGCGCTGAAATTCCAGATAATCCGTGAAGGTGCGGAAGAGCTCAATCAGCACGAAGACGGACAGGACATCGATCACCAAGTCCCGCGCCACGCTGTCAATCAGTCCATGGGACAGAGTGTGGGTGGGGATGCCTTGGCGCACCGCATGGAGGGCTCCGGCGATGTCGAAGACCAGGCCGACGACGGCCCCCAATAAGGCGAGCAACATGATGAAGATCAGGACGGCAACGATGCAATCCAGAATTCTTCGATATATCTGCAATGATTTGTATTTCATGAAATGGGCGGCCTCCGTGGGCACACAATAACCCATCGGGACGCACCGCGGCAGGGCCGCGGATCACTGCAAGTCGGGCGCCGGCGCTGCCGCAGTGCCCGACGCCAGAAACGGATCGGCGAAGATCTCCGAACTGCCGGCTCCCGCCAAGAAGGTCTGCATGCGCGCCGCCTCGACCATCTGCGGATTGCCGCACAGATAGACCCGCCATCCGGTCAAGTCCGGACACTCTTCGAGCGCGGCTTCGAGCGGCGTTCCAGCCCAATATCCATCGGCCGACGGCCCCTCGGAGATGCACGGACGATAGCGAAAATTAGGGTGCACGGCGGCGAGCCGGCCCAATTGCTCGATGAGATACAGCCCGCAGGCGTCGCGGCTGCCGTGGTACAGGTGGATCCGCCCGCGGTGCCCGCTGTTCAGCGCATCGCGCGCGATCCCATACAGCGGCGCCAAACCGCATCCGGTGCCGAGCAGAAGTACGTTCTGCTCGGGCCGTCCGGGAACGTAGAAACAATCGCCGAACGCCTCGGAGATCGTCACGGTGTCTCCGGGCTGCACGCGCTCGAAGATCCAGCCGCTCACCTGCCCGCCGGGAACCCGGCGCACGTGCATCATCAGATCCTCGTCCAGCGCGGGGACGCTGGCGAGCGAGTAGTTGCGCGAGGTCCGCGCATCCATGAACAGGCGTACGAACTGGCCGGCGCGATACTCGAACGGGGTCGTGGGCCGGACGTGCACGGCGCGGATTTCGTCGTTCAGTGGTTCGATCGCAGAAACTATTGCCTGGGTACGTTCGATCACATCGTCGGCCAGCGCGACCTCGAGATCTTGCGTCGGGAAACACTGGCAGGCGAGAAAGAGATTGCGCGCCACCATCGTCGGCGTCAAACCCTTCTGCGCCGGTTCGGGGACGACACCGCGGACCGCGCGCATGAGGCATGACTGGCAGATGCCTGCGCGACAGGCACTGGGGACCGCTTGTCCCCCGGCCGTCAGGCAGTCGAGCACCGACTGCCCGCCGGCCTCGTACGACGATCCTCGAAAAACGACCCGGGTCATTCGCGCAAAGCTTAGCGACCGAGGACGTCTTTGCGGGTGGTTTCGGCGACGGCGGCCACCTGGGCGATCAGGTGATCGGGCACCTTCAGTTCCTTGAGCGTCGCCCCGAGGTCCTCGACCACGGCATCAAAGTGCGAGTCGTTGAGTCCCTGCTCGACCAAGCGCGCGTGGGCCTTTCTCATGTCCAGGCCGGTGTAGTTGTTCGGGCCGCCGAAGGCCATCGTCAGAAAGGATTTTTGTTTGGCCGCCTGCTTGGCCATGTCCACGCCGGTGAAGAACCGGCTGATGCGGTTGTCCTTGAGTACCTTGCGGTAGAAGATGTCTACCGCGGCGTTGACGGCCCCTTCGCCGCCCAGCTCCTCATAAAGTCCCATAGTTGTCTCCTGGTATTCGAGTGGTAAGTCACCTCGAGCGTCTCGGGGCGAGCGTCCGGTGCATGTCGATATCGGCCGGAGCGGTATTTCCCCGGACGTTAAACATGCATCTCTAATACATCTTAACTGAGGTGAGGGTTGCAAGTCTCTAAGTAGTTTCCACAGCACCGCACTTTTCGTTGCAATAGGCACCGTGGCGAGCGCACCGGCCTTGGCTGGTTGTCCCGCGACTCGCCGGCGTCTCAAGGCATCTGACTCATATCCCCGCCCGGCAGCATATTGGCGTTGAGATGATAGATGATCCAAAGCGATCCGATCAGGGCGATCACGACCAGCATGAGCGTGAACACCAGCGCCATGATCGACCAGCCGTTTTCCGAGCGGGTATTCATGTGCAGGAAATACACCATGTGAACGGTGATTTGCGCCACGGCCAGCGTCGTGATCGCGAGTTCCGTGGCGATTTTGCTGTTGAGCACTCCGGACATGACCAGCCAGAACGGTATCGCCGTCAGGATCACCGACAGAATGAACCCGGTCAGGTAACCGCGCAGCGAAGCGTGGCCTGCGCCGCGGGCGAGTTCGCCCGTGGCATGGTTGTCGTGTACCGCATCGCTCATCGCAGCATTCCTCCCAGGTAGACGAAGGTGAACACACCGATCCAGATGACGTCGAGGAAGTGCCAGAACATGCTCAGGCATGCCAGGCGCCGCACGTTGTCGGGAATCAGGCCCCGCCGGCCGACCTGCAGCATCAGGGTCGCCATCCAGATCAGACCCACGGTCACGTGCAAGCCGTGCGTGCCCACGAGCGCAAAGAAAGCGGACAGGAATGCACTGCGTTGCGGGGTCGCGCCGACGTGAATCATGTGTGCAAACTCGTGCAGCTCGATGCCGACAAACGCCGCTCCGAACAGCGCGGTGACGACGAGCCAGCCCTGCGTGGCGCCGACGCGCCCGCGATAGGTCGCGAGCATCGCGAAGCCATAGGTGATGGACGAGAGCAGCAGCATCGAGGTATTCACTGCGACCACCGGCAATTCGAACACGTCCTTGGGTGCGGGGCCCGCGGCGTAGCTGCCGCCGAGAACGCCGTAGGTGGCAAACAGCGCGGCGAAGAGCAGGCAGTCGCTCATCAGATAGATCCAGAAGCCGAGCAGGGTACTGCCGCCCGCAGCATGCTCATGCTCCACGGCCAGACAGAAGACCGGCGTCTCTGCTGTGGCGTTCCCGCCCGCGGCTGTCAACGCCATGGTTTCAAGCCTGTGCGGACAACAGGCGCGTCCGCTCGCCCTCGGTCCGCTCGACTTCGTGCGCCGGAATCTGGAAATCGCGCTGGTAGTTGAAGGTGTGGGCAATCGCCGCCGCGAGCACCGCCACCAGACCCAGCGCCGCCAGCCACCAGATGTGCCAGATCATGGCGAAGCCGAATATTCCGCTCAAAGTGGCCAGGATGAAGCCCGCTCCGGTGTTGCGCGGCATGCGGATGGCATTGAAGGCCGCCACCGGGCGACGAAACCCGCGATGCTTCATGTCCCACCACGCGTCGTTGTCGTGCACGACGGGTGTGAAGGCAAAGTTATAGGCGGGCGGCGGCGAAGCCGTGGACCATTCCAGCGTCCGACCACCCCAGGGGTCGCCGGTGCGATCGCGCAGCGCCTCGCGCCGGCGAATGCTGAGGTAGATCTGGACCAGAGACGACACGATGCCCAGAAGAATCAGGACCGCTCCCACCTCGGCGATGACGAACCAGACCTGCAGGGTGGGATCTTCAAAGTGACGGAGCCTGCGCGTGACGCCCATGAGACCGAGCACATACAGCGGCATGAACGCCAGGTAGAAGCCAGCCACCCAGAACCAGAACGACATCTTTCCCCAGAACGGGTCGAGTCGAAATCCAAATGCCTTCGGGAACCAGTAGCTGATGCCGGCGAATGCGCCGAACACCACGCCGCCGATGATGACGTTGTGGAAATGCGCGACGAGGAACAGGCTGTTATGCAAAACGAAATCGGCCGGCGGCACCGCCAACAGCACGCCCGACATGCCACCGATCACGAACGTGAGCATGAACGCCAATGTCCACATCATCGGTAATTCGAAACGGATACGTCCGCGATACAGGGTGAAGAGCCAGTTGAACATCTTTGCGCCCGTGGGAATCGAGATGATCATGGTGGTGATGCCGAAGAACGAATTGACGCTCGCTCCCGAACCCATGGTGAAAAAGTGATGCAGCCATACAAGATACGAGAGAATGGTAATGACCACCGTGGCGTAGACCATCGATGTGTAGCCAAACAGGCGCTTGCCGGAAAAAGTCGCGGTCACTTCCGAGAAGACGCCGAATATCGGCAGGATGAGAATGTAGACTTCCGGGTGGCCCCAGATCCAGATGAGGTTCACGTACATCATTGGATTGCCGCCCAAGTCGTTGGTGAAAAAATTGGTGCCCACGTAACGGTCCAGACTGAGCAGGGCCAGGGTCACCGTCAGGATGGGGAAGGCGGCGACGATCAGCACGTTGGTGCACAGCGCCGTCCAGGTGAATACCGGCATCTTCATCAATGTCATGCCGGGCGCACGCAGCTTGACGATGGTCGCGATCAGGTTGACGCCGGAGAGAAGCGTACCGATTCCCGCAATCTGCAACGCCCAGATGTAATAGTCCACGCCGACATCGGGACTATAGGCGATACCCGATAGCGGCGGGTAGGCCAGCCAGCCCGTGCGCGCAAACTCGCCGACGAACAGCGACAGCATCACCAGCAGCGCACCCATGGTCGTCATCCAGAAACTGAAATTATTGAGAAATGGAAAGGAGACGTCGCGCGCGCCGATTTGCAGCGGTACCACGAAGTTCATCAGACCGGTGATGAACGGCATCGCCACGAAAAAAATCATGATCACGCCGTGGGCGGTGAAAATCTGATCGTAGTGATGGGCAGGAAGGAATCCTTGCGCGCCGCCGAAAGCGACCGCCTGCTGCATTCGCATCATCAACGCATCGGCAAAACCGCGCAACAGCATCACCAGCCCCAGGATCATGTACATGATGCCGATGCGTTTGTGGTCGATGGTGGTAAACCACTCGCGCCACAGATAGCCCCAGAGGCGAAAGTAGCTGATCAGGCCGAGCAGGACGACGCCGCCGAGCGCCACGACCGCAAAGGTCGCGACCAGAATCGGCTGATGGACCGGAAAGGCCTGCAGCGTCAGGCGTCCGAAGGCTATTTTCATCAGGGTTGCGTCGGTAGACATGCGCGGTCCGGGCGAAACTCACAGGCCGCTTTTCGCGTCAAGGGCCATCATATCGTTGACGCACAGTTTGCCGGCCTCGACGCATCGATTGAGAATGGCAGGGTAGAGGCCCGGGTCGACGGCCGCAAATCCCTGGACCGGTTCTTTCTCGCTCGGCTGTTCGAGCCGCAGGTAGTCGCTGCGCCCCAGCGCGCCACCGCCGGCTCTTAAGTGCGCCAGCCACTGATCGAAGTCCCGATCCACCAGCGCTCGAAACATGAAGCGCATGTCGGAGAATCCGGCGCCGCTGTAGTTGGCGGAGAACCCCTCGAAATCACCGGCGGTGTTGGCGACCGCGTGCAGCCTCGTTTCCATGCCCGGCATGGCGTAGATCTGGCCGGCGAGCGCCGGAATGAACAGCGAATTCATCACCGACGCGGCGGTGATCCGAAATTCGATCGGTCGATCGAGCGGTGCGGCCAGCTCGTTGACCGTCGCGACGCCGTATTGCGGATAGATGAACAGCCACTTCCAGTCGAGCGCCACCACGTCCACCTGCAGCGGGCTCGCGGCGTGCGCCATGGACTCACCCGGCTTGATTCTGCCCAGGGTCCGATACGGATCGAGCAGGTGCGTGCCGACCCAGGTCAGTCCACCCAGGCCGATGATGATCAACAGCGGCGCGGCCCATATGAAGAGCTCGAGATGTATCGAGTGATCCCAATCCGGCTCGTAGCGGGCCGCTCGGTTCGATTGACGATATCGCCAGGCGAACAGTACCGTCATGACCATGACCGGAACGATGACGATGAGCATCAGCTCGGTCGAGTAGACCAGCAGATCGCGCTGCTGTTGAGCCACATCGCCCGACGGATTTAACACAATCGCATGGCACGCACAGAGCGTCGCTATGAACGGCAGAGTGGCTATGAAGCGAATACGGCCCAACACATCTCCAATCAACGAACACGCGCAATACGCGGCAGGGAATCGCTTGCCCTGCTCTCTCAAACCCCTACAATGCGCATCAAGAGGTGTCGCGCTCGCAGTGGCGACGCATTTTACGGCAGGCGAAGCGCAAAATGATACCGTGAGTCGATACTGAAAGACGCATGATCACGAGCCGACAGATTCCATGAGCGCGCCGACCGCGATTTCCACGCCGTCAACGCCTGATCCCGCGGCGGACCGCCTGCACGATGGCCGCACGGAGCCGACACCCGGCGAGATTGCGGTCGGCGTCATTATCGGTCGAACCTCGGAATTCTTCGATTTCTTCGTCTACGCCATCGCATCGGTGATGGTCTTTCCGAAGCTCGTCTTTCCGTACGTCGACGCGCTGTCGGGCACGCTGCTTTCTTTCGCGATTTTCGCGGTGGCCTTCCTGGCGCGCCCGCTCGGCACCGTCATCTTCATAGGCGTCGATCGCTCCTACGGGCGGCGCATCAAGCTGATGATCGCGTTGCTTCTGCTCGGGGTATCTACCGTCGCGGTCGCATTCCTGCCGGGCTATGAGGAGATTGGTTCCGCCTCGGCGTTGCTGCTGATTCTGTTCCGCCTCGGGCAGGGCCTCGCGCTGGGCGGCGAATGGGACGGCCTGGCGTCGCTCCTGGCTCTCAATGCGCCGGAGCGGCGGCGCGGCTGGTATGCGATGATCCCGCAGCTCGGGGCGCCGCTGGGCCTCATCGTCGCGAGCGCTCTGTTCGCCTTCTTCGTGGCTAAGCTGCCGGCCGCAGATTTTCTCGATTGGGGTTGGCGCTACCCGTTCTTTGTGGCCTTCGCGATCAATGTCGTCGCCCTGTTCGCGCGGCTGCGCCTCGTTGAGACACCCGAGTTCGCGCAGCAATTCGAGGCTCGGGCACTGCAACCGTCCAGTGTGCCGGAGACGTTGCGCGCCGAAGGACGCCATATTGTCATCGGCGCATTCGCGCCGCTCGCGAGCTTCGCCCTGTTCCACACCGTGACGGTATTCCCGCTTTCCTGGGTGTTCCTGTACACGCGCCAGTCCACCGCCCGATTCCTGATCATCGAAATGCTGGGTGCTGCGGTCGGCGTGGCGGCCATCATTGCCTCCGGAATCATCTCCGATCGGGTGGGTCGCCGTACGCTGCTGGGAGTTACCGCGGGGGCGATCGCCGCGTTCAGCGGGTTCGCGCCGCAATTGCTCAACGGCGGCGATATCGGTGAGGCGATTTTCATGTTCCTCGGCTTCATACTCCTGGGCCTCTCCTTTGGTCAGTCCTCAGGCGCGGTCGCGTCCACTTTCCCGATTGCCCACCGCTACACCGGATCTGCGTTGACCACCGATTTCGCGTGGCTGTTCGGCGCCGGCTTTGCGCCCTTCGTGGCACTGATCCTCGCGAGTCGCTTTGGACTGATGGCCGCGGGCGCCTACCTGCTATCCGGCGCCATTTGCACCCTGGTCGCGCTGGCCCTGAGTCCACATCGCGACTCGGCACGATGACCGCACAGGCGGGCTCATGAGCGCATACGGCGACACATTCAGCACGGTTCCCACTTTCATTCGCGCGCTCATCAGCGCCGCCCTGCTCTTATGCCTGTGTGTGGTCGTGCTGGGCGCGTACGTGAGACTGAGTAGCGCGGGACTCGGCTGCCCGGATTGGCCGGGCTGTTACGGTCATCTGACACCCTCCGGCGCGGCGGCCGACGCGAGCGTTCTCTCCTCCCCCCTATCGGGACGGCCGCTCGAGATCGGCAAGGCGTGGCGTGAGATGGTGCATCGCTATGCGGCCGGCACGCTCGGGCTCCTGATCCTGTCGCTGGTGTTCATCGGCACCTTGAAGCGGCGCGAGCGAGTACTGCCGCTGCGCACCGTGTGGAGCCTGCTCGCGATCGTCGTGGCACAGGCGCTGCTCGGGATGCTGACCGTCACCTGGCAGCTCACGCCGCTCGTGGTCACTCTGCATCTGCTATTGGGTTTCACCACGCTGTCATTGCTGTTGTGGTTGGTCCTGTCGATGCCTGAACGTGCGGAGGGGCGGCGACCGGCGCCGATCGAGGCCGGCACCGCGGTACCGGCAAGGCTGCTGGCTCTGCTCGCACTGATCGGACTCGGGCTGCAGATTGCGCTCGGCGGCTGGACCAGCAGCAACTATGCGGCGCTGGCCTGCCCGGACTTTCCCACCTGCCAGGCGCAGTGGTGGCCGACGGGCGATTACCGCGCCGCCTTCGAGATCCGGGGTGCGTCGGGCCACACCTACGAGGGAGGAGTGTTGGATGCTCCGGCGCGCACGGCGATTCAATTCACCCACCGATTGGGGGCACTCATCATCACCCTGGTGCTGGTGAGCGCGGTACTCTCGGGTTGGCGGCTGGGCCGGAAATTTGCGACGCGCGCCGCCGGCCTCGTGCTCGTGGCGCTGATGATGCAGTTGATCATCGGCGTTTCGATGGTACTGCGGGGCTTCCCATTGTGGCTTGCCACTGCGCACAGCGCCGGCGCAGCATTCCTGCTCATGGCCACCGTCGCTTTGAACCGCGCCCTGCGAGGGCCCGCATGAACCACACCGACGTGCAGCCGGCGAACGTCGCGGCCACGTGGCACGACTATTGGGAGATCACCAAGCCACGGGTCGTGGCGCTCATCGTCCTGACCTCGCTGGTCGGTTCGTTGCTGGCCGCTCCGGGACTGCCGCGGCTCGATACGCTGCTGTTTGCGAACTTAGGGATTGCACTCGCCGCCGCCGGCGCAGCCGCCATCAACCATGTACTGGATCGTGGCATCGATGCGCACATGCGGCGCACTCAAGCTCGACCCTTGCCGACGGGGCATCTCAAGCCCGCGCAGGGGCTGTGCTTTGCGCTGGCTTTGGGCACCGCCTCGATGCTGCTGCTGGTCCGGGAAGTGAATGTGCTCACGGCCGTGTTGACCTTTGCCTCGTTGATCGGCTATGCCGTGATCTACACGGTGTGGCTCAAGCGCTGGACCCCGCAGAACATCGTGATCGGCGGCGCAGCGGGCGCGGCACCGCCGATCTTGGGTTGGACCGCCGTCACCGGTCACATCGACCCGCAACCGTTGCTGCTGTTCCTGATCATCTTCGTCTGGACGCCGCCGCATTTCTGGGCGCTGGCGATCGCGCGCCGCGCCGACTACGCCAAGGTCGACATCCCGATGCTGCCGGTGACGCACGGCGTGGCGTTCACGAAGCGGGCGGTGCTGCGCTATACCATCGCTCTGACGGTCGTCACGATGCTGCCGTTCCTGATGCGCATGAGCGGCATCGTCTACCTGGGTGCGGCGGCGCTCCTCGATGTAGGTTTTCTGCGGCACGCGATCAAGCTGCAGCGATCGCAAAGCGACGCGGCTGCCATGCGCGTGTTCCGTTACTCTATCGTGTACCTGATGTGGCTCTTTCTGGCGCTGTTGTTGGATCATTACCTGCCGACGACGCAGCGGCTCTGACGAACACTACCGGATCATATCCCGATAGGCATGCCACGTCGCATGTCCCAACAGCGGGCTGACGATCAGCAAACCGAACAGCAGCGGTGCATAGCCGATGACGGTCAACACCAGAATCAGCGCGCTCCACAGGATCATGGCGGGAATGTTGCTGAACACCGCTCTCACACTGGCGCGCATCGCTTGTCCCGCGCCGGCCTGCTGATCGATGATGAGCGGAACGGTCACCACGGACAGGACGAACACGAGCGCGGCAAGAACTCCGCCCACGGCGACGTACGCCTCCACTTGCGAGCGGTTCATCGAGTCGATGAAGCCGCGATACAGAGTTTCCTGCATATCGGGCGCCGCAATATGAAACACGTTGCTCAGCATGACCATGGAAGCGGCGAACCAGACGATGGCGCACACAGCCAGAATGGCGCCGAACCAGAGCAACGCGTGGGGGTTACGCGCGAAGCCCTCGAGCGACTCATCGAAATTTGCCGACTGCCCCGACGAATAGCGCCGCGACATTTCGGCGAAGCCCGCCGACATCACCGGCGCCACCAGCAAGAATCCCGAAATCGCCGCGGCGACGTAGTAGGGATGGGTTCCGCAAAACACCAGGAGCGTCCAGCCGAATGCGACGGTCAGAGCGCCGTAGCCGAGACTCGCACCCCAATTGCGGCGCATGTCCATCCATCCCCGGTTCAACCAGGTCAACGGCCGGCCGAACGGAACGCGTGAGACAGCGAGATGCAGAGTTCGAACTTCACCGGAAGCGAGCGTCGCGTTCATAGCAATCCTCTGATGGGCGTCATCCATCGTCCTCGCGGTAAAGTGTACTCCACATCCGTCGGCAAACGCTGGGTCTTGGGCCTGCAGGATAGCGGGCCTGCGGATGGGTCGGGGTGCGCACGGCGGGGCTAAACCCGCCGTGCGACCGTCAGACTGTTACTCTTCCAGCGCCTGTGCGCTTCCGGCGCCCGTTACTCTGCGAGCGCCTGTTGCTCTTATGCTCTTAGTGCATCGATTCCAGAAACAGCGCCACCGCCTTCATGTCAGGCTCCTGCAGCGGACCGACGATGCCGTTCATGACGACCTGCTCGCGGGTACCGCTATGGAACGCCCGTAACTGCTTGAGCAGGTAGGAAGCATGCTGCCCTGCCAGTCGCGGAAACTGATCCGAGCCGCCGGCATCGGCCTGGTGACACGCCGAGCAAGGTGCGACTCCTGTCGCGGCAACACCGTCGTTGTAAATGCTCTTACCTTGCGCGATCCCGGCAGCCGCGCTCGAACTAGAGAACGGCGCGGGCTCGCTCGCAAACGGTGTTTGCTTGCTGAAATAGTCGGCGAGCGCAGCCATCTGCGTGTCGGTGAGCTGCGCAGCCATCCCCCACATCATGCCGCGCGCATATGGATCGGCGCGCGTCTGCGCCTTGAACAACTGCAACTGCTCCACGATGTACCACGCCTTCTGTCCGGCCAGCGCCGGGTAGATGGGCGATATGCTGTGGCCCTGCGGCCCGTGACACCACGAGCACTTGGTGGTGGCCGTAAACTCGGCCTCCGCGGCGTCGGCCGGCGCTATCGCCGCCGGCGCAGCATCCTCAGCCGCCGCCACCCGGGCCAGCAATGTCATCGCCGCTGCTGCAGCCACCGCGAGAACCGTCAATTTTGTAGCTTTCATTTGATTCCCCTTGGCTTAAAGCGCAAACCACATCAAGAGGTAGGTCGTGTCGTTGTCCGACGCGTTGCGTCCCACCCCGTCATAGTTCGACGTGGCGCCATTGAACTTCGTGTAGTGCGTGTACTGCAACACGATCTTCAAGTTCAGCCAGGGCGCATACATCGCCTCAGTCACCCATGCATTGGTGGCGGGGTCGCCGTTGGCGCTGTTGACCACGCCGACCGCCAGCGCGGGATTGTTCGGACTCGTATAGGGTCCGCCCGACGTACACTTGGTCACGGGCATCGTTAAGCATCCGCCATTGTACAGGAGTTTATCCGTCGATCCCTTCGTCGATAAGTACCCTTCGGTGAAGCCGTATTTCCTCTTATACCAGTACGTGAAGTCCGTAGACAGATAAGTCAGCCAGTCGGACGCATTCGACGTGCCCAAACCCGCAGGGCCGGTGGCATCCAGAGACTGGTTTTCCCTGACGAAGGTCCCCTTCAGGGTGGCGGTGTTTTTCTCACCGATGAACTGCACCTGGAAATCCTCGGCTACGTCCGTGTAGTTATTCGTCGGACCAGCCAACGCATTCCCACCGCCGGGAAAGATCTTGAATTGAGATCCGTACGTGCCGACTTCCGCTGTATAGCGATCGAAGTCGTACTCGTAGGCTACCCGCCAATACGGGTTCCAGCCGCTGATCACGTTAGAGGTCGCCGAATCAACCGGACCCCCTTCTCCGGTGATCGCGTTGCCGGGCGAGTTCGACCCATTCTGCGCGTGCCGGTAAAAGCCAAGCGCCGCATAAAACTGCTCGTTCCACAGGATGTACCCCACCGGGCCGGCCACTTCATAGGCGGTCCCCGCGTTGATGATGGGGCTCGCCACGGACGGCACATTGACTTCCGGCGGAACATACGGGAAGCCGAACGCCGGCGTCGTATTCCACGGGTCTTCGATCGTCGGGTTGTTGTTGATCGACACGCCGTAGGTGAACGGCCTCTTGTCCGGCAGGACGACGGTGTTGGCAAAGCGGAAGTCCGTATTGTCGATGTTGAAGGTGTCGGCCGAAAAGTCGTAGGTCACCTGGGCGAACGCGCCAAAATGAGGGGCGATCTTGCCGCCGTACAGCAGCGAAAGCTGTTGCGGGAGCTCTATGCCTCCATTCGACAGCGATTTTGCTCCGGCGATATTGCTATCCGGAAGCGGTTTCGCCAATTGCACATCGCCGACCATGACGAACAGCGCCAGGTTGGGAACCGCCGGCAGGGCCAAGATCTGCTTGCCCTCATCGGTAATCATCTGCAGATCCTTGCCGTTATCCAGCTGATAACCGTTGAGCTTGAACATGCGCCCAAAGTGCGTGAGCTCGGGGTAGACCGTGTGGCAGGCGAGGCACGCCATGCCGGTCTGTCGCGCAAACAGCGGCAGCGCTTGCGCCGGCTGCATGCACAGGAGGCCAAACAGTACGAGCGCCAAAGCGCCGCAGCGTTGATACCAAGCGTTGAGTTGAAATCTGTTGAACTGTCCCATGAATTTGGACTCCCTTCTTATGACTACATACACCCTAAAGCGCGCGTCTATTTTCGTTGACAGGCTAGAGCATCTCAGTCCCACTGCAATTCGTAGTTATGTACCGCTGCCTGTGGAAAATACGTACTCCCCGCAAAGATCTCGCCTGATTCCGCACAAAACTCCCCCGGTCGCGCAGATAGCGCGGCCGTTTCTACGGCTTATGTTAAACGATCATCCGCTATCAGCGATGAATTTGTTTGTTGTATTTTACCAACGCATCGCAAGCGCATCCGGCAAAGTCAACCCGGTCAAGGGTCATTACCTTTTGCGCGGATCAAGATATACCACGTGTTCTACGCGGCGGCAAGACTATCCCGAGCTTAGCGCGGGATCAAGACTTCAAGATTTACGGGCCTTTTTGCGCGGCATCAGCACGTACCATGATAACAACATGCTGGAAAAAGCCAGGGCTAGACAAAAGCCTGTCGCAACGAGTGTAAGCATTGAAATGATTCCCGGTTGTGTGGTTGATGGCTGTTGGCCGAGCCGGCTCAGGCCTTGCTTTCGGCCGCGCTTTCTTCCGTATCGTGGCGCTTGAGCGCGATCGCCAGGATCGCGATATAGGCCAGGCCAAATACGATCATGCACCAGTCCATGAACCCCGCGAAGGTTTGCGGTTCGTAGTCCAGCGGCCACGGTCCGCCCCAGTCCGCAAAGCCACCGCGACCCAGGAAACACATCATGGCGGCGCCAAACACGCTGCCGTTGCCCATGCCGGTCACAAAGCCGCCAATGATGATCACCCAAAATGCACGAGACTGTATTGATTTTCTTTGCATTTGCTTAGCCTCTGAATCCCCTTGAATTTAAGACACCGCGACCTTTGCGCCCGACTGTAACCGAAGGTGTTCATCGATGCAATGAGGTCAATTCCCTATTGCGCCGGCGCCGCCGGCGGCGCGATCCAGCGGACTCAATTCCAAAATGCGCGCACGGCTGACCGCTGCAGCGGCGTCCCCCTGCGCACGCTGCAGGGTCCACAGAGCGCGCCACGCGTCCACGGACCAGGGATTGATCGCCAGTATTTTCCGCAGCAACTCCTGCCGACTGAGGCCGTGCTCAGCGGCGGCATCGAGATTCGCCAGCAGCCGGTCGGACACCGCATAGTCGATCCAGCGGTCATGCGGATCGGCCTCGTAAGCGAGTCCGAGCAAATGGTCGGCCTCGAGCGTGGCGCCCCGCAAGCTTGCCAGCTCGCTGCGCACGCGCAGTTCGCTGCCTCCATAGGCCCGTCTGAAATCATCTTGTTGCGGCACTGGAACATGCAGCAGCCGGATTGCTTGTTCAATCGTCGGGCGCCGCGCCAACAACGATTGCAACAAGGGGGCCACGTCGGCGCCGCGGCCATAGTGCAGGCGCGGCAGCAGAAATTCAATGTGCGGCGCCCATTCATGCTGTGTGGCCCCGGCGCTCACCTCGATGGGCCCCCAATAGCATCCCAGCCAATGGTTCTCACCTTCCGCGGCGGTGATTTGCGTACGCTGCTCGGCCGTTAACCGGTTCAGGTGGGCGATCAGCGCCGCAGCACCCTGCCAATGATCTCTCGGCCCTACCAGCGCCAGATGCACGCCATCGAGGAACAGTTGTGCCTCCGGAAACACCTGCCGGAAGCTGCGCAGCACGATGTCCAGCGTGCCTTGATCGAACTGGTTCAGCGCCAGCCATTGCACGAACAGCCCTTCTGCGGTGAGCCGCCCTCGCACGCGCTCGAATTGCTCCACGGACAGCAGCGAACCGACACCCGCGAGATCCGGGTGAAACAAGTCGCCGATGATCACGTCATAGGTGTAGGGCGTGGCACTCAGGAAGTGACGAGCGTCATCTTGGTAAACGAGCGTTTGCTCGAGTACTCCTTGATTGATGGGCCTGAACCAGCGCGTGGCCGCTTCGATGCTGCCTGCGGACAACTCCACGGCGCTGCGCGTGAGGTCGGGGAAAGGCAGCGAGCCTGCGACTGAGATGCCGGTACCGATTCCGAGGAACAGCACGGTGCGCGGCGCGGCATGCAGCAGCAGGGGCAGGCGTCCCTGATTGGTTTGCACGTACACCGCGGTGGGCTCGGTCGAGGCATCCCGCCGGCGCAGATCCGTCAGCAGGACGCGTTGCCCGTCGTCCTGCTCGACCACCTGGGTGATCGCGATCGCATCTTCATAGCGATAGAGATCTCGGCTGCCCGCCATGGACTGCGGCAGCAGATCCTTGATCGGCGGCAAAACGGCCACGGACCCGGCGGCCGCGAGCATCAGCGGCACGCCCAGCCAGGCGCGGCGCGAGCGCTCCAGGATCAGTCCCGGCAGCAGCAACAGCATCGCCGCCAGCACCAACGCGCCGGCACTGCCGATTCGCGGACTCAGTACGACGTAGAGCAGCCCCCCGAGCGCTGCGCCCAGCGAATTGGCGGCGTACAGCCAGGTGCCATTCACGCCGAACCTGCGGGACAACGCAGGCAACCAGGCTCCCAGCGAGAGGGTCACGGGCACAGTCAGCGCCGACAGCAGCAGTCCCTGGCCCAGCATGGCCCCGCCCAGCGAATTGAAGTTTGCCCGCTCCATCCAGCCCGAGACCGTGGGCAGCAGCCATAGGCCGGCGATGGCGAATCCGGACGCACACCAGGGCAACCCGGCCATCAGTCGCGAGTCGAGCCGTCTGGAGGCGAGCAGGCTGCCGAGTCCCATGCCGAACAACATCACTGCGAGAATCAGCGCCAGCACATATTCCGTGCGCAGCATCACGAGGCTGAACAGCCGCAGCCACGCCATTTCCAGCAGCAGGCTCGCGGCGCCGATCATGCCGTAGTTCAGCATCAGCGCCGCGGACGGCACCGCGTCGCTCGCCGCTCCCGCGGGTTGCGCGGCGCCTCGCCCGCGGCCGTCCAGCGTGAAGAGGCCCGCGGCGACGACCAGGCCCAGCAGCGCGACCGCGCGTATCGCCTGACTCCAGCCGATGCCGGGCAGTAACAGCAGGGGCAACAGCGCGCCCGCTCCGGCCCCGAGTGTGTTGCTGCCATAGGCCGTGCCGATGGGGCGCCCGTACCGCGTCCAGCCCTCGACCAGCAACGGAAATCCCGCGCCCATCGCTGCGGCCGGCAGCGTCAACAGCAGCAGCGCGGTCAGCGCCAGCAGCGCATGCCACTGTGGCGACGACAGAGTGCCGGCAGCCGCATCGATGAGTGGGGTCGCGAGGTGCACGCCCCACGGCAGCAGCAACGCAAACACAGCGATCCCAGCTTCCAGCAGCGCGAGCAGCCGCAAGGGCCTGCGGCAGCGCGCGGCGCGCCCGGCCATGAGGCCGCTGCCGCCTGCGAGCCCCAGCATGAACGCCACCACGGTGACGACCGCCGCAAAGGTGCTCACGCCAAATTGCAGCGCCAGCATGCGGGCCCACAGGACCTCGTAGGCAACGCCGCACAACCCGGAGAGTGCGCCCAGCAGGGTAAGCCCGATGGCTCCCGTGCGCGACGTGCGGCTGATCAGAACGGGAAGAACCAGACCACCCCGACGATCACATGCACCAGTGCCACGGTGACCGTCAATCCGGCAAGAATCATGTGCAGCAGGAACAGCGGCTTGCCGAAGGCCGCCACCGCGATACCGACGGAGGCGGTGCTGAGCAGCAGCAGCAGCAGCACCGTTCCGATCGTGAACATGATGACTTGTCTTTCATGCTCGGCGATGCTGGTCGCGCGCGCGGGACGCTGCGGCTGCTGGCGGCCGAATTGTTCGAGAATCTGCGGGCCGTTCGACGTGGCGGGTGGCGCTGTGTCCGCCAGGCACACCGGCATATGCGCCAGCAGCAGCGCGCTTAGCGCCAGCGACGCACGCAACCCGCTAATCATCGTTCGCAGTATCGGACTTGGGCGCTGCCAGCGGCTTGTGCTTCGGACGCCACCACATCAACACCACCATCAGGATGAAGGGAACGAACACGGCAACCAGCAGAAACAGAAAGATCATCCACGGCGTTTCGATGCTGACGTGCAGGTACCGGTAGCTGTCGATCGCGAAGGCGGTGCCGGCGTACGCGAGCATGAGCGCGAGCGCCGCCGCGGTGCACAGCCGCTTCATGTCTGCGCCCGCTTAAGGTCGACACTGCTCGCGCAGCGGAAGCCGTAAAAATCGGTGGCCTGGTTCGGATAGGCGTAGTCGCGGTGATAGAGCGATGTCGAAAACGGATCGCCCTTCCAGGAGCCGCCGCGCAGCACCTTGTAATTCCTGCCTTGCGAGGGCTGTCCGCCGGGCGCCGCAGCGCTCCCGGCATGGAAATCCGATGCCTTGGAGCCCTCATAGGGCAGCAGATCGTCCGCCGTCCACTCCGCCACATTGCCGGACAGATCGTAGGCACCGTAGACACTGGCGCCCTGCG
>Ga0181521_10002130_pt1 | contig 24022 bp, 23 predicted proteins | sample PEATcosm2014_Bin_32_FD_119764 | JGI IMG/M metagenome (GOLD analysis project Ga0181521, IMG submission 119764) | Peatland microbial communities from MTU Mesocosm Facility, Houghton, MI, USA - PEATcosm2014_Bin02_60_metaG | ecosystem: Environmental > Terrestrial > Soil > Wetlands > Peat | place...
ACGACTTCCATTCTGACAATGGCTCCGGTTGCCATCGTCATCTGCGGGTCGTACAAGCTGCCGCTGCGCCCGACTCTTGCAGGTGCGCTCATCGCTTCCAATCTCGGCGGGTTCAGTACGCGATGGGGCGACACCCCCAATATTACAGAGGCAGCAGTCTTTAAGCTCACCCACGCGGATTTCTTCCGCGAGATCTTGCCGGTGAATCTGATCCTGTTGGCCTTGGTGACGGCCATAGTCATCGTTTGGACGAAGGTTGAGCTTCGGGATCGGATTCACGGTCTCGCAGTCGCCTTGGCAAAGGAGGATTTTCGGCGAACGAGGGCCAACATGGGAATGGACTATCGACTCCTGTGCATCGGCTTCATCGGCCTGATGATGGCGGTGATGGGTCCGATGATGTTCCCGAGCCATGAGATCGCCATCTCGGCCGGCGCCATCCTTCTACCGATCCTCCTGGATCGTGCTGGGGATCGTCAGCACGCCCTGCTCGCCCTGGGAGCTGAAACGTACCTGACTTTCGCTGCGATCTTCGTGCTCGCGCGCATCCTGACATCCAGTCATATCGGCGTGGGCGCCCAACTCCAGGGATTCCTCGCCTCGTCCGGTTCGCAGGCGTGGAGTATAGCGGCGGTTTCGTACATCGGGACGCTGCTCACCGAAGCGGCGAGCTGGGCGTCAGCAGCTTCCCGAATCGTGTTTTCCGCCGCGCCGACTCACAGCGCAGCCTGGGCTCTTGGAGGGGGTATTTGCGCAGGAAGCTCCAGCTTGACTACCGCTGCCAGCGCCGGCATCCTGCTGGTGCGCGAAACCAAATATTTACCGCCCGAAGACCGCATCACGTTTGGGACCTACGTGTGGTTTGGCCTTGGAGCAAGCCTGGTGATGCTCATGTATTACATGGTCGTCCTTACCATTTGGAAGTTTTGAATCTGAGGTACTTCGACGTGAATACGCTGTGGAATGAGATTCTCCAGATCATGCGAATCAGCCTGCGAGTTACAAAGGCTCTGGAGAGGAAGAACAAGTTGGCCTTGCTGTTTGCGATGGCACTCATGCCGGTGGCCGGCAGCCTAACGAATCTTCCCGCCGTACTCCTCGGGAAACTGGTTGACCGCATGCTTTCCAGTCCGACCAAGGATCTCATGGTAGCGTTGCCGACGATCGGAGTGATCGCGGCGGCCATTCTCGGGCGGGAAGCGTTGACCGTCGCGCGAAAGTACATCGTCGAGAATACATGTACTCATCTACAGAAACTAAAGACCGTCGAAGCTGTGCGGCACCTTCTCCGCCTGAACCTGATCAGCATGGGACCGAATCAGCGAGCAGGTTCTCTTCAAAGCAGGATGAATCGCAGCATTGAGGGGTACGTGAAGCTCTTGAAGCTGTCCTTTCTGGACCTGATGCCCGCCATGTTCACCGCGATTTGTGCGCTGTACGTTGTCGGTCTGCGCAATCCCTGGCTCGCTCTAGTCATGGCCTCAGTAATGCCGATCGGTATGGTAATCACGCTATTCCAGATGAAAACGCAAAGGGGTATACGGGTCGACCTGCTCCGTGCAAGAGAGGACATCGATGGACGCGTCGTAGAATTGATTTCCGGTCTGGAATTCATAAGGGCAGCTAATACGTCGGCGCTGGAAGTGCGCAAGATTGAATCTTCGTGTGAGCATCTCCGAGTTCGCGAAATCAAGCACCATCTTTGGATGGCCTATTTCGATGCAGCTAAGTATCTGAACGAAGGGCTCTTTCACATTCTGGTGTTGGTGATTACGATTTGGCTTGCTTGCGCGGGTCGGGCCAGCGTCGGAGACGTCCTGTCCTATTCTGTCCTCTTCGCCGCCATAGTAGCGCCGTTACGGGAGATTCACCGGATTCTTGATGAAGCGCATGAAAGTGCGATCAGAACAGAGGATTTATTCGAACTGATGGATTGGGAAGAGGACCCATGCTACCAGGTGTGCCCCTCTTCGAAGCTTTGTTCCCCAGCCCATATGGGAGAAAACATACTGGAATTGAGCGAAGTCGGGTTCACTTACCCAAGCGGGAACAGGAACGGCGTTGGGCTCAAAAACATCACGCTATCGGTCAAACGCGGCGAGAAGATCGGTGTAGCCGGGCCATCAGGGTCAGGCAAATCGACTCTGCTGCGGCTTCTACTCGGGCTGATCAGGCCGATGAACGGAAGTATTTGCATCGCCGGTCGTGCCGTCCAGGACTTAGACAGGGACGACATCGCAGGTCTCTTTACATTTGTCCCGCAGACCCCTTTCCTTTTTAACGGAACGGTGGTTGAGAACATCGGCTACGGTTGCGGAGCCGTTACGCTCGAACACGTCATCGCCGCGGCTCGATGCGCCCAGATACACGATGAAATCCTGGCGTTGCCGGGTGGATATGAGTACATGGTGTGCGAGCGGGGGGCAAATCTCTCCGGCGGCCAGCGTCAACGCATCGCGCTGGCGCGCGCGTTCCTACGGCAGACGCCTGTGGTGATAATGGACGAGGCGACCAGCGCTCTGGACACAATCAACGAACGAAAGGTTCAAGAAGCGCTAGCCAACGTGAGTGTGGGCAGAACTCTGATTGTTGTCGCGCACAGGCTGTCCACACTCCGCAATACGGATAGAGTCCTTGTTATTTCCGGAGGGCAGGTCGTCGAGGACGGCTCCTACTCTGCTCTGCTTGAGGCAGGTGGGATGTTGGCCCACCTTGAACACGCAGCAGCCAGCATGAGGCCTTGATCTGACGACTTCGGCACCGCGTCTGTCGTTACGGCGGCGATCTGGCACATCGCAGTCCCCAGCGTGGAGCAAGCCCGCGATCAAATTCTGCCGTGACGTTGCTTAATAACTGCGGCCCTCAACACCATCCGGAAAAAGGAATTTCGTCCAGCATCTACCCCACCTGCTTTCTTTGGAACGGAGCCAGCTCCGGCTTTGGCCCGATCCGCAATTCATCCAGTAGTCGATGCCTCTTGCCGCTCTTTGTCGACGCCATGAAACCACACCATCAGCTCGATCTCCCGGTGCTCGCATTCCCAGTCGACGCCGCAAATGAAACACCGCCAGAGCCTCACAAATCGGCCTCAGCGAACAGCTCCGGCTCTCTGTCGTTTGCCGCGGCCTTCCCAGCATCGCGGCGACTCTTCACCTGATTCGACGCCCTGGCCTTCGCCACGCTCGCCGGCGATCCGGGCGCAGATCGCGGGGCCCTCCGTTCCTGATCCAGCTCATACAACTGCCGGCCGCGTGCGCAGTTGCAGCGCTCCGCGCCGCCGCTGCTGCTAACCACGAACGGTGCGGAGTGGCAGCGATTACACCCCTTCGGTAGATCCAGGTCTTTCGGCATCTTCGGTCTCCTTGCCGGGCTCCAGCCCGAGTTCCCGTCTGGCTTTTTCTTCCCGGCTCTTCAATACCGCCGCGGCGATCATTTCCGGAGTGATCCGGTCCGCGTCGGTGAGTTGCCTGACTGGAATGTCGCGCACTCTCACCGGCCCCGGAACGCGGTTCATGTCCGTCTTGACCGCCAGATCATGAACCGTGGCTTCCACGCTGGGTGAACCGGAAATCAAATGGTCTTCGCGGGCGCCCGGTAACCGCGCCGCTGTTTTCTCGGGCGGTCGTTCGCTCGGGATTCCGTCCGGGTACGCTTCTGATTCCCCAATCGCGGCAATGGCATCGAGCGGCTGGTGCGTGGAACAGAACACGATTCGCATCTCGATCGCGCCCGGCCACTTCCGGTACAGGCGGACCATTCGCATGGCAAGCCATCGGGCCTGTTCATCCGACTCGCACATCGCGGCGATCTCGTTTGAGATCACGGCGCGCGCGCCCTCTTCCGGCGGAAAGAACGGGATGCTCGCCATCATCTCCGTGCATAGCGTCGCCTGCTCAGTTGAGATCACCGGATCGCGATACTCCGGCTCTTTCGCTTTCGTCGCCAGCGCGCGGCCGCGAAGACAATCGCAGCGTTTCAGGCCGGTCTCGGTCTCCATCCAGCTCCCGCCGAACGGCAAGCATTTTGCACAGGGGTTATTCATGGCGCTCTTTTCCGCATGGCTTTAGAAAGCTGGTTCACGTTGTCGCGCCGCTGCTGGTTCCTGTCTTCAGTCCGCACCGGCCTGATTTGCGGGGGTGATTCCTCGTCGAACATCCGGCCCTGATTTAGCCAAGTGGAAGCGTGCGGCCTGTGTTGTTTCTCGCGTGCGAGCATTTCGGCCGTCTGCGCAATAACGGCTCTCCGAACGCGCCCCCAGTCCTCCGGTGTCTTCACGCGATCGTTGAAAGCCTGCTGAGCTTTCTGGCGTCCGTCCTTTCGCCAGTAAAGGCTCCAGAACTCTTCGAACCGGCCGGTGGGCACAATCACCGTTTGCTGCGCCGGTGGCGCTGCCGCATCCGGTTCCAGCGCGAAATCGACGGGTACATCCGTTTCACCGTCGCCGGCGCCAGCCGGTAATGAATGGTTTTCATTCGTCTTCGATTCCGCATTCGACTCCGACTCCGAATACGACTTCGTTCGCGCGCGCGACGCGCGAGACGGTGACTCACCGTGATCCACGGTTGGAGAACCGTGCTCCACCGTTGGGGAACCGTGGGTCACGGTTGGAGAACCGTTGCCGGTTCCGGGAGGGCCTGGGAACTTTGGTTTCGACTGAACCCGCTGATTGAAATTGTTGATCTGCAGGTACTCCTTCGATGCCACGCGATAGCGCTGAATGAGCGGAGTTCCGTCGTCAGTCAGAGTTTGGACGGCGCAAGTGAGGCAGGTTTCGATACGCAGCGGCGGCCACCGGTCGAGTTGACGCGGGAAGCACGAGGCGCGGATAACATCGAGATCGACCTCGAACCTTCCGTAGTCGTCGACCACGAGCATGAGGGTGCGATAGAAGAGCTGGGCTTCCTCGGGCAAGCTGCTCACCGCTCGACTGGAGTTGATTCCTTCACGAACGATGCGGCTCGGCATTTAAGCGGGCTCCCTGATGGGCGGAGGGTCTCCGCCGCGCACTCCGTACCGTTGCCGGTACCATTGCACAAATGAATCGAAAGAACTAAACCAACCGGTCGTAATGCCGGTGAGCTGGCGCCGGTCCAGCCAAAGTTGCTGATGGGCCTCTGGCTTTTTGCCGGGGGCCTTAGTTTCGAAATAGAACAGCTCAACGCGAAAGCAGGATGTCTTACTCAGCCGGCTCCCGGGCGGAATCACAGGCCTCTCCGCCCTCCAGTCGGCCTGCCCTTTTTCGCCGATCGTGAAGCCCGTCATTTTTCCGCCGACGAACTTTTTGAAGAACCCGGCGTGTTGCTTCGTGCAGATCCAGCCGTGGTGTCGAAGATAGTCGGTGACCAACTTCTCGAGCTGATTTTCAGGCAGGTCCTCCGTGCGCTTCTTCACCCGCGCCCGTTTGGTGCCAGGCACGCGCAGCACTGGCTTACCCTCAGCGTTGCGCTTGAGGAGCGAGTACTGTTCTGGTGAGACGCGCAGCATCGCGTCAGATCGTTGTTACGGCCCTGCGGCGCGATCGCGGGGCATCTTCGGCATTGCCTTCAGCCGGTTCTCCACCATCGCCGCTCAGATCGACCGCGGTACCGCCCTCGGGTCCGTCTGCCTTCGACGGCTCCGCGTCGAACAGGCCCCCTTGCAGCGCCAATAGAGACAGATCGAAAGGGTTGTCCTTCACCGCTCGCATGAGCGAGTTCAGCTCTTTTTCCCCGGACGAGAATTTCATCCGGAAATGTACCTCCAGCGCCCCATCGGCATCCGCCGACTCACTCGGTTTGATTGTGAAGCCAGCAACGACTGTGGGTTGCAAGTTGGAGTGACCCGGAACTGACAATTCACAGGAAGAGATCTCATGATCGAGGGCGAAGGACTTCAGCGCCGGATAGGGATTGTCGTTAAGGTTATAAACCTGATTGCGGCACCTGAGTGTGTCAGCCAGGGTGGGGTTAAGCGGACCCTTGACGATCAGCACATACGTCCAGCCGTCCTTCGTCGTTTGACGCAGGAGACTGATGGCCCTGGCATCGGTAAGTACCAGCGATTCTCTAAGTGTCTTCACGTTGGGCCTCTCCTGTCGGCTGCTCTAGCTGCTGCTGTGCCGGCGCATCCGGCGTCGACTGCGCTGGACGGCGTTTCGCCTGGCGCACGGCCTGACGGTGAATCTCGCTCATGACTCTGAGCGCGCGCTCCTGATCGTCGGGTTTCCAGTCTGCGAAAACGTCGAAGAATTCCTGTTCGGTGCTTCGTCGTGCCTTGCTCATTTGGCAGCTCTCCGTTTCTCCATGCACACCACCTGGTGCTGGGCGTTGAAATTGCGCTGAACCTTCGCCGCCAGACTGGCAATACGTTTTGCCTCGGGATGATCCGGCGTCAGGACCTCGCGTGACAGAACCCGCGAAACCATGACCAATAAGCGGCGCTCCTCGTGGGTCATGAAACCTCCACTGAATAGGCAGTCAGCGGCCGGTCGGGCTCGCCATCGGCGCGCGGCCCCTTTGTCGAGGGCGCAAGATACAACTCCATCGCCGCCTGCATGCTGTCGAACTGGCGGGCATCCTGCCGCCTGTCGGCGACGATCAGATGCACGAATTCACCGTCCTCGTCAGTCTGCGGCGTCGGGTCATAATCGACCAGAAATTTCCCGTCGTACTCCGTCGGATCGCCGCTGATCAGCCCCACGATTTTGAGCGTCGCCATGCGCAGTTCTCTCCTTGCCCCGCGTCATTTTCTTCCAGTCGTAATCGAAGACTCTGCCGCAACTGAGGCAGACCACGTGCGCGCCGCGCTCTCCCCGAAACGTCTGGGGAAAGCTGGTGCGACTATGCCGGCAGGGGAAAAACCAGAGGACGTTCATGGGCTGGCTCCGCAGTCTCGCCAAGTGCGAGTGCAGGCCTCAGCCGGGGTCTTAAAGGGGGTCTTAAACTGGGTCGCTATTCGACCGTCTGACTGAAACTCAGGAGGCCAATTCGCGAATTCCGTCCGCGACTTTAAGACCCTTTTAAGACCCCCTACAGGGGGGAAGAGAGGATATTGTAGGGAAGTTGTGTTGCCGCTAAAGCGCTCATTCTTAACAGAAACACTTGTCTGAATGGCCCTGAAAAGCCCTCCAGAACTCTTTACGAATCAGCCGCTCTACCAACTGAGCTAGGGTGGCGGTCTGGGAGGGACGTACCTCTATTTTTATAGCACGCTGCGGGTGATCTTCCGCTTCTCCGGATTCGGCAGTGGCAAGGGGTATGCGCGCGAGCGATTACTTTTTCTTGTCGTCGATGATATAGATCTTCTCGCCGGGTCCGGCAAACTTCAGGCGCTGACGAATTTCGATCTCCTGCTCCTGAGGGTCGTTCTGGAGGCGTTGTATCCGTTCCTGTTTCTGCTCTATTTCGCGATGCAATTGCTCGTTACTGATTTCGTACTCATGCACCTGCCGCCGCTTATCGAGTAAACCAGGAATTCCATTGGGGCCGCGAAGCGCCACAAACGCGTAGACGATTCCGCATAACACAATAAATGCATAAGCCGTCCTGACAATCGAGATCTTCATCGCAGTGGTGGACAGACAATAGTAACACTGAATGTAAGTGATGTTCCACATCAATGACTGACAAAATCGTAGTATTAAATACCTGCGCGTCTGCCGAGGAAGCCGAGCGCCTGGCGCGCAGTCTCGTCGAACAGCGACTAGCGGCGTGCGTAACTGTAATTACACCGGTCCGCAGCTTCTATCGCTGGAAGCGCGCGGTTGCCGATTCAATGGAGTGGCTCCTCGTAATCAAGACGTCGCGCCCGCTTTTTGCCGGACTGCGCGCCGCTATCGAATCCATTCACTCGTATGAAATACCCGAGATACTTGCGCTGCCCGTCATAGAAGGTTCGACTAACTATCTTTCGTGGATCGACAGTGAGTTACAGCCTGCGGATAAAGAACCGCACAGGCGCAAGTCCGTAGTGCGCCGAGTTTCGAAAAAGTGACTGCCGTGGCTGCGCCGCGCGCACTTATCTTCGATATGGATGGAGTTATCATCGACTCCAACCCGTCGCACCGTTTTGCATGGGCGGAATACACGCGCCGTCACGGCGTCGAAATGACGGAAGCCATGCAGCGCCGGATGTACGGCAAGCGCAACGATGAAATCGTCCGGGACTTTCTCGGGGCACACCTCGACGACCTCCAAGTCTTCGCGCACGGTGCGGCCAAGGAGGTGCTTTACCGCAAAGTCATGCAGCCCAGGATGCTGGAATCGCTGGTGCCGGGAATTCGTGAATTTCTGGCCCGTTACCGGAATCTGGATCTCGCGGTTGCGACCAATGCCGAATCCGCCAATGTCGATTTCGTGCTGGATGGCGCCGGACTCAGGTCTCTCTTCCGGGTCATCGTGAACGGTCACGAGGTTAGCAACCCGAAGCCGCATCCCGAGATTTACCTTCGCGTGGCGGAGGCGCTCCAGGTACCTCCGCAAGAATGTGTTGTCTTTGAGGATTCTTACACCGGGGTCGAAGCGGGTCTTGCGGCAGGTATGCGCGTAGTCGGAGTGGGAACCACCCACGGTGACCTTCCGGGCGTTTCGCTCCTGATCAGGGACTTCAACGATCCCGCGCTCGAATCGTGGCTCACGCACTTCGCCATCCACGATCGACTCGCGTAGAATGAAGTAACTGATTTTTGGAACCCCATGCACTCGATTTTGGAGTCATGTGGTTATTGGGTGAGGACCATGAAGGATAATGGACTGCGCCAAAGCGCAGGAAGCGCTGGACGTGCATGAGTGCGCACCGGCGTTCGCGCCCGGACCTGCAGACCACTCTTTCAATGCTGGTTATCTCAGCCCTGCTCTCTTCAAACGACACTTTCGCTCAAGCTCACCCCCCCGCATCGCTCGTTGTCACAACACACACCCTGCAGGGCCAGGCTGTCCCCGGCGCTGCGGTCAAAGTGCAGCCCGTACCAGGAGATCCTGCGTCCCCGAAGATTGCACCGCGAGTCATGGAGACCGGCGCATCCGGTGAGGCGCGGTTCACGGGCCTTGCTGCGGGCCTCTACCGCCTGACTATTCTGGCGAAGGGTTTCGACGAACTGACCACCGATGTCGCCGTCGAACCGGTCACCGATAACGGCGCTGCCGCGGGCGCTTCCGTCGAAGCGATCCTCACCACCGGCGGCTTCCGCGCGGACAGCATCACGGTGCAGGGCGTCATCGACACACCGCTCGAAGAGGCCAATACACCCGCCGTGCTCGAACGTCAGCAGGTCAAGAACCTGCCGGACCGCCCCCGTACTGTTAACGATGCGCTTCCGCTCGCCCCCGGTATCGTGCGCCTGCCCAACGGTCAGCTTCGTCTCTCCGGCAGTGGCGAGCATCGCAGCGCCCTGCTCGTCAATTCCGCAACCGCCACCGACCCGGCCACCGGCCAGTTCGGCGCCACTGTACCTATTGACAGCGTGCGCACCATGAACGTCCTCACCAGCCCCTTCCTCGCCGAGTACGGAGGCTTCACTGCCGACGTAATCTCGGTGGAAACCCGCAAGGGCGGCGACAAGTGGACGTTCGAATTGAATGACCCGCTTCCCGAGTTCCGCTGGCGCAGCTGGCACATGGTCGGGTTGCGCTCCTCCACGCCGCGCGTCAGTTTCGGCGGACCCGTTATCGCCAATCGCCTCTTTGTGCTCGAGTCCATCCAGTACGAAATGCGCGAAAGTCCCGTGATCACTCTTCCGTTCCCCAACAACGAGTCCCGCCGTGAAGGCTACAATTCCCTGACCGCGGTCGACTACACCATTAACGCGTCGAACGTCCTCACAGGCACAATGCACGTTGCGGATCAGCATGTCCGCTTCGATAATCTCGATTTCTTCAATCCGCAGCCCGTCACCCCCAACACTTCCAATTCCACTTATTCGGGCGATATCACCGAGCATGCCGCGTTTCACGGAACACTTCTCGACAGCTCCATTTCCGCCACCAGCTTTCGCACTGGCGTCTGGCCGCAGGGAGACCTCCCGATGACCCTGACTCCGTCGCTCGACGAGGGGAATTACTTCAGCCATCAGACACGGACATCGTCCCGCCTCGAATGGCGGGAAACGTGGTCTCTTTCGAAGAAGTTATGGGGCACTCATAACCTGAAGTTCGGCGCTGTGGTCGGCGGCACCACCGAGCACGCGCTCATCAACGAACATCCCGTGAATATTTTCGGTTCCACCGGCACGTTGCTCGAAAACATCCTCTTCACCCCGGGGCTTCCTATCGCCAGAACGGACGTGGAATCTGCCTTCTTCGCGCAGGATCAGTGGGTTTTCAATTCACGGGTCTCCCTCAACTTCGGGCTTCGAGCCGAACAGCAGGAAGTCACCGAAGCTTTCCGGCTCGGCCCGCGTGCCGGGCTCGTCATCACGCCATTCGCGAACGGCCGAATCATCATCAGGGCGGGCAGCGGAGTATTCTACGATCGCGTTCCGTTAAACGTCTACGGCTTCGCGTTCTACCCAGATCAAATCATCACCACTTACAACTCCGATGGAACCGTGCTGAGCGGCCCGTTCCGCTACTTCAACTTAACGGAGCCCGCCGCTCCCCACCATTCGCCGCTGATCTACCGCAAGAACGGCCTTGTGGGCAACTTCGCGCCGTACAGCGTCAACTCGAATATTCAGCTCGAGCAGATCCTTTCTTCCCGGCTTCGCCTTCGTGCAAACTATATGCTCAGCCATTCCGAGGAGTTGATTACACTTGCTCCCGAGGGTACCGATACCACCCATGCGTTCGTGTTGAACGGAGACGGCAACTCGCGTTTCCGGCAAATCGAGCTGACTGCCGCGGCCACCGCGGGCAAAGAAAGTCAGATGTATCTTTCTTACGTGCGCAGCTATAGCGTTGGCAATCTGAACGAATTCAGTACTTATCTTGCGAACTTCCCTCCGGCCGTCATACTCCCCGACGCCCGCACATTTCTGCCGGGCAATGCGCCCAATCGCTTGCTCGCCTGGGGAACGGTCGCCTTTCGGGGAAAGGTGCGTCTCATGCCCAAGGTCGAGTACCGTTCCGGCTTTCCCTGGTCTGCTCTGAACCCGGCGCAGCAGTACGTCGGTATTCCGAATCAGTCGCGATTCCCCAATTCCTTCTCGGTGGATGCCCGCGTCACCAAAGATTTCAAAGTCACCGACAAGTACTCCTGCCGGTTTGGCGTTTCCGGCTCCAATTTGACCAATCACTCCAACCCGATCAGCGTCCATGCCAATACCGGCGATCCCGCGTATGGCGTCTTCTTCGGCGAATACCACCGGCGCTATACAGCCGATTTCGACGTTCTGTTTTAAACGCCCACCCGCCCTTAACGGCATCTTTATGAACCCACGTGTGTAGAAATGTCAAAATAGAGTTCGTGAAGAAGACGCTTTTTCTAAGCCCGCCCTCGTTCGACGGATTTGACGGCGGAGCCGGCGCCCGATATCAGGCCAAACGCGAGATCACATCCTACTGGTTTCCGACTTGGCTCGCCCAGCCCGCCGCCATGGTTCCCGGAAGCAAGCTGATGGATGCGGCGCCCCACCACCAGACTATGGAGGACGTCCTCGCCATCGCCAACGATTACGAACTTTTCATTCTTCACACCAGCACGCCCTCTCTGAAGAACGACGTCGCGTGCGCGGATGCCATCAAGACCAAAAATTCCCATGCGAAGATCGGCCTCATCGGAGCCCATGTCGCCATACTCCCCACCGAAACTCTGAATGGGGCGCCGTCGATCGATTTCGTCTGCCGTAATGAGTTCGACTACACATGCGTCGAAGTCGCCGGGAACAAGCCGTGGTCCGAAATCAAAGGCCTGAGCTGGCGCGATGCCAACGGCCGCATTCACCACAATCCCGAGCGCGACTTGATCCACGACTGGGATTCGATGCCGAGCGTTCTCCCCGTCTATCACCGCGATCTGCAGATCGAGAAATATTTCATCGGCTACCTGCGGCACCCCTACGTTTCCTTTTACACAGGCCGCGGATGCCCCGCGAAATGCACGTTCTGCCTGTGGCCGCAGACCATCGGCGGCCATGCGTACCGCACCAAATCTCCCGCCGCTGTCATCCGGGAGATGGAAGTGGGCAAGGAGCTTTTCGGCAATCGCGTGCACGAGTGGATGTTCGACGACGACACCTTCACCATCGACAAGCCGCGTGCTGTCGAAATCGCGAAGGGTATGAAGAAATTGAAACTCACCTGGTCCTGCAACGCTCGCGCGCATCTCGACTATGAAACTCTCAAACAGCTGCGCGACAACGGGCTTCGCCTGCTGTTAGTCGGCTTCGAATCCGGCAATCAGGCGATCCTCAACCGGACTAAAAAAGGACTGCTTCTCGACACCGCGCGCCAGTTTATGCGCAACTGCCGCAAGCTCGGCATCCGTGTACATGGGACATTCATGATCGGGTTGCCCATCGAGACCCAGGAAACCATCGAAGAAACCATCCGTTTCGCCGAAGAAATCGACCCGTTCTCGATCCAGGTTTCAATCGCCGCCCCTTATCCCGGCACCGAACTCTTCAAGCAGGCGACCGCCAACGGCTGGATCGACAGCAGCGCTCTGCAACTGTCCGGCAACGGCATCCAGGTGTCCACGCTCCGCTACGAGCATCTCTCCACGGATGAGATCGAAGACGCCGTGGAGCGCATGTACCGCCGCTTCTATTTCCGACACCGGCCCATTCTGCGCTTCCTCCGCGAGATGGCTACGGACCGCCAGATGCTGGTCCGCCGTCTGCGCGAAGGCGGCGAATTCTTCGATTACCTGCGCGAGCGGAAGCAGATCGTGAGATCGAGGCACGAGCAGATACAGGCTGGCGCTTAAAACACCTTCCAGGCTGTCCCAAATCTACATTTCGACGTTCAGTCCCGGGCGATCGCCCCTCCCAATGCGGTCAAGGCCGCGCGGCGGCCCGATCAGCTGCCGGCTACTTGCCGACGACGAGAATGGAGAACGAGTCGGGCACCATCGGTCCGCGGCCCGCCCGTCCGCCCGCCGGAGGGGGTGTGGGCGGCGCACCATACTCGGCGCCGATGAGTAAAACGTGGCCGGTCTTGCTGTCCAGCGTCAATGTCTTGGCAGTCGGCATCGTTTTCACGGTTTGTTCGACCATGAAATTGGCCGCGCTGAGTTCCTTTACGACGGTCAGAGTGCCGTCGCCCTGTGAGCTGAACGCTTCCCGCGTGGCGGGGTTGAAAACAGCGCCGTCCGTGCCGGTGCCGATCTGCAGTGTGGTAAGCACTTTTCCATCGCCCGCGTTCAGGATCACCATATGTGCAGGGTTGCGGCAGGCGGCGAAGAGGATGTTATTTTTCGCATCCATAGCCAGTCCGGCGCATGTGCCGCCCTGGCCCGAGACGTCGTAGTGCGCGGTTACCGTGAGAGCTTTGGCGTCGACGACCGCAATATTGTCCTTGTCTTCAATATCGACATAGATGTGACCTTTGCCATCGCTGGCGGCCTGCTCGGGTGCGCCGCCGAGATCGGGTATCGTGCCGGCAATGGATCCGTCGGCGGCGTTGATAACTGTGGCGTGGGGCATGCCGTGGCTGAAAACCCAGACTCGATCGTTGAACGCATCGTACATAATGCCGTCGGGGCCGCCATCGACGTCAATTTTCTTAATGAGCGCGAGAGTCTTCGTATCCCACATGACGATCGGTTTACTGCTGGCGAACCCGTGACCGGATTTGGTGGAGACGGCAACGCCGCGAGCGTTCGCACCCGGGATTTCGCCGGCCGGAGCGAGCGTATCCAGGTCGAAAACGGTGACGCGCGGGGTGGGATTGCCGGGCCTGGGAATATACAGCCGCCGCCCATTGGAATCGGCATAAACGTAGTCAAAGGCGCCGACGCCGCCGACCCGGGCGGTCTTGAGCACTGTGTAAGGCCCGCTCAACTGAGCGAATCCGATCCAGGCAAATGCCGCAAGGGCAGTCGCCCCAGCTATGACGTAAACGCGCATAAAACACCTCGCCCGGCAAGTATACATCGGCCCGCCCGTAAACAAGATCCGCAGCGAGATACAATCGTCGACTGACGCGGAGGTCGAATGCGGCTGTTTCTTATCCCTGCGTTTTGCGTGGCGACCGTTTGGGCCCAGGGCGGAGCCGGCGTGCAGTTTCGCGACTGGACCGCGCCGGCGCCAACCGGGAAACCAGCCATCGCCTGCGGAGAATTGCGCAGCCTCACAAGCTTCGATCTCTATGTGATCGGCGCGACTGTAATTCCGGCGTCCGCCAATGCCCCGGAACACTGCCGAGTGAGCCTGATGGTGGCGCCCGAGATCAACATCGAAGTGAACCTGCCGACGGCGTGGAACGGTCGGCTCTACATGTTCGGCAACGGCGGCTGTGCGGGAGAATCGTTCAGCGCGGCGGGGCGCGTGGCGAACCGGTCGCACGGCCTGAGCGCCGGATTCGTGACGGCTGCCACCGATACCGGGCACTCGGCCGCATCCGAGCCCGGCGCCAGCTTCGCGGTCAACAGGCAAAAGCTGCTCGATTTCGGATTCCGATCTTCGCACGTCACCGCGGAAGCCGCCAAGCTGATGGCGCGGACTTACTACGGGACGGGACCATCGAAATCCTATTACGACGGTTGCTCGCAGGGCGGAAGGCAGGGCCTGATCCTCGCCCAACGTTTTCCGAACGACTTCGACGGCATCATTGCGGGCGCGCCCGCGCTGAATAACACAGGGACGCAGCTGACGCGGGCGTACTGGATGCAGGGGCTGGCGGAAAATCCCTTTCCGGCCGGCAAACTCACTCTGCTGGCGAACCGGGTCTACGAACAGTGCGATGCGAAAGACGGCTTGAAGGACGGGCTGATTGACGATCCGCGCCGCTGCGATTTCAAACCCGCGCGCGATCTGCCGCATTGCGCCGAAGGAACGGATCAGGCCGACTGTTTCACCGCAGCTCAGATTGCGGCCCTGGAGCGGATACACAGTGACGTGATGAGCCAGGGCAAACGCTATTTTCCGGGTTGGCCGGTGGGCGCCGAGATCGCCGGACCGAACGGGCAGAGCGGCTGGATCGGGCAACAGATCAATGGGCCGAACGGACCCGGGGCGTGGACCTCGTTCGGGCGGAATTTCCTCAAGTTCATGGCGCCGGGCGTTAAAGGCACGGACAGCGATCCGAAGCAGACCTTCAGCCGCTTCGATATCGACAAGGACCCGGCGCGCATGGAGGAACTGCAGCAGATTCTGGATGCGACGGACCCGGATCTTTCGGCTTTCAAACGGCGGGGAGGAAAGCTGTTGATGTATTTCGGATGGGCCGATCCGCAGCTGAATCCGCTGATGGGCGTGGAGTACTACGAGCAGGTGGTGGAGAAGATGGGCACGTCGACTGGCGATTTCGCCCGCCTGTTTATGGTGCCGGGCATGTTCCACTGCGGCGGAGGGGTGGGGACGGGGGTGTTCGACACGGCGACAGAGCTCGTCCAGTGGGTGGAATCGGGCAAATCTCCCGACCGGATCGAGGCCAGCCGGGTGATCGCGGGCAAGGTTGTGCGGACGAGGCCGCTCTGTGCTTATCCACAGGTGGCGCGGTACAAAGGCGCCGGAAGCATCGATGAGACTGCAAATTTCACCTGCGTGAAGCCTTAACGCAGGCAAACATTAAAGAAAAGAAAAAAGAGTGTAGTTTTGCCGGGATCAGCCGATAAGTGTGCCAGAGACCTGCGGACACTCTTTGATGATCTCTCTTCGTAAACACATCGACAATTACCGGGAAACTTCCCAAGGCACTCGCCAGGGCACTCACCAGGTTACTGACCAGGTTACTGACCAGGAGGATCCGGGCCAACCAGCCAAGGCCGAGAGCGGCATGCCGGAGCCCCTGGTGTCGGAATTCCGTGCGATGTTGCTCGCTATTGGCGACTGTGCGGGCCGCGCAGTGCCGGATTTGGGTGTAGAACTCAATCGGAAAATGACAGGCATCCAGAAAACTCTGGTCCAGCCCGTCACCACCGATCTGTTAACAAAAACCAACCAACAGGCGCGGACCGAGCTTTCCAAATGGGCCGATCTGGCTTTATCGCACCACCAGGGCATCCAGCGCGAACTGCGCGAGATCGTCGCCGCGATCGCCGCAGCCGCGGAGTCGGTGAGCGAGCGCGATGAAAAATACGCACGGGAAATCGGCGATCTTACCATCCGTTTGGGTACCATTGCCGAAGAGAACGACTTGGCGGTGGTGCGCCGATCCATAGTCGAAAGCACGCGCGCCCTGAAGTCCTGCGTCACAAGAATGGCGGAAGACAGCAAAGCGTCGGTGCTTGTTTTGACCGCCCAAGTCAAGGAATACCGGGCCCGCCTCGAGGAGGCGGAGCGGGTGTCGCTTACCGATCCGCTGACCAACCTGGCCAACCGCCGTGCTTTTGAGAAGCATCTGGAAACGCGCGTCTCGGCCCGCAAGCCGTTTTGCCTGATCATGATCGATCTGGACGATTTCAAGAGCGTCAACGACAGTTTCGGCCACCTCGCCGGCGACGATCTGCTGAAGCAGTTCGCCTCGGAGCTGAAGTCGCAGTTCACCCCTGCCGAGATGGTTGGCCGAATGGGCGGAGACGAGTTCATCGTAGTAATCGCAGGTGGAATCGACGATGCGCTGGTCAGGGTCGAAAGTGTGCGCAAGTGGACCCTCGGCGAGTACAAGATCAGCGCGGGCGATCAGAGCGTGAAAACCGTTGTGAAGGCCTCCATCGGAGTCGCCGTGTGGGACTTTAGGGAATCCGGGTTGGCACTCCTCGCCCGGGTCGACCAGGACGTCTACAGGGCCAAACAGGCTGGTGAGCGCGCTGGCGTGTCAAGCGCCGCGAAACAAGCGCGTTCAGAGGCACCGAAGGAGCAGGAAACTGTCGAGTCTTATCACCTGATCCGGTAGCGACTTGGCATTCCTGAAACCGGATGCGGATCGGACTTCGTCAAAAGTCATTGATCCCGCGCAGAGTTCTGTTCATCCTCGCCGTTCTCGTCGCTTTGTCGGCGGCCGCCTTCGCGGCGGATCTCGCGCTTGAGATCCCGCCTGTTCCCGTTTCCCTGAACATTGCGGGCCAGCCTGTCGCGATCGCTGTTTCCGGCGACATTTCCATGTCTCCCGCAGGACGCGGTGAGAGCCAACAACCGTTCACCCTGAACCTTCGCGCGGACCTCGCCGACCTCCAGAGCCACATGACTCCCCTGCTGCAGGCGGAGTTGAATCAGTCGAACCGCTGCGGAGAACGCATATCGGTGGAGCAGGCCACGCTTGTGCCGGCCGCGCCCGCGGGAAACCTCACCATTCAGCTGCATTTCGAGAAATGGGCCTGCTTCAAAGCGTTCGGCAAAGAGAACGCGAAGAGACTGGTGGGCGGCAACGGAACTGTAAACGTGATCCTTACACCAGCGGTGGAAGGCAATCAAACCGTGCGCCTCGACGCGGAGATCGGCAAGATCGAAGCGGACGGCTCGCTGGGTGAACTGCTGCACTCCGAGTACGGGGCTACACTGCGGGACAAAATCCGCGAAGCTCTGCTGAAGGCGATTCAGAAGTCGGCCATGCTGGAGGCCGTGGTTCCCGAGCGGGCGCGGCCGTTCGTCACCATTCAGTCGGTGGCATTTGCGGAAAGAGGAACCGGAATACTTCTGTTGAATCTGAGCGGCCGGCTTCAGGTCCCGGAACAACAGATTGCTTCGGTCCTCGAACAGTTCCGCAATCGCAAATGATGGTCCGCGCGGAGTTTGGGATCAACCGTTCGACGCGTTGTCGGGCACGGTGATTCCAGCTTGGGCCAAGGTCTGAAGAATAATGGCTCCCGCATTGGTCGAGGCATTCTGTGCATTCGATGTGCTTTGACTGTCGCTCGTCTGGAACAGCGACGAAAGCAACTGACTCAGCGGGCTCGTAGCGCTGGCGGAACTGGAGCTTGTGCTGGATCCGGAACTTGCAGTAGAGCTATCGCTCGATGAGGTCCCTTCGGAGTGGTGATGATGATGATGGTGGCCTCCGCTGCTGCCACCGACTGCCTGCGCGAGATCCTGCAGATTGGGGAGTTGGCCGCTCTGAGAGGCGCTGGTGAAGTCCGTCGCGAGTTGGGTGAGCTGGCTGGCCGCGCTGGAGTTGCCCTGCGATGTGGCCGTTTGGGCAGCGGCCTGCAAGTTGGTGGCGATTTGCGCCGTTACCTGCTTGTATTCGGTTGGGTTCGATTCTTGAAGCTGCTGCAGGGTGCTGACCAATTGCGCAAATGGTGACAGCTGGCTGGTGTCCGATTGCGACCCCGGCGTGGCGGTCGTGCTTGCAGTGACGCCCGCGCTCTGGAGTGCGCTGGCCAGTATTTGCTGCACGTAGTTGGTGGACAGGCTGCTTATGGCGCCAGTACTCATGAAATACTTATCGGTGCTTCGGTTGTACATTTGAGCCGAAATTCGGTATCCATCGACACGATCGCGATTTGCCAGTATCGATAGATACCCCGCGGATATCTTTTGATCCCCGCTTATTGCATTGAAAGCATTGCATAATAAACTCGACCCTAAATGCCTAAACTGGAACGGGTCTGGGAAGAACGCAACCGGACGCCTGTTTTGCTCGCCAGCAGCGTAATCATCGCCATAGTCGCGCTGGTGGATTGGTGGACCAAAGCATACATTTCGCTGGGTTTTCTCTATTTGTTTCCCATCATATTGGTGGCCGCGTTTCTTCCGCGGTGGGCCGTTGTTTTACTCGCCGCCGGTTGCGCGGTCCTGGCCGAAGTATTCAGTTCGCTCGATCCATCCGTCGTCCGGCTGGCCTTTGAGACACTTGCCCTTGCCGGCTGCGGACTGTTTGTCTCCGAACTCATTCGCAACCGCCGGTTGACGATGGAAGGGCAGGCCAGGCTCAAGGCTCTGGTCGAAACCAGCCCGGCGGCGATCGTAACGGTCGATGAGCGCGGTTTCATTGAACTCGCCAACCAGGCTGCCGGGGACCTGATGATGCCGCGCGATGGGAATCTGGTCGGCGCGCCCATCGCGGCATTCCTGCCCGAACTCCATCACGCACTGCGGTTGGAAGAGGCGCCTCAGTTCCGGGCTTCCATGCAGTGCCAGGGTCATAGGGGTAACGGTGAATCGTTCACGGCCAACGTCTGGTTTTCTACCTATAAAGAGGGAACAGCTCACAGGCTTGCCGCAATCATCGCGGACGCTTCGGAAGAAACACCGGTTTCCTCATTTATATCCACCTCTATATCCACCTCTGAAAACAATGGACTACCAGCGCTGAACACCCGGGAAATGGACGTGCTCCGTCTTTTGGTGCAGGGTTTCGCGAATAAGGAGATCGCGGCACGCATGGAAATCTCGGAAAGTACCGTCAAAAATACCCTTCAACAGCTCTTCGGTAAAACGAACGTGCGCACCCGCGCTCAGCTCGTTCGCGTAGCTCTCGAAGACTATCGGGAGAAATTATAGATTCAGAGATCGCTCGATCTCCGTTTGAATCGAGATATTTGTCCGCTTGGCTCATCGTTAATTTTATCGGGTAAATCAGTCAATGTGATTGGACGGTTTCATCGGCAAGCATAATTCTCACCAGCTGGCTCCGTGTTCGCACGCCGGTCTTGTCGAACAACTGTTGCAGAGTCGCTTTGACCGTGGATTCGGAAGTCCCAATCCGGTCGGCGATTTTCCGGTTGGTCAGACCGCTCAGAATCCCTCTGATCACGGCCTGTTCGCGCTCTGCCAGAGAATCAAGGCGTAGATCTTCGTGATGCGGATAACGGTCGGCGAGGAATTGAATCACCCCTTGATCCACCCAGGCGGCTCCGCTTGCAACCACATGGATCGCCTGCACGAGGCGCGTGGGAGAGTCGGAGCCAAGAACAACACCCGACACTCCCTGGCTTAGAGCCCGGACGCATCCCGCAGGATCGATCTCTTCCGCTATCGCCAGAAATTTGCCTTGATAGCCGGCGTCGCGAGCGGTCGTGACGAGGTCCGGCCAGATACCGAAGTCGAACAGAACGACATCGGGTCTTGTGTCAGCAAGACTTTTCCAGCGCTTCCGCGGCATTCGCGCATTCGGCAACGAGATCGAAGTCCCGTTCAGTTGCCAGCAGACGGGCAAGGCTCGTCCGGAAGAGCATCTGGGGGTGGAGCAGCATGAGCCGTATGCGCTCAACGGATCGTCGTCCATTGTTCACGCTGTGAATCTTACGTCGGATGAGAGCGATCTGCCTAGCGCATTCGCCGAAAGATCCCTCCTCTGCCGGAAGGATTCGAAGCCACCGTTCGGTTAATCAACGACGCCCAAAAGATAATCGCGCGGCACGAACTTTAGCGGGAAGATTGCTGGCGGGGACTACACAACTCTCGCTAGAGTCGGAGTCTGTAATTCTATTCGAGCCGCATCGATTCCGCGTATGAAGATCTCGACAGCATTAGGATCATCGCTGCTTGCCGCAGCTCTCACCGCAAACCTGTGCGCTCAGACTCCATTTACATGGCAGCAGATCGTACAGAAGTTCGAGTCGACGAATCCGACGATGAAGGCAAACCAGCTGAACATCGACGAGTCGCGGGCCGCCGAGATTACGGCCTATCTCCGCCCCAACCCGGACTTCGGCTTGGCGGCCGACGGGACTCAGCTGACGCCTTATAACGGAGTATGGCGGCCCTTCGCCGGCACCCAGATTTCACCAAGTTTCAGCTACCTGCACGAACGCGAACACAAGCGCGAATTGCGGCGAGACCAGGCGAAAGAATCCACCGCCATCGCGGAGTCGAGTTATCAGGACGCGGCGCGGGGCCTGCTGTTTAACCTGCAGACTGCTTTTGTCAACGTCCTGCAGGCGAAGGCCTTCCTGGAGAACGCGCGGCTGAACCTGACCTATTGGGACCACGAGCTGGAAATCGACCGCAAACGGCTTGAGGCCGGAGACCTCGCGCCAATCGATGTAGCCCGCCTCGAGCTACAGAGGGTCCAGTTTGAATCGGACTTCGAGACGGCCATGGTGAATCTGCGCACGGCCAAGATCCAGATTCTGATGCTTTTGAACGACCGCACGCCGATCGAGAAGTTCGATGTCACCGGCCGGTACGACTTCAGCGAAGAGCTGAAACCCCTCGACGAGTACCGGAACGTCGCGCTGGCCGCGCGGCCGGACCTGAAGGTTGCTGTGCAGAACGTGGAGCTGGCGAAGGTTACGCACGCTCTGGCCGTCTCCAATGGCTCGACGGATCCGACGTACAGCGTGTGGTGGACGCACAATCCTTCGTTCAACAACCCATACGACTACAACACGATTGGCGCCAGCGTCACCATCCCCCTTCGCATCTTCGACCGGAATCAGGGGGAGAAGGCGCGGACGCAGGTCGATATCGCCCGCAATCAGCGACTGCGGGACGCCGCCGAGGCGCAGGTCTTCAACGATGTCGATTCCGCCTACTACACGCTGATCCAAAACGTGAATCTTCTGAAGCCCTACAGGGCGAAGTACCTGAAGATGGCGGCCGATGTTCGCGACAAGGTGGAGTTTTCGTATCACAACGGAGGCAATTCTTTGCTGGATTATCTGGATGCCGAGAAATCTTACCGGGATGTTCGGTTGGCTTATTTGAATTTGATTGGTTCTTACTTGACTGCGGCCGCGCAAATGAACATGGCCGCGGGCCGCGAGGTCGTGGAATGAATCGCTTACTTCTGATCGAAGCTGTATTGTGCCTGAGCGCGAGTCTCTTCGCGACAGGATGCGGAAAAGTCGCCGCTCAGAGCAAGGCGGACGCCAGCACGGGTCCGGGGCCCACTACTGTCGAATCCGATCTCGACCCCAACAATTTCAAGGTGGATCATCCGGAACAGTTTCCTCTGGCCACGGCGGGCGAGAACGTTTCGGCGCCCGAGTTGAACGTCACCGGCGCGATCAGCCCCGACGTCTCGCGGCAGGTGCCGGTACCCTCTCTCGCCACCGGGCGAATCGTGGAAATCGACGCGCGCCTGGGCGATGAAGTGACCAAAGGCCAGCTTCTGTTCAAGGTGCGGAGCTCGGACGTCGCCGGCGCGTATTCCAATTACCTCCAGGCCGTAAAGAGCGAACAACTCGCAGTCGACAACGACCGGCTGGCAAGGATACAGCTTGATCGCGCCAAAACCCTGTACGATAACGGCGCGTACCCCAGGAGCACACTGGAGATTGCGGAAAACGCTGTAGTTGGTACGCAAACCGCGCTGGAAAACGCAAAAGGCGTTACTTCCACGGCCAAGGAACAACTCGGCCTGTTGGGCGTCGACCCGGACCATCCCACGGGAATCGTCAGCGTTTACTCGCCGGTCGCCGGGACCATCACGGACCAGGAGATCACTAATCAGTCGGCTGTGCAGTCTTATTCGACGCCGACGCCGTTCACGGTTTCCGACCTGTCGCACGTCTGGGTGGTCTGCGACGTGTGGGAGAACAATATGGCGCAGGTGCGCATCGGCGAGTTTGCCGACGTCCATCTGGTGGCGTATCCGGATCGTGTATTAAAGGCCAAAATCAGCAATATCCTGCCCATCGTGGACCCCACTATTCGCACGGCCAAGGTTCGGCTGGAAGTTGAGAATCCGGGCCTGATGCGGATCGGCATGTTTGTCACCGCAACCTTCCACGGCCTGACGGCGGAAACCCATGCGACCGTGCCGGCCACCGCGATTCTACACCTGCACGACCGCCAGTGGGTCTACACACCGCTGGGAAATGGCCGCTTCAAGCGTCTTGAAGTTACAGCCGGGAACATGCTTCCGGGCAGCCTGCAGGAGGTCATCAGCGGGATCAAGCCGGGCGACCAGTTCGTATTGAACGCGCTAGTATTCCAGAACACGGTTGAACAATAATGATTGCGAAAATTGTCGATTTCGCTCTGAATAACCGCTTTCTCGTGATGGTGGGAGCGATCCTGCTGCTCGTCTGGGGAGGGATCTCCTTCCATAACCTGCCGGTCGAGGCCTATCCCGACGTGGCGGACAACTATGTTGAAATCGTCACGCAGTGGCCGGGAATCTCCGCCGAACAAATGGAACAGCAGATCACCATCCCGCTCGAGATCGTGATGAACGGCATGCCGCATGTAACTCATTTGCGGTCGTTTTCATTATTCGGCCTGTCCGACATCAAGGTTATTTTCGACGACGACGAGCTGAATGCCTGGGACCGCGAACGGACGCTCGAGCGGCTTTCCTATGTCAGTTTTCCGCCTGCCGCGGTTGCCGCCGGCGTATCGGCGCAAATACAAACCGACTGGAGCCCCGCCGGACAAATCTACTTCTTCACACTGCACAGCACCAATCCGGCGTATGACGTGATGGAGCTGAAGTCGCTCGAAGACTGGGTGATCGAGAAGAACTTCAAGGCCGTTCCCAATATCGTCGATGTGGCCAGTTTCGGCGGGCCGACGCGCGAATACCAAGTTCGCGTGGATCCGGAAAAACTCATCTCCTACGGCCTCAGCATTAGCCAGGTGGAGCAGCAACTCACCAACAACAACGCGAATTCGGGCGGAAGCTTTGTCGAAGCCGGCCTGCAGCAGATCAACATTCAGGAAGTGGGCCTGGTGAAAAGTGTGGAGGACATCCGAAACACCGTAATCACGGCTAAGAACGGAACGCCGATCCGCGTGAAAGATATCGCGGTCGTCGAGCAGGGCCCGAAAATCCGGCTGGGCCAGTTCGCCAAGGCGATCCGGCACGAAGATGGAAAGCTCATCGATAACGACGATGTGGTGTCGGGGATCGCACTCCTGCGCAAGGGGGCCGACGCCGACCTGGCGCTGCAGGGAATTCACGAAAAAGTGAAGCAGTTGAACGACACCATTCTTCCCGCGGGCGTGAAAGTGGTGCCCCTCATCGATCGCAGCGATCTGGTGAGATTCACGACCGATACCGTGCTGCACAACCTCAGAGACGGCATCCTTCTGGTCGTGATCATTCTCTTCCTGTTCCTCGGGAATGTTCGCGGCGCCATCATCGTCGCCATTACGATACCGTTTTCGCTCCTGTTCGCC
>Ga0181521_10002137_pt1 | contig 23998 bp, 19 predicted proteins | sample PEATcosm2014_Bin_32_FD_119764 | JGI IMG/M metagenome (GOLD analysis project Ga0181521, IMG submission 119764) | Peatland microbial communities from MTU Mesocosm Facility, Houghton, MI, USA - PEATcosm2014_Bin02_60_metaG | ecosystem: Environmental > Terrestrial > Soil > Wetlands > Peat | place...
GCCGCGCGCCGTCAGGACATATTCGTAGCGGTGCGGCCGCTCGTTATAGAGCCGCCGCTCCAGCAGCCCGTCCTCGACGAGGGCGTTAAGCCGCCGGGTCAGCATGTTCGGCGCGATCTTGAGGCTCGCCTCGAAGGCGTCGAAACGGGTGACGCCGCTCAGCGCGTCGCGCAGGATGAGAATGCTCCACCACTCGCCGACCCGTTCGAGGCTGCGGGCGATGGGGCATTCCATAGTTTCAAAGCTTTTGCGGCGCACGGTTCTCAACTTCAGGCTTGCCTGCCCGCCGTTTGGCCGCAGGACCGATTAGCGGGGGCGCCAGTTATCCCCGCCGACTTAAACCCAAGCGCCGGTTCAGGCCGATTTTAGCGCGTTCGCGTCGATCGGCAGTTTCCGCAATCGCTTGCCCGTGGCGGCGAAAACCGCGTTGACGACAGCGGACGCAATGCCCGCAGTCCCCGGCTCGCCCGCGCCGCCCGGCGCTTCCTGGCTATCTACAATATAGACTTCCATTTTGGGAGCCTCATTGATCCGGAGCAATTGATAGGTGTCAAAATTGCCCTGCTCGACGCGGCCGTTCTTGAGCGTTATGTCGCCATAGAGCGCGGCGGTGATGCCGAAAATGGCGCCGCCCTGCATTTGCGCCTGCAACGTGTCGGGATTGACCTGGCACCCGCAGTCGAGGGCCTGCACGACGCGCAGCACACGCACCGTTCCATCCTTGTCGACCGCAACCTCGGCGACCTGCGCGAGATAGCTGCCGAAGCCGAAGATCAGCGAAACTCCGCGGCCGCTTCCCTCCGGCAGCGGCGATCCCCAACCGGCCTTCTGCGCCGCGAGGTCGAGCACCGCCCGCGCGCGTGGAGATTTGTCGAGCAGCGCGCGGCGATATTCGACAGGATCCTTTTTCGCGGCGGCGGCCAGCTCGTCAATGAAGCCTTCGACCATGAAGGCGTTATGCGTCATGCCGACGCCCCGCCACCAGCCGGTCGTCATGCCCGCCGGCGGTTCGCGCCGGACGTAATCCACGAGAAGATTGGGAAAATCATACGGCCCCGCGGCGCCTTCGACGGCGTCGGAATCGAGGCCGTTCTTGAACGCGGGAGGCGCCCAGCGGGCGAGAATCGAGGAGCCGACGACGCGGTGACTGAAGGCGACCGGGGCGCCGCTCGCGTCGAGGCCGGCGGAGAGCACGTCGTAATAGTAAGGCCGATAGACATCGTGCTGGGTGTCTTCCTCGCGCGACCACACCACTTTCACCGGGCCATCGACCTCCTTGGCGATGCGCACGGCCTGGGTCACGCCATCGACGTCGAGCCGCCGGCCGAAGCCGCCGCCGACGAAATGATTATGCACCTTCACCTGCTCCAGCGGCAGTCCCGTCACCTTCGCCGCGGTCGCTTGCGCGCGTGAGACCACTTGCGTGCCGACCCAGACCTCGCAGCCGTCCTTGCGCACGTCTACCGTGCAGTTCATGGGCTCCAGCGCCGCATGGGCGAGCAACGGCTGTTGGTATACGGCGTCGATTCTGTGTGCGGCCGTGCCGATCGCCTGCGCGACATCGCCCAGCTTCACGGCGACGACGCCGTCCAACGCAGCCGCCTGCTTCATCTCCGCGACAAGATCGGCGCTGGAAAAATTTGCGTTCGCTCCATCGTCCCAGGTAATCTCCAGAGCGGCGAGACCCTTGCGCGCCGCGCCATTATGGTCGGCGATCACGGCGACGAGGTCATCGAGCTTTACGATCTGCCGCACGCCTTTCACCGCCTTGGCCTTGCTGTCGTCGACGCTTTTGAGCTTGCCGCCGAAGACCGGGCTCGCCGCGAGCGCCGCGAATTTCAGGCCCGGCAACAAGGCGTCGATGCCGAATTTGGCCGAGCCGTTCACCTTCGCCGGCGTATCGGGGCGCTTCGCGGGCGTTCCGATCAGCTTGAAATCCTTCGGATCCTTCAGCGCGACTTTATCGGGGGCCGGATAGGTCGCCGCCTTGTCGGCGAGCGCGCCATAGGTGAGCTTGCGGCCTGAGGCCTTGTCGATGACTTCGCCCTTTTCCGCGCTGAGGGAGCCCGCATCGACGCCCCATGTATCGGCGGCGGCCTTGATCAGAAGCGTGCGTGCGGCGGCGCCGGCCTCGCGGAGAGGCTTCCAGAACGCGCGGACCGAGGTCGAGCCGCCAGTGGCCTGAAACCCGACCAGCGGATTGGCGTAAAGCTTGTCGTTCGGCGGCGCCTGCTCCAGCGCCACGTCGGCGAGATCGACTTCGAGCTCCTCTGCGATCAGCATCGGCATGGAGGTGAAAGTGCCCTGGCCCATCTCCACCTGCGCGACGATGAACGTCACCTTGCCATCGCGGTCAACGCGCACATAAGCGTTCGGCGCAAACTCTTGCGCGTCGGCCGCGAGGGCCTCGCTGTCGAGGCCGCGAAAGTTGAATGCGAGGAGCAGGCCGCCCCCAGCCGCGGCGCTGACTTTCAGGAAATCCCTGCGCGAATGGCTGCCCGACGAGGGAACGGAGCCGGCGCCTTCCGCGCCTGACGTCAGATGATCGAACAGCATGGTTCAGTCTCCCTGCCTTGGCTCGCCGACGCTTGCGGCGGCGTGCTTGATCGCCTCACGGATACGAACATAGGTTCCGCAGCGGCAGATATTGCCGGACATGGCGTCGTCTATATCGCTGTCGCTTGGATGCGGATTGCCGACGAGCAGGGCGCTCGCCGACATGATCTGGCCGGACTGGCAATAGCCGCATTGCGGCACTTCGAGATCGATCCAGGCTTTCTGAATCTTCGCGCCGGCTGGCGTATCGCCGATCGCCTCTATCGTCATGATCGACGACTTTCCGACGCTCTCGATCGGTGTCTGGCACGATCGGACTGCGTTTCCGTCCAGTTGCACGGTGCAGGCGCCGCAAAGGCCAGCCGCGCATCCGAACTTCGTGCCCGTCATTCCCCAGACGTCGCGAAGAATCCAAAGCAGCGGCGTGTCGCCGTCGACGTCGGCGGTATGTTCAACTCCGTTGACTTTGATTGTGTAGGCCATGGGCATCTCCCGAGGCTGCATGAGGGCGCGATCGTCGCGCGGAGCGCGCCGCACCAGGCGCCCGGCGCCGCCTGACCGCGCGAGAAGGGGGATTTGGCCGCAGCGATCCCCGGAGCTCGCCGGCATCATTGCAGGGCGCGCACTGTCGACGGGACCCGCCGACTTTCAGAATGATAGTTGGTAGCGCGGTCGCGCGGCCGAAACAATCCGCGGCTCGCGGATCAATCGCTCAGCCAGGGGTCAATTCTTGGTGTTCGCCGCCAAGCTGAAGCATTGGATGACGCCAGGCATCCAATCTTCGCCGATGCAGTTTCAGCGGTTGACGTCGAGACCGTCGCAGCGTCCGTCTTCGGTCTTGAAATAGATCGGATCGCAGGGGCTGAAATCATTGGCGCACATCTTCTGGCAAACGCGCGCCGACTGCGCCGCCGGCTGATCGTCCCATTCGTCCGCATCGACGCCGGGTGGCGGCGGCACGGATTCAGCGTCGTCGGGCTGCCCGAAGAACTGGACCTGCAGCATTTGCGCCTGCGCCAGCGGCGACCCCGCGAGGCCGAGGAGAGCGAGCATTGCGAGCAACATCCGAACCTTCAGCATCAAAGCCCCCCTACGGCTCCGGGCGCACGCCGCCCAACGGCGACACGGGTAACCTCGACGGCCCTGCCCGGTCAATTGATTTGGCGCCGGTCAAGCCTGATCGGCTGATCATTGATCCTGGCAATGAAGATGATAGAGATAACCACATCGACGGCGGCAGTGAACCTCTTTAGCGTCAGTTCCATTGCATTGCGAAGTTGAATGCGGCGGCTCTCGCGCCGCGGCGCTCCAGGTTGCAATGCGTCGAAAGCGGACTGGCATGCTCGCCTTGAGTTTTGGCAGTCCTGACCCAAGAGGGGCCGGGATTCATCTCCTTCATCCATGTCGATTGGCGCAACGCGAGGGCATGGCGCGACGGGTCGCCGACCACGAGGCCCGATATTTTTCAGGATTGATGAATTTCATATTCCAGGCAGGAAAAAGCGGAACACGATCGGAGAGAGCATGACGACAAATGAAAGCAAGTGCCCTGTCGCGGGCGGCGCCGAAGGCAAATACGCAGAGAAGGCGGACGTGGTCCGCGCCTTCGCAAACAGCGACTGGTGGCCGAAACAGCTGAACCTCACGGTTCTCCACCGGCATTCGAACCTCTCCGATCCGATGGGCGAGGCGTTCGATTACGCCAAGGAATTCAAAAGCCTCGACCTAAACGCCGTGATCGAGGATCTTAAGGCCTTGATGACGGACTCGCAGGAATGGTGGCCGGCCGACTTCGGCCATTACGGGCCATTGTTCATCCGGATGGCTTGGCACAGCGCCGGCACGTACCGCATCCACGACGGCCGCGGCGGCGCGGGAGACGGCCAGCAGCGCTTTGCGCCCCTCAACAGCTGGCCGGACAATGCGAGCCTCGACAAGGCGCGCCGCCTGCTTTGGCCGATCAAGCAGAAATACGGCCGGAAAATCTCCTGGGCCGACCTCATGATCCTCGCCGGCAACGTCGCCCTCGAATCGATGGGCTTCAAGACCTTCGGTTTCGGCGGCGGGCGCGTAGACACTTGGGAGCCCGACGATTCGATCTACTGGGGCCGGGAAGGCGAGTGGCTCGCCGACGAGCGCTATTTCGGCGACCGCGAGCTTGAGCATCCGCTCGGCGCCGTGCAGATGGGCCTGATCTACGTGAATCCGGAAGGACCGAACGGCAAGCCCGATCCCGTTGCGGCGGCCAGGGACATTCGCGAAACCTTTCTCCGCATGGCGATGAACGACGAGGAGACGGTCGCGCTGATCGCCGGCGGCCACACCTTCGGCAAGACCCACGGTGCCGCCGCCGCGACTTATGTCGGCCCCGAGCCAGAAGGGGCCAGCATCGAGGAGCAGGGCCTCGGCTGGAAGAACAGCTTTGGCGCGGGCAAAGGCGCGGACGCGATCACCAGCGGCCTCGACGTGACCTGGACCTCAACGCCGACGAGGTGGAGCAACAACTTTTTCTGGAATCTGTTCGGCTACGAATGGGAGCTGACCCAGAGCCCGGCCGGCGCGTATCAGTGGAAGCCGAAGAATGACGCAGGCGCCAATACTGTGCCGGACGCGCACGACCCCTCGAAGCGCCGTGCGCCGTCCATGCTGACGACGGACCTCGCCTTACGGCTCGACCCGGCCTATGAAAAGATTTCGCGGCGCTTCTTCGAAAATCCCGAGGCGTTCGCGGACGCCTTCGCGCGGGCGTGGTTCAAGCTGACTCACCGCGACATGGGTCCGATCGTGCGCTACCTCGGCCCGCTCGTTCCCGAGGAGACTCTGATTTGGCAGGATCCGCTCCCGGCGGTGGATCATCCACTGATCGGCGACGCGGACATCGCCGACCTGAAGGCGAAGATCCTCGCCTCGGGCCTCTCGGTTTCCGAGCTTGTCTCGACGGCCTGGGCCTCGGCCTCGACGTTCCGCGGCGGCGACAAGCGCGGCGGCGCGAATGGCGCCCGCATTCGACTCGCGCCGCAGAAGGACTGGGGCGTCAACCAGCCGGCTCAACTGGCGAAGGTGTTGCAAACGCTCGAAGCGATCCAGAAGGAGTTCAACGCTTCGCAAACCGGCGGCAAGAGGGTCTCGCTCGCCGACCTTATCGTTCTCGGCGGCGGCGCGGCGATCGAGAAGGCTGCGAAGGACGCCGGGCAGGACCTGACAGTCCCGTTCGCGCCGGGACGCACGGACGCATCGCAGGAGCAAACCGACGTCGACTCCTTCACGCCGCTCGAACCGACCGCCGACGGGTTCCGCAACTATTTGGTCGGCAAACAGCGCCTCAAGCCCGAGGAACTGCTCGTGGATCGGGCGCAGTTGCTGACGCTGACGGCGCCCGAGATGACGGCTCTCGTCGGCGGCCTGCGCGTTCTGGGCGTCAACGCAGGAGGGTCTGCGCACGGCGTCTTCACCAAGACGCCGGGGACGCTGACGAACGACTTCTTCGTCAATCTGCTCGACATGGGCGCTGAATGGCGGCCGGCCGCCGGCTCCGAAGGCGTTTATGAGGGGCTCGACCGGAAGACGGGCGAAGTCAAATGGACCGCCACCCGCGCCGACCTGATCTTCGGGTCGCACGCGCAGCTTCGCGCGCTCGCGGAAGTCTATGCGTGCGCCGACTCAAAGGAGAAGTTTGCAAAAGACTTCGTCGCGGCGTGGAGCAAGGTGATGAACCTCGATCGCTTCGACCTCGTCGCCTGATCTCCGCGGAAGGTTTAAGCCGGAGCGGCGCGCCATCGCCGCTCCTTTTTTCTCGCTCAATCCGCCGTCTGCACTGGCGAGAAATCAGCCATCCAGCGCGAAAGCTCCCTGAAATCCTGACGCAGCTGCTCGAAGGCGAAGCCGAGGCCAAACAGGCGCTCCACATCATCGCCCGAGAGCTTCCGCGTCAGGCCTTCCGCGCGCATTGCGGCGATCTCGGCGTCATAGGCGGCGACGGCCTTATCGAAGGGGGCGGGATCGGGCGCTTCGCCCGCGGACAACGCCGCGGCGCTCTCCTCGGCGAATGCGGCGGCGCTCCGCGCGATTTCGTTGATCCAAGGACGGAGCCGCTTGCGAAATTCATCGGGAAGCGGCTCGGCGACGGCGCGCCCGATAATGACGAGGTCGTGGCGCAGGCGCAGCATCGTGCGCAGCAGCGGCGTCAAATTCGGCTCCGCGCGCAGATAGGGCACGCGCTCGCGCCGCGCCTCGTCGGCGATGGTTTCCAGCCGGACGAAGGCGGGACCGAGGCCGCTCTGTATCTCGTGGAGCTTTACGACGTCGAGCGGCTCCGTGCAGCCGGCGAGGAGCCTTCGCAGCGCCGCCGCCATCAGCCGCAGCATCTGCGCCGCGGCCTCGACGCCGAGATTTTGCGCACGGGACGGCAGGACGAAAAACGAAACGAAAAGCGCCGTCACGCCGCCGAGGCCAACTTCGATGACGCGGTAGAATGCGGATTGCAGCGGCGAGGCGTGGGTGATCGTCGGCGCCAGCAGCACCATCACGGCGGTAAAGGGCGCGACGCTGAGACGCGGCCAGATCGCCCCCAGAAAGGCGAGCGGCGCGATGGAGAGGGTCAGAACGATCAGGAACTGGAGTTCGGTCTGATGCGGCACAAAGGCGGAGACGAGCCCGCTGTAGACCGCGCCGCCGACCGTGCCGAAAAAATAGTCGATCGCCGTCTTCAGCGACTTGCCAAGGCTCAGTTGCGACATCACGACGGCCGTCAGCACCGTCCACAGCACCTGCGGCACGTTCAGCAGAAGCGACAGCACATAGGTCAAGAGCGTCGCGACGGTCACCCGCACCGCGAGGCGCAGCTCCACGCGATGGGTCCGGTAGGCGGTCAGCAGCCAGCGCCAGGCTTTTGCGTAAGGTTTCGACGGAGCTTGCGAGATTGCGTTCATTCCATCAGGAGGTTCGGTCAGAACGTGAGGGCGGGTCAGCGTAATGGAGCCGGCGCGAAAAGAACATCCTTCTCCGACGCGCCCGGACGATTCGTCAAAAGGCCTTCGACATCGCGACGACGTCCGCCCACGCCCGCGCCCGGCGGGGCCAGGCGAAATCGCGGTTCCACGGCAGGTGGCCAAAGAGGATCGTCGGGACGCCGGCGTCGGCAGCGCGCTTGATCTGCCGCGCGTTGTCGTCGATCAGCAACCTTGCGCCGACCGCGCGCAGCGCCTTCACCTTGTCCGGATGATGCCCGACCGAGTGGACCGCCGCAAAGACGCCAGGGAAAAGACGCTCGACCAGCGCATTGGTCACCGCCGCCGCCTCCGGTTTGCGGGCGGTGACGACGACGAGCTCGAATCCGGCCTCCTTCAGGCTGCGGCAGGCTTCGGGCGCGCCGGCCACGGCGGCGATTTTCCGATGCGCCTCAGCATCATAAAACCCGTTGACGATCTCGCTTGTCTGTTTCTCGTCCGCGCCGAGCTGATAGGTCGCGAGCCGGGCCTCGTCGACGCGATAGCCGCGGCTCTCCTCGATCCAGTCAAGCAGCGTTGCGATGGTGTCGACAAGCGTGTCGTCGAGGTCGAGGGCGATCGTCTTCATCAAGCTTCCTTTACAGGCACTTTCGAGCGAAGCGGGAGCCGGTTCGCGTTAAGAAAATGCGACACAACAAAAGTTGGAGCTGTTTTCCGGGTCCGTCGGATCGAAAAGCGCTCTCGCCGGCCCCGGCGGATTTCGGGGCCTGCCGATAACCCGTTTCGCCGAACAGGATGATGACATAATGGCGAAAGGGAAAACAACGGACCGTATGCGACGCTCCCGCGACCTGATCATGACCTTCGCCGTGCGGGGGCAGCGGCAGGCCGCAGGGGAGGGACGAAGAACCGGCTTTGAGTTGAAGCCTACGCCGGAAAAATGGTGTAAAAGATTGTCGCCGCGACAGCCAAAGCGGCTTGGGGGGACGGCGCAGGTTTCGGTTCTCGCCGAGGTTGTGCGACGCTTTCGCACCAGCCGACGGGCGGCGCCGGCGTCGGACGGTTCAATTCGAACGAAAGCGATCTGCAATGCTTGGCATCAGCGCCCTCGATCTCGCCCGCATCCAGTTCGGCTTCACGGTCTCCTTCCACATCATTTTCCCGGCGACCACCATCGGACTGGCGAGTTACCTCGCCGTGCTGGAAGCGCTGTGGCTATGGAGGAAGGACAGGGTCTACCGCGATCTCTATCATTTCTGGGTGAAGATCTTCGCCGTGACCTTCGCCATGGGCGTCGTCTCCGGATTGGTCATGGCCTATCAGTTCGGCACCAACTGGAGCTATTTTTCGAATTTCGCCGGCGGCGTCACCGGCCCTTTGCTCGCCTATGAGGTGTTGACCGCCTTCTTCCTCGAAGCCGGCTTTCTCGGCGTCGCTTTGTTCGGGTGGAACAAGGTCGGGCCGGAGCTGCATTTTTTCGCCACCCTGATGGTGGCGCTCGGCACGCTCGTTTCGGCGACCTGGATTTTGGCGTCGAACAGCTGGATGCAGACCCCCGCGGGCTTTGAGGTCGAAGGCGGCCGCGTCGTTCCGGTCGACTGGCTGGCGGTGATCTTCAATCCCTCCTTTCCCTATCGCCTCATCCATATGACGCTCGCGGCCTTTCTCGCGACCGCCCTGTTCGTCGGCGCCTCGGGCGCCTGGCATCTCCTGAAAGGGAACAACACGGCGAGGGTGCGGACCATGCTGTCGATGGCGATGTGGATGGCGGTCATCGTCGCGCCGATCCAGATCGAAGCCGGCGATCAGCACGGCCTCAACACGCTGAAATACCAACCGGAGAAGATCGCTGCGATCGAAGGCCACTGGCGCAACCAGCCCGGCGAAGCCGTGCCGCTCATTCTGTTCGGCTGGCCCGATATGGCGACCGAGACGACCAAATACGCGCTGGAAGTTCCCCATCTCGGCAGCGTCATCCTGACCCACACATGGGATGGCCAGTTTCGCGGCCTCGCCGATTTTCCCGCCGCCGACCGGCCCGATTCGACGGTGGTTTTCTGGACTTTCCGAATCATGGTCGGGCTCGCCTTTCTGATGCTGGCGCTGGGCCTCTGGAGCCTCTGGCTGCGCTTCAGGGGCGATCTTTACGACTCGCCGTGGTTTCTGCGCTTCGCGGTGCTGATGGGGCCTTCCGGCCTCGTCGCCATCCTCGCCGGATGGTTCACGACGGAGATCGGGCGCCAACCCTGGGTCGTCTATGGCGTCATGCGCACCAGCGACGCCGTCTCGAATCATTCGGCGCTGGCGCTCACCTTGTCGCTCGGCGTTTTCGTCGTGATGTATTTCATCGTCTTCGGCACCGGCGTGTTCTACATCCTGAAGCTCGTCGCCGTCGGGCCGCAGGATCATGGACCCGAACAGCCGCGCCCGGCGATCGACCTCAGCGGCGACGCGCCGCTCAATGCGCGCCCCTCGCGCCCGCTCTCGGCCGCGCCGGACGCGACCCTGTGATCTAAAGGAGACCTGACTTATGGGCATCGACCTTCCGATCATCTGGGCGGTCATCATCGCCTTCGGCCTCATGATGTATGTCATCATGGACGGTTTCGATCTCGGCATCGGCATCCTCTTTCCCTTCGTCAAGGACGACGCCGACCGGGATTGCATGGTGAACACGGTCGCGCCCGTCTGGGACGGCAACGAGACCTGGCTGGTGCTTGGCGGCGCCGGCCTTCTCGCGGCTTTCCCACTCGCCTATTCCTTCCTGCTCAGCGCGCTCTACCTGCCGCTGATCCTCATGCTCGCCGGGCTGATCTGGCGCGGCGTCGCCTTCGAGTTCCGCTTCAAGGCGGATGAAGAGCACAAATGGTTCTGGGGCCATGCCTTCGCGTGGGGATCCTACATCGCGACCTTTTTCCAGGGCGTCGCGCTCGGCGCCGTGATCAACGGGTTCAAGGTCGAAGGACCGTCCTACATCGGCGGCGCCTTCGACTGGCTGACGCCCTTCAGCGTCTTCACCGGCCTTGGCCTCCTCGTCGCCTATGCGCTGCTAGGCAGCACCTGGCTGATCATGAAAACCGAAGGCGATCTGCAGCGGCGCATGATCGAACTCGCGCGGCCGATTACGCTGACCCTCCTCGCGGCGATCGCAATCGTCAGCATCTGGACGCCCCTCACCCACAGCGCCGTCGCCCATCGCTGGTTCAGTTTTCCGAACCTCATCTTTTTCGCGCCGGTGCCGATCCTCGTGCTCGCGACGGCGTGGGGCATCCTCCATGTGCTGCGGGGCGAGACGCACGCGGCGCCCTTCGTCCTCGCCCTCGTGCTTCTGTTCCTCGGCTATAGCGGGCTCGGCATTAGCATGTGGCCCAACATCATTCCGCCGGACGTCTCGATCCGGGCCGCCGCCGGGCCGCCGCAAAGCCTCGGCTTCGCCCTCGTCGGCGCCCTCTTCATCGTCCCCATCATCCTCACCTACACGGCGTGGTCCTATTACGTCTTCCGCGGCAAGGTGAGAGTTGGGGAGGGCTATCATTGACGATGTCCGCAAGGATGCCCGAACACGCTGGGAGAGTTTGGCTCCGCCGCATCGGCTGGCTGGCGCTGATCTGGGGGTTGAGCGTCGGCGCGCTCGCCGTGGTCGCCCTGATCCTGCGCGCCATCATGTCCGCCGCCGGACTCACGACTCCGCGCTGAGTCCTCCGTGGACCCACGCGGGGTCGAAATAGCGGTCGGCCTCGCCGTCATAAGGGAGCCGCGTCACGTCCCAATGATTGACGAAGGGCGCATAGGCTCGCCAGACCGGCGGCCCGCCGCCGATGAAAACGACGCGGTCTGCGAAGCGCTCCAGAACCGCCTTCGGTTCATCCGTCGACCGAACGACGACGAGCGTGCGTTCAGGGCGCGCCCAGGCCGGAATAGAGGCGATGGTGCGCGGGCCGGCGATCAGAACGTGTCCCTTGCTCAGCTGAAAAAATCGCGCCACATCGGCTTTAAATTCGGGTCGCGGGTCGCCCTCCCACGGCAGCCCTCCGCGGAGGCCAAGCTGCCCGCTCTGTCCGATTGCGCAAATGACGCGAACGTCGCCCATCGAAGTCTCCGCCGTTGGTCCGAGCTTGACTCACCACTCGGAGTGAGGGTCCGTATCGCACTCCGGAGATAATCACAAAGGTTGCTGTTTACGGGTTGACTTCAAACCGCCCGAACCAGACCCGGCTGATGGCTTATTTGGCCGCTTCGTTCACTTTCGAAACGTCCCAGAGCTTGATGATTTTGTCGCTGCTCCCCGAAGCGAGCATCCGCCCGTCCGGCGAAAATGCAACGGACTGGACCCAGTCGGTATCGCCGGTCAGCGTTGCTAGCTCCTGGCCGCTCGCCACGTCCCAAAGCTTGATGGCGTTGTCGGCGCCGCCCGAGGCGAGCGTCCGCCCGTCCGGCGAAAACGCAACGGACAGGACGTGACCGGTATGGCCGGTCAGGCTGCGCAGCTGCCGCCCGCTCGCCGGGTCCCAGAGCCTGATGGTGTTGTCGTAGCTCCCCGACGCAAGCATTCGTCCGTCCGGTGAAAACGCAACGGAGATGACGTAGAGGGTGGGGCCGGTCAGCGTGCGCAACACCTGCCAGCTGTTCGTGTCCCAGAGCCTGCTGGAGTTCGAGTCCCAGAGCTTGATGGTGTCGTCATCGCTTCCCGAGGCGAGCGTCCGCCCGTCCGGCGAAAACGCGACGGAATTGACTTCATTGGCATGGCCCGTGAGCAGGCGCAGCAAGGCGCCGCTCGCCGGGTCCCAGATTTTGATGTTTTTGTCCGCGCTTCCCGAAGCGAGCATCCGACCATCCGGCGAGAACGCGACGGACCTGACGTATCCGTTATGGCCGGTCAGCGTGCGCAGCAGCTGGCCGCTCGCCGGATCCCAGAGCTTGACGGTGCTATCCCAGCTCCCCGAAGCGAGCGTCCGACCATCCGGCGAAAACGCGACGGAGTAGACCCTGTCGGTATCGCCGGTCAGCGTCCGCAGCGGCCGGCCGTTCGCCGGATCCCAGAGCTTGACGGTTTTGTCCGCGCTCCCTGAGGCGAGCGTCCGCCCGTCCGGCGAAAACGCGACGGACTGGACATAGCCGGTATGGCCGGTCAGCGTGCGCAGCAGCACGGGCGCCGCTGGCGGAACCGGAGTGGTGAAGGATTTTGGGATTACGGAAGGCAGAGGAGCGGGCTGGGGCGCCGGCGCCGGTTCAGCCGGCGCCGCCGGATTCGTCGCGGCTGGCTGAACCGGCGTAATCGGCGGCGTCCTGAACGATCCACCCAGCGTCAGCGCAAGCGCCGACGCCAGCACGGCGGCGGCGACCGCCGCGACCGCCACCGAGGGCCAGCGCCAAACCGGTTTCGGCGGAGGCGCCTCCTCAAGCTTCCGGACCGCCGCCTCGTCCGGCGTCCTCGACGCCTCCTCTTGTTGGCGGCGTCGTTCTTCCGCCGCCTGAAGCAGCCGCCGCGGCTCTTCCAGGGGGCGGAGGGGCTGTTGTTCTTCCGGCCGGGGCGGCGGCTCGTCGGCTTCCGCCGGAAGGATCCGCTTTGCGACCTCGATCAGCCGGTCGATATGCTGATCGAGGGGCGCGCCCAGCGCGTCGAGCCAATGCAGGCGGCTGAGCCGCAGCCGCAAGGCGCCGGTCGGACGAATGTCCTCGATGCGAAACGGGATGACGGTGGCGCCGGCGTCGAGCGCCGTCACGACCTCATCGAGGACGTTGTGCGAGGCGTTCGCCGCCGCCGACAGGATCATGACGACGAGTTTCGCCTCGCTGATCGCCTCGACGATCGAGGCGCCCCAGTCCCCAAAGCCGACGTCGCGCGGCGCGATCCAGCAGCGGACGCCCGCTTCCTCCAGCCGGTGGCAGACGGCGTCGGCCACGGCCTTGTCGGCGATGGTGTAGCTGATGAAAACGTCGTGGGCCAAGCTGCACTCGCTTGCGAGCCGGAGCGGTCACGGCCGAAAGCCATAAAATGCCAAAATTCCGCAAAAGCCAAGGCGGTCCGCCGGGCGGCGGGACGGAAAACCTATTCGCGCGGGTAGATGATGATCGACAGATAGGTCATCGGAAGCTCGATCAGCTCCTCCGGCCCATGCGGCGCCGCCGCGTCGAAAAACAGCGTGTCGCCGGGCTCCAGAAGGTAGCTTCTGTCGTCATGGCGGTACAGCACTTTCCCCGTCAGCATGTAGATCATTTCGACGCCGGCGTGCTGGAACGAGGTGTAGGGCCGCGCCTCCTCCGAGAGGGTGATGAGGAACGGCTCGACGACGAGATCATCGCCGAGCGAATGGCCGAGCAGCTGGTAATGATGACCGGCCTTGGTGCCGCGCCGCTCGATGCTGACGCCGCTCCCCGCCTTGACGAAAGAGCAGTCATGGCGCTCTTCGAAGGGCGTGAAGAAGGACGAAAGCGGCTGGTTGAGCGCCCGCGCCAGCGATTGCAGCGTGGACAGCGAGGGCGAAATCTGGCCGTTTTCGATCTTGGAGAGCATGCCTGTCGATAGACTCGCCGCGGCCGCCAGTTCGCCGCCGGTGATATCGAGCCGCTTGCGATGCAGGCGAATTTGCGCGCCGATCGCTTCCTCCAGCGTTCTCTCCGCGGTGCGCGGCGCGCCGGACCCCGTCCCGGAGGGGTACTCGATCAAGCCCGGCTTTTCCAAGTTGGCCACGCGCGGCTCCCTATTTCGCGGTTCGCCGCCGGTTTTAAGGCCGGCGGGCGCTCATTGTGGGCAGAGTTACGCCAGGGGAGCAGGAAAAACAATTGATTCCGGTTCGCGCCCCATCGTGGGAAGCGCGCGGGCGGCCGGCTATTTTTCCCCGGCCCACTGCTTGCCTTGCGTGATGAGGCGCGCGCTGCGATGGCCGCTCGAATAGATCCAGAGCCAGCTCAAGGCGACGGCCAGCCGGTTGCGCAGCCCGATCAGAAAATAGATATGGACGATGCCCCACAACCACCAGGCGAGCTGGCCGCGCACCTTGATCCAGCCGAAATCGGCGATTGCGGCGCGTTTGCCGATCGTCGCAAGGCTCCCGGCATGCTTGTAGACGAAGGGAGGCGGGGCCGGTTTTCCCGCGAGGCGCGCCTTGATGACCTTGGCCACATAGGCGCCTTCCTGCTTGGCGGCCGGGGCGATGCCGGGGACGGGCTCGCCGTCCGGCCCCTTGATCGAAATCGTGTCGCCAATGGCGAAAACATTGGGGTGGCCGGGAACCGTCAGATCCGGCTCGACATAGACGCGCCCGACGCGATCGGCCGCGGCGTCGAGCCAGAGCGCGGCGCGCGAGGCCTGCACGCCGGCCGCCCACAGGATCGTGCGCGCCGCCAGCCGCTCGCCGCCGAATACGACGCCATCCGCGTCGCATTCCGACACCGGCTGGCCGAGCTTCACCTCGACGCCGAGCTTTTCCAGCGCCTTCTGCGCATAGGCTGAAAGCTCGGGCTTGAAGGCGGGCAGGATGCGCGGGCCGGCCTCGATCAGGACGACGCGCGCGGTCCTGGTGTCGATATGCCGGAAATCCTCGCGCAGATTTTCATGCGCCAGCTCGGCGATGGTTCCGGCGAGCTCGACGCCGGTGGCGCCCCCGCCGATGATAACGAAGGTCAGCAGCGCCTTCTGGCGCTCCGGATCCGTTTCGCGCTCGGCGCGCTCGAACGCGAGCAGGATGCGCCGGCGGATCGTCGTCGCGTCCTCCAGGGTCTTGAGGCCGGGCGCGAAGGGCTCCCATTCGTCGTGGCCGAAATAGGCGTGGCGCGCGCCCGTCGCCAGAACAAGCGTATCGTAGGCGATCGCGCCGCCATCCTCGAGCAGCACCTTGCGGGCCTCGGCATCGATCCCTGAGACAGCCGCGAGCAGCGTCTCGGCATCTTTGCGTTTGTGCAGCAGCTGACGCACAGGCCAGGCGATCTCGGACGTCGAAAGCGTCGTGGTCGCGACCTGATAGAGGAGGGGCTGAAACAGATGATGGTTGCGCCGATCGACAACCGTTATGGCGACGGGCGCGCCGGCAAGGCCCATGACGACCTGAAGGCCGCCGAATCCGGCTCCGACGACGACGACATGATGGGGCGCGGCATGATCTGTCAAAGCTTCGTCCTTTTTCCAGTGTCCCGAAAGAGCGGGCGGTTCCCGTCCGCGACGAACGCGGATCTTTTTCTACCAGCTAAGCTGCGATCTGGCGAGGCGAGGACCGCGCTTCCCCGGCCGCCGCGCGGCTGCTATCGACAAGGATCCAAAAGTTTCGCCCCCAGCCAGCAGAAGTCCGCCCGATGCCATCCACCCGGCTCCGCCGCGTCGCGCGCGGAATTATCATCGTCTTTCTGTTCGTCATTGGCCTTTGCTCCGCGATATGGGGCGGCTTCGCGCTGTGGTTTCAATTGCCGCTGTCCGAAGGTCCGCGCATCGCCGCCATCGCGGTCTTTTGCGCGCTCGCCGCTCTCGCGCTCGTCGGCCTGTTCATGCGGCGCCTCCGGCCCGCGGGCTTTGCCTATGCGCTCGCATTCGCCGCGCTTCTTGTCTGGTGGGCGACCATTCTGCCGAGCAATGATCGCGATTTCGCCGCCGATGTCGCGCATGGCGTCACCGGCGTGGTGCGAGGCGACGAGCTGACGCTTCAGAACGTGCGCAATTTTTCCTGGACGTCGCCGACCGACTACACCGAAAACTGGGAGACGCGTCATTACGATCTGTCGCAGATCCAGTCGGCCGATTTCTACCTCGTCTATTTCATGGGCCCGTTGATCGCCCATTCGATGGTGAGTTTCGGCTTCAGCGATGGCCGCCATCTCATGTTCTCGATCGAGATTCGAAAGAGGCGCGGCGATGCGTTTTCGGCGATCGCCGGATTCTTCAAGCGTTACGAGTTGGTCTTTCTCGCCGCCGACGAACGCGACTTTCTGTTCCTGCGCAAAGCCCAGAACGAGGATGTCCGGCTCTATCGCCTAAAAACTTCACCGCAAGCGGCCCGCGCGCTGCTGCTTCGATATGTCAGCGAGGCGAACGATCTGGCTGCGCACCCGCAGTTCTACGATACGCTGACGGCGAATTGCACGACGAGCATCTTCCTGATGCTGCGCGCGCTGTCGCCGGAATTTCCGCTCGACTGGCGGGTCCTGCTCAACGGCTTTCTGCCGTCCTTCGCCTATGAGCACGGCCTCGTCGACACATCGATTCCCCTGCGCGAGTTGATCGACCGCGCGGCCGTGTCGGACCGCATCGAGATGGGTCTCACCGAGGAGGCGTTCGGCGCGAGGCTGCGCGACGGGTTGCCGAACCCGAACTGAAGGCGCGCTTCCGCTCAGACCGTAACGACGATCTTGCCGACCTGTTCGTTCGATTCAAGATAGCGATGCGCCGCAACGATATCGGCGAGCGGGAAGGTCTTCGCGATGACGGGCTTCAGCGCGCCTCTGGCGAGGCCATCCACGACGAAGCGCTTGCCAGCGTTCAATCGCGCCGGATCGCCCGTCACCTCAAACAGCACATAGCCGCGGATGGTGAGCAATTTGGCCAGCAGCTCGAACAACGGCAGCGGGGTCGGCTCGGGGCTCAGGGCGCCATATTGGAAAATAATTCCGAGCCGCGCCGTTGCCGCTGCGAGCTTTGCCAGCGTCGGGCCGCCAACCGGGTCGAATACGACGCGCGCGCCATGCCCACCGGTGATTCGCAGCGCTTCCGCGACAAGATCCTGCTCCTCGGTCGCGATGACATGCGGCGCGCCCAACTGCAAAAGTTGCGCCCGCTTGGCGCCGCGCCGCGTCAGGGCGATCGGCGTCGCGCCGACCATGTTGGCGATCTGGATCGCAGCGATGCCGACGCTGCTGGAGGCGGCGGGTATCAGCGCCGCGTCTCCCGCCGACAGCTTGGCGATGTCGATCAGCGCGCCATAGGCGGTGAGATACATCATCCAGGAGGCCGCCGCCTCGACGAAGGAGAGGCTCGTCGGGTGTTTGACTACCGCATGCGCCGGCGCCAGGACCAGTTCGCCGTAGAGGCCATACTCGTTCAACGAAAAGGCCGGCACGACGCTGACCGCATCGCCGACGGCGAAGCCCTCGACGCCCTCGCCGACCTCATCGATCTCACCCGCGGCCTCATAGCCAAGGCCTGCCGGAAACTTCGGCTGTTCGAGATATTGGCCTGAGCGGAACATCGACTCCGCGCGGTTGAGGCCGATCGCCTTCACGCGAATCCGAACCTGCCCTTTGCCCGGCCGCGGAACGTCGACTTCGACGACGCGAAGCACGTCCGGGGGGCCCACCTCGTTGAAGCGTACGGCGCGGGACATGGCGAAACTCCTTTCGGGAGGTAAGCATCTCGGACGAAGCAATCCCGGTTCGCGCGAGAAATGCGGCATAACAAAAATTGAAAAGGCGCGATATTAACGCTTTCGCGAGCCGCGGCGATGCGGCCGCGCCTCGTTATTTTTTCGCGGCGACTTCCCTATAGATCTCCATGGCGTTCTCGCCATAGGCATGCCAGCCGCCGAAGCCCTGCACTTTCGCCAGCGCCCTCCGCCCCATGGCGGCGCGCGCGTGGGGATGGTCCGCCATGAACTGGAGCTTCTCCGCCAGCGCGTCGACGTCGCGGATCGGAACGATGAAGCCTTCGTCGCCATCGGCGATGATGTCCTCGGCCCCCGTATTGGTGGTGGCGATCACCGGACAGCCGCAGGCCATCGCCTGCTCCAGCACAAGCGCCAGTCCTTCTTCGACGCTCGGCAGCGCCAGGACGTGGCTGCGGCTCATCAACGTCTTGAGTTCAGCCTGCGGAACGGGCCCGATGGCGCGCGCGTGTTCGGGCCAGAGCTTCCTTTGATGCAGCATTTCAAGGACGGCGGGCGAAATTGCGCCGACGAATGTCAGGCTTTTGGCCGGATGCTGGACCTTTTCAAAGGCCTGCACGAGATACTGGACGCCCTTGCGCAAATAGAAATAGCCGACGAATAGAACGTCGAAGCGTCCTTCAGCCGGCGCGCCGTCTGGTCCGAACCGGGAGAGGTTGACGCCATAGGGCAGCTTTCGCAGTTTTTCCGGCGCGACGCCCTCGCTAAGGAACGTGCGATAGACGAAACCGGACGGCACGGTGATCCGGTCCGCGGCCGCATATTCGGCCTCCTCCGCATCGATGACGCGCGGGTCGACGCCCACCGCCGGCAGGCCCCATAATTCGCCCTCCTCGCGTTCGATCCGGTCCTGCACGCGGACATGGGAGGAGCCGCGATCGCAGATGTAGCGCGCGCCCATCCGATGCGCGCGCCGCCCGCCCGCCAGCGACGTGCCGGACATTCCCACATAGACGTCGCAGCGGGGAAGATTGCGGCCGACATAGGCGGCGAAACTCGTTGCGTCGAGCCGCTCCCACTGGCGCTCCCAGGAAACGCCTATCCGATGCCTCCAGGGAAACGCGCGATAGGCGCCGTGGATCAGCGGAAAGGTGTGGATCAACTCCTGCGGCAATCCTTCCGCGCGCAGCTTGAAACGCGGATACGCCGTGAGAATCCCGGCGAGGGAGCCTCTCGCGTAGAGCTCCCGGGCGAGGTCAAAACTATGGAATACGCCATGGACCGACAGCGCGACTTTCACGACGCATGTTTCCCTGCGAGGGCTTCCTTGTAGACCGCCATGGCGTTCTCGCCATACGCATGCCAGCCGCCAAGGCCCTGCACTTTCGCCCGCGCCCTCTCCCCCATGGCGGCGCGCTCATCCGGGTGCTCGGCCATGTACTGCATCCGGTCCGCCAGCGCGTCGACGTCGCGGATGGGAACGATGAAGCCCTCGACGCCGTCATCGAGGATGTCCTCGGCGCCCGTATTCGTCGTCGCGATCACCGGACAACCACATGCCATCGCCTGCGCGACGACAAGCGCCAGCCCCTCCTCGACGCTCGGCAGGACCATGACGTGACTGCGGCTCATCAAGGTCTTGAGTTCGCTTTGCGGCACGTGGCCAAGGACCCGGGCCTCCTCCGGCCAAAGCTTGCGGGCGCGCAGCATCTCGATCAATTCATCGTTGACCGCGCCGACGAAGGTCAGGCTCTTGCCGGGATGATCAAACTTCTCGAACGCCTGCACAAGATACTGGACGCCCTTACGCAGACTCATCCCGCCGACGAACAGAACGTCGAAGCGTCCCTCGGCGGGCGCGCCGTCGGGTCCGAACCGGGACAGGTTGACGCCATAGGGCAGCTTGCGCAGTTTTTCCGGCGCGACGCCCTGGCTGAGGAATGTGCGCTGGACGAAACCGGACGGCACGGTGATCCGGTCCGCCGCCGCGTATTCGGCCTCCTCGGCGTCCAAGACCCGCGGGTCTATCCCTTTGAACGGCTCGCCCCAGCGCGCGAACTCTTCTCGCAGCAGTTCGTCCTGTGCGCGGATGTTGAGACGACCCGCGATCGCAGATGTAGCGCGCGCCGCGGCTTTGGGCGCGCTTGCCGGCGGCGAGGGACGTGCCCGAGAGGCCGACATAGACGTCGCAATCGGGAAGTTGATGCGCGGCATAGGCGCCGAAACTCACGGTGTCGAGCCAGACGATTTCGCGCTCGAGGAAGCTTCCGACCAGACGCTTCCACGGAAACGCCATGCGGACGCCGTGGACGAGCGGAAAGGTGTGGATCAATTCCGGCGGCAATTTTTCGGCGCGCAGCTTGAAACGCGGATATCCGGTGAGAATTCCGGCGAGAGCGCCTCTGGCGTGCATCTCACGCGCGAGGTCGAAGGTATGAAAGGTGCCGATCGCCGACAGCGCGACCTTCACAGCGTATATCCGGCCTTGACGCCGGCGTCGGCAAAAGCGCGTTGCGCGAGCGTGACGCAGATCGCGGCGATGAAGGTTTCCGAAATCACCATGGCCGCCCCGACGCCGTTGATTTGCCAAAGCGTGCCGAGGAGCCAGGCGAGCGCGACCGCAAGTACGCTGGCGGCGAGCGACCAGCCCGCAAGTCCGATATGCTGGTTGGTCGACAACAGCAGGATGCGCGGCACATGCCAGATGCCGCTGACCGCCGCGTAGGCGAGAAGCCAGGCCATCACGCTCGGCACGAATTCGATGCGGCCATGCGTCCAGATCCGCAACAGCCATGGCGAGATGAAGTAAAGCAAGAGACTAAGCGCGATCGACTGCGCGGCGCTGAGCAGCGCCGAGCGGCGAAACAGCGGAAACACGGCGTCCATGCCGGCCTGTCCGAACAGCCGCGCGAACTCCGGCCACAGCGCATGGCTGAACATCGCGGTCGCCTGCACCGCCACACGGGCGATGGTGCGATAGGCGTTGAACAGCGCCACCGACGCCGTTCCGGCGACGAGGCCGACGAGCAGGGTGACGCCCTGAAAGGTCAAGGCATTGGCGAGCGGAAACGCCATGAACGATACGGCGGGCCGGATGATCTCCAGAAGCTCCGCCTTGCTGGCGCGCCCAAATCCGAGGCGAAGGCCGTGCTCGCCGCGCTGTCCGATATAGACCACGGCCGCCGTGCCGACGGCTCGCGCGGCGAGGCCGGTGAGCGCGACGCCGGCGAAGCTGCGGAACAGAATGAGGCCGGTCATGAAGCCGGCGAATTCGCCGAGGCGCACAATTTGCGACAGCACTGTCCCGACGGGGTAGCGTCCCGTCGCCTTGAACACCGCCTCCGAAAGGCCGCCATAAAGCGTCAGCAGCACGTCGCAAAGCAGCGCCGCCAGCGCGATGCGCTTGTCCAGCGTCATGTAGTCGGGCAGGGGAAGGAAGAGGACCGCCGGCGTCAAGACAGCGCCCAGCGAGCCGCACATGATCGTCATGAAAAGCTGCGCACTCTGGTACACCGTGTTCGCTTCGGCGACATCGGACCGGCCAACCGCCATCGTCATCTTGTTGCCGGCCGCGGCGACCATCCCGACGTCGGCCATCGACAGGTAGGCCGGCAAGGCGGACAACAACAATCAGGCGCCGTAAGTCGAGGCGTCCCAGTATAGAAGAAATAATGGAAGGGAAATAAGCTGTACCGCAATGCTGACCGCCTAGCTAAACGCGTTGGCGCCGAGGCCAAGAATTATTCTGCGGAGCATGCGTAATACGCCTAAAAAACGATCATGTCATGACCTTCAATTCAATATAGAGCAAAACCGCCAAAGTCAAGTTTTGCCGTTCACTGGTTTTACCTTGCTATTAGCTTTGGCCCCTGCGCCCAATGATCGCATCAACCGCTTTCGCGCGAACGCGCGCCAGCCCGGCGCCCTCCGGGCCTAGCGCAAAGGTTCAGGCTTGCCTGAATGGCCGGAACGCGGCAGCATGGGGGACGGGGCCTGAGCCGGCGCCGCGGTCCGCGCCGGTCTCCGCAGCCGCCGTTCCGTTACAAGCCGCACAGCCTCGTCTCTGGAAAGCGCCCGATGGATAACGCCCGCCCGACCGGTCCCGAACTCCTGCGCAATCCCCGCCTCAATCGCGGCAGCGCCTTTTCCCTCGAAGAGCGCCGCGCGCTCGGGATCGAAGGCTTCCTGCCCCCTGCCGTCGACACGATCGAGACCCAGGCGGCGCGGGTCCACGCCCAGCTCGACGCGCTCGATTCGGATCTGCAGAAATATCTGTTTCTGTCTGATCTTCAGGCGCGCAACGAGACGCTCTATTTCGCCGTGGTGATGTCCGATCCCGCGACCTTCATGCCGCTGGTCTATACGCCGACAGTGGGCGAGGCGTGCCAGAAATTCGATCATTTCTTTCGTGCGACGCGGGGCATGTATCTGCCGATCAGCGCGCGCGGGCGGCTCCGGCAAATCCTCGCCAACTGGCCGCAGAAGGACGTCCGCTTCATCGTCGTCACCGACGGCGAGCGCATTCTCGGCCTCGGCGACCTCGGCGTCGGCGGCATGGGCATTCCGGTCGGCAAGCTCGCGCTCTACACGGCCTGCGCCGGCGTCCCCCCGGCCCTCACCTTGCCGGTGACGCTCGACGTCGGAACCAACAACAACGCGCTGCTTGAGGATCCGCTTTATCTCGGCTTGCGCCAGCCGCGCGTGCGCGGCGCCGATTATGACGCGTTCATCGACGAATTCGTTTCAGCCGTGCAGGATCTCTACCCCAAATGCTGCCTGCAATGGGAGGATTTCGCCAACATCAACGCGGTCCCGATCCTCGAGCGCTACAAGGACAGGATCTGCACCTACAACGACGACATCCAGGGCACCGCCGCCGTCGCGCTCGCCGGCATGTTCGGCGCCCTGCGCATCTCGAAACAAAAGCTCGCCGACCAGCGCTTCCTGTTTCTCGGCGGCGGATCGGCGGCGACCGGCATCGCCGAGCTGATCAGCGAGGCTCTCGTGCTCGAGGGCCTGACGCTTGACGCCGCGCGCCAGAAAAACTGGCTCTACGACGTCAACGGGCTCTTCGTCGCGAGCCGCACCGATCTCGCCGATTTCCAGCGACCCTTCGCGCATGACGCGCCCTCGGCGGCATCCTTTCTCGACGCCATCGGGACGATCCGTCCGACCGCGATCATCGGCGTCAGCACGGTGCCAAAACTGTTCAACCAACCGGTCATCGAGGCGATGGCGCGGATCAACGAGCGGCCGATCATCTTTCCTTATTCGAACCCCACCTCACGTTCGGAATGCACGGCGGAGGAAGCCTATAAATGGTCGGACGGGCGCGCCATCTTCGCCAGCGGCAGCCCGTTTCCGCCAGTCGAACTCGGCGGCAAGACCTTCGTCCCCGGCCAGGGCAACAATGTCTACATCTTTCCGGCGATGAGCATGGCCGCGCTGGCGACGGAGGCGACGCGCATCACGCAGGAGATGTTCATCGTCGCCGCAAAAGCCGTCGCCGAACAGGTGAGCGACGCCGCGCTGGCCACCGGCCTCATCTACCCGCCGCAACGCAACATGCTCGCCGCCTCGCTGCATACCGCATCGCGCGTCGCCGAATATATTTTCGATCATGGCTTCGCCCGCGCCAAACGTCCGGCCGACATCGCCCAGCATCTGGCGAGCCTCGCCTACAAGCCCGTCTATCCGCCGGTCTCCTGATCGTCCGCGGTCCGCGCGGGCGCGGCGACGATCGCGAGAACAGCGAGAACGGCGGCGGTCGCGTAGAGGGTCGCCGCGAAGCTCGTCCGATGCAGCGCATAGGCGCCGCCCGCCGCGCCGAGGACGAAAGCGATCCACGTCGCCAGAAAGGCCAGCCATTCCACTCGCGGCGCCCTGCCGGTGAGCGCTCGCGCCAGCGACTGGCCGGCGCTAAACAGCGCGCCGGTGACGAAGGTCTTGCCGACATCGGCGCGCCCGACCTGCTGGCGCAGCACGTTCTGCATGCCCATGGCGACCGTGATGGGCAGCAGGGCGGCAAAGCCGGGCCGCAGCGCCGTCGATGCGATGGCGGCGCAAACAAGCGCGAATTCCGCCGCAAGCACGAGCGGCAGGCGGAACCGCTCGGCCGCGTCGGCGAGCAGCGTTCCGGCGAAGGCGCCGAGGAAAAACGACGCGATGACGCCGCCCGCGCGCAGGATCCGC
>Ga0181521_10002141_pt1 | contig 23963 bp, 19 predicted proteins | sample PEATcosm2014_Bin_32_FD_119764 | JGI IMG/M metagenome (GOLD analysis project Ga0181521, IMG submission 119764) | Peatland microbial communities from MTU Mesocosm Facility, Houghton, MI, USA - PEATcosm2014_Bin02_60_metaG | ecosystem: Environmental > Terrestrial > Soil > Wetlands > Peat | place...
CCGGTGACAGTGCCCTCGAAGTCGGCGGCGACACCGACCACCGACAGGTCCGGGTGCCGCTCGATCAGGGCACGCACTCCCTCGCGCACGATGAGGTTGTCGTCGGCCAGGAACACCTTGATCGTCCTCGTCGGAGTATCGCCGGTCCCGCTCATGTCACTCCAAGTTGTCGCACACGGTGATCCCGGTCACCAGGGGGGAGACCACCGGGCCGGAGGGGGTGTTAGGACCACCCCTCGCGTCCGGGCAACACCCTTCTGCCTTGTCGGCGACCAGCAGATCATTGCCCCATGCGATACGAGAGCTCCGTCACCTCGCTGTCCTGGATCCCCTCTGAAGCCGTCGTCGGCGGCACCCGCCTGCCTTTCGACGCCGGGGTGGCCCATTACGACCAGCCGCCGCCTGAAGTCCTCGGCGATCTCGACGAACTGAGGCAAGCCGACCGCTTCCGCTTCGCCAACCGCCTGGCCGCCTGGGTGGAAGTGGACCGGGCGGGCAGGATCACCGACGCCGGCTACGCCGGGGGTGGTCAGATCGGGAGCACCTCCGTGCGCATCGGTGGCCTGAGCCACGTCTTCCAGGCGGTCGCGCTCCCTGACATCCGGCGCAAGCCCGAGCGGGGCGATGGCTGGAGACGATTCACCCAGACCGCCGGGGGCCGCACTGGGATGCCCGCACCCCGGCGCGTGCGGCGGGCGCCCTTCGTCCAGTGGCAGGCGCCGCTGGCCTGGACGACACTCTCGCTCACGTTGTACGCCGACGGCCGGGCCGAGGGCTCGCTCGTCGGTGCCAGCAGGTTCCCGCGACACTGGGTCTACGACCACAACGGCCGCCTCGAGGCCAAGTCGGGTCTCATCGACTTCAAGGACTGGTACCGCAAGTCCTTCGGCGCCCACACCCCGTGGGGCGACCAGGATTCCGAGGCTCTCGTCACGGTCGTCGAGTCCGCCCTGGAGCGCTCGCTGTCCGCGCAACTGATGCACGGGGCCGCCAAACCTAAGATCAAGAAGGTGAAGGCGGGCACGTACCTTGTCCGCCAGGGCGACAAGGGCTCCGAGGTGTACTTGGTCCTCGATGGCGTGCTGCGCGTCGAGGTGGACGGCAAACGCCTGGCCGAGTACGGACCGGGCGCGCTGTTGGGCGAGCGCGCCCACTTGGAGGGCGGGGCGCGGACTTCCTCGCTCGTCGCGGTGACCGCCTGCAGGGTGGCCTCGGTCCCGGCTGAGGCCCTGGACCGCTCGGCCCTCGAGGAGCTGTCCACCGGGCACCGCCGCGAACACATGGGAGCAGGCTGACCGGGTGCGAGCCCATTTCTTGGGTGTCCGGGGCTCGACTCCCGCCCCCGGGGAGGCCTTCGTCCGCTATGGCGGGTACACGTCGTGCGTCGCCCTCGCCCATGACCGCGAAGCGGCACCGCGCCTCCTCCTCGACGCCGGCACGGGTATAAGGCGCGTCAGCGCGCTGTCGGGCGGAACGGCTTTCGCGGGCACTGTCGTGCTCACTCATCTCCACTGGGACCATGTCCACGGCCTGCCGTTCTTCGAAGCGGGCGACCGGGAGGACGCGCGTGTCAGCTTGTACCTGCCCGAGCAGCCCGACCGCGCCCCTGCGGCCGATGTGCTGTCCCGGGGCATGTCGCCCCCGCACTTCCCGATCGGCCCCGACGGGCTGCGCGGCAACTGGAGCTTCCACAACCTGGCGCCCGGGGCGATCCGAGTAGAGGGCTTCAGCGTCCAGGCACTGGAGATCCCCCACAAGGGGGGCCGCACATACGGCTACCGGGTCAGCGACGGCCAGTCGGTGCTCACCTACATGCCCGACCACTGCCCCACGGTCCTCGGGCCCGGGCCCGATGGTTGGGGCGAGTACCACGCCGACGCGCTCGAGCTCGCCCAGGGAGCGGACGCCCTCGTCCACGATGCCCAGCTGATGGCCGACGAGCTGGTGAGCGCCGCCTTCCTGGGCCACGCCGCCGCCGACTATGCCGTCGAGCTCGGACACCGCGCCGGCGCCCGGCGCGTCATCTTGTTCCACCACCAGCCCGACCGCACCGACAACGCCCTCGACGAGCTGCCCAAGCGCTTCAAAGCCGAGCCGCAGGTCATCGTCGCGGCGGAGTCCTTGGTGCTCGAGTTGTGAGGTTGAGCCGCGCTGGGCACTCCTGACGCCGTCGTGGTCGGATCCGGCCCCAATGGCTTGGCGGCCGCGCTCGTGCTGGCACGCGCCGGCTTGGGCGTGGAGGTGTTCGAGGGGGCCGCTGTCGCCGGCGGAGGTTGCCGAACCGCGGAGCTCACCTTGCCGGGGTTCCACCACGACGTCTGCTCGACGGTCCAGTCCATGGCGCCCTTGTCGCCGTTCTTCGTCGATCTCGACCTCAAGCGGCTCGGCGTGGAACTCTTGCGGCCCGAGGTGGCGTTCGCCCACCCGCTTAGCGACGACCGAGCCGGGGCGGTCTTCGCCGGCCTCGGCGACACCGCCGAGGCCCTCGGCCCGGACGGCGCCCGGTACACGCGCCTGTTCGGCCCGCTCGTCGAGGCGGCCGCGACGATCGTGCCCACGGTGCTCGCACCGCTTCGTTCTCCCCCGCGCGACCCGGTCGCGATGGCCCGCTTCGGGCTGGCCGGGGTGCCGTCGGTTGCCCGCCTTGTCCGGCGCTTCGAGACTGACGAGGCCAAAGGGCTCCTCGCCGGGGTCGCCGGGCACGCCATGCTGCCTCTCGACGCCCCCCTCACCGCCGCCTTCGCCCTCTTCCTCACGCTCACCGCTCATGCCGGCGGATGGCCGCTCGTGAAAGCAGGGAGCGCCCGCCTCGTCGACGCGCTCTTGGGCGAGCTCGCTAGCACCGGAGGAACCGTCCACACCGGGCGTTTCGTGAGAGACCTCGCCGATCTCCCCGCTGCCAGGGCCATCCTCTTCGACACCTCCCTCGAGACGCTTCTCGCCGTTGCAGGTCGAGAGCTCCCGGCCCGCTACCGCCGCGCAGTGGCACGCTTTCGTCACGGTCCGGGCGTCTGCAAGGTCGACTGGGCACTTTCCGGCCCGGTCCCCTGGACGGCGGCGGTGTGCCGGCGCGCCGGGACCGTGCATGTCGGGGGCAGCTTCGAGGAGGTGGCGCAAAGCGAGGCTGACGTCGCCGCTGGCCGCCACGCCGCGCGCCCGTATTGCCTCGTCGTGCAGCCCGGCGTCGTGGACCCGACCCGCGCCCCGGCCGGCCAGGAAACCTTGTGGGCCTACTGCCACGTTCCCAGGGGCTCCCCCGTCGACATGACAGCGCGCATCGAGGCCCAGGTGGAGCGTTTCGCGCCCGGCTTCAAGGACCTCGTGCTGGCGCGTGCGACCATGACCGCCAGGGACGCCGAGGTTTACAACCCCAACTACGTCGGCGGTGACATAAGCGGCGGCGCAGGCACGCTCCGCCAGACGATCTTCCGGCCAACGATGCGCTGGAACCCCTACAGGACGGGCGCGCCCGGGATCTACCTCTGCTCTGCTTCCACACCTCCCGGTGGCGGCGTGCACGGTATGTGCGGGGTCGGCGCGGCGCGTGCCGCGCTCACCGATCTCGAACGGTCGCGGGGGCGTAGGGGTGGGCCGCGAGCATGAGAACTCGCCTGCCGTTACCCTCGCGGGTCGTGGTCGCAAGCAGTGGGGAGGGGCCGAGATGACAAGCGCGGAGCTGTTGAGCGACGCTTTCGGGCGTATCCGTCAGATCGTGGAAGAAGTGCTGGACGGCCTTTCGCCAGCCGAGTTGAACGCCCGGCTCGACAGCGAGGCGAACTCGATCGCCTGGCTCGTGTGGCACCTCGCCCGAGTTCAAGACGACCACGTCGCCCACGTCGCCGGAACCGAGCAGGCCTGGTCCGCCGCGGGCTGGGCGGAGCGCTTCGCCCTGCCGCTGGACGTCTCCGACATCGGCTACGGCCATCGACCCGACCAGATCGCTCTCGTCACGGCCGACGCCGACCTGCTCGGCGGGTACTACGCCGCCGTCCATGCCAACACGCTCCGGTTCGCCCGACAGGTGTCCGACGCCGACCTGGACCGGATTGTGGACGAGCGATGGGACCCGCCGGTCACCCTCGGCGCAAGGCTCGTGAGTGTGATAGCCGACGACCTGCAACACGCCGGGCAAGCGGCGTACGTGCGCGGCATCCTCGAACGCCGCCGCTGAGCGTGACCACCGCCGGATAGCTCACGACGAGCAGCGCTACGCAAGCCGGAGCTTGCCGAAGAGCTCCGCCAGCTCCTCCGCGTCGTCGACGACCACGTCCGCCACCGGGTGGCGCGCACCTATCAGCTCCGCCACCTCGCCGGTGGCCGCAAGGAGCGCCGGGTCGCAGCCGCCCGGATCTGCGAGAACGACGTTGCCGCTGGAGGCCATGACCGCGGCGTCGCGGCCCTTCGGCCGCACGACCACAAGGAGCCGCCCCTGCACCACGGCGAAACGGGCGGTGTGCATGGCGCCCGAGGACGTCTCGCACTGGCAGACCACAACGGCAAGCGAGAGCCCCGACTGAACACGGTCACGGGCGACGAGCCGGCTCCGACTGACCGGTGTCCCCGGTGGCACCTCGGATATGAGGCCCCCGCCCCGAGTGACGATCTCCTCGGCGAGGGCCGAGTTGGACACGGGCGTAGGGACGTCGACGCCCGAGCCGAGCACCGCCCAGGTGGCGCCACCGGCTGCCAGCGCGCTCTCGTGCGCGACGGTGTCGACGCCTGCGGCCAGGCCCGAGACGACCCCCAGGCCCGCCGCGACTGCGCTTGTGGCGGCGGCCTCAGCGACGCGGCGCCCAAAGCGCGTGGGGTGGCGCGTACCCACGATTGCCACGGCGCCGACCGGTGGGAGCCCGCCGCACACCCACAGGGTCTTGGGCGGGGAGGGAATCGAGGCCAGCCTGGCCGGGTAGCCGGGCGCGTCGATCCCGATGACGTCAGCCGGGCGCAACCTGACGGCGGATCGGCGTGATCGTCGAGCCGTTCTCCCCGGGCGGCGCGGCAGGCGTTGGCGCCTCGTCCCCCGCCTGCATCGGGTCCACCAGCGTCGTCGGCCCGGACTCGCCTTCGCCAACGACCTCGGGCGCGGAGATCGCCTCGACCTCAGACGACGACGCCGGAGCTGTCCTCGGCGACGGCGTGGCGACGGAGCCAAGGGTTGGCACAACAAGCGTCGGGCGGGCGCGGCCTTCGCCCCCGATCCCCCGGGCGGCGCTCCCGGCCCCGCGCGGGCGAAGCCGCGGCGTTGCAGCTTTCTGGCGCAGTTCCATCAAGGACTTGGCGCGCTTCCATTCCTTGCCCCTGAGCAGCTTCACCAGCTCCGGCATGCCGTCGAGGAGATGCTGGGCTTCGAGGCGGTACTGCCTGGCCACACCACCCATGGCGAAGACGGCGGCGCGAGAGAGCGAGGCGCCCTCCTCGGTCAGGGCGATCACCTGGAGCCGCCCGGAGGCAACCTCGGCATCCTGCATGGAGCCGAGGGCGTCCTGGAGGCGCGTCATCTGACGGACGAAGCCCTTCAACTCACCTTCGTAAAGGCCCGAGGCGAATTCGAGCGAATAGCGGAGCCGCTTGCAGCGGATCCGGAGCCGGTGGTAGTCGGTTGCCGCACCCGTGCGCCTGGCCCGGCCGGCAGCTTTCTTGGCCGCGCGGTGCCGCTCGTCTATCAGTGTCGGCATCGTCGTCACCGCCGGCTCGCGGCATGCGGTGGAACGGAGGGCGGGACCCGGCGCGAGCATCGCCACCAGGCCCGCCACCAGCCGCTCGTAGCGGCGCGAGTCCAGGGCCTCGAGCAGGGCGCGCCTCGCCTGCACGCGGTGGCCGGCGAGGAGATCGGCCAGTTCGTCCAGGGCCCCACGATGGTCACCGGGCATCTCGTCGGTCCAGTCATCGAAACGGCCGAGCTGGATGTCAAGGTCCCGAACGTCGCCGAGCAGCGCGGCCAGCCAGCCGAGCTCGGCGCGCAGGCGCGCCGCCCTCACGGGAAGAACGGCGGCGAACATCTCCAGGCCGGCACGCATCCGCCTCGTCGCCACCCGCATCTGGTGGAGCGACTCGATGTCCTCTCCAAGGCGCGTGCCGGGCACGTGCGCGAGCATCGCCGCCGCCTCCTTGCGCAGCACCCGATAGGCGAGCTCGCCGAGTGTCGAGTCCGGGGACACGGCGATCGGCCCGAGGTCCGGGGGGGCTGGGATGCTGATCCCGGCCGCCATGAGGCCGGCCTCGAACTTGGACAGCGTTGCCGGCTGCAGGCCGCACTCGCGTCGCAATCTCTCCACGAAGGGTTGCATCGCATCCACCCAGGCAGGCTGCACCTCGACCTCGACACGGGTCAGGCGGAGCCGGCGGCGCTCTTGGCCGATCGCGATGACTGTGTCGTCCAAAGCGAGCTCGCCGACCTTCTCGCCGTGGACAGTGAGATCGAAGGGACGGCGACGTGTCCGCACCTCGAGCACCTGGTTCAGCGCGTGCGTCCCGGCGAGTGCGTCCACCCGCCAGCCGACCTCACCGGTGCGGTCCAGACCAGACAGCCCGGACGCAGGCAGTGCCTGAGTCACCTCGAGGCGGCGGCGCAACCCTTTCGTAGCCGTCGAAAGGTCCTTCAACGTCGCCTCCAGGCGCCCGGCGCGCCTTCGCACACGAAGCACGTAGCCGGCCCGGCCCATCCTCCAGTCAGCGGTGTCGACGTACACGTCGACGAGCCGCTTCGGTGCGGCCGGGACGATCCCGAGTCCGAGGGCCGGCTCGGCGAGGGCGGCAGGACCGGTCCGCACTGCGAGCCAGCGCTCGACCGGCCGCAGGTCGAGTGCGTCGAGCTGCCACTCGACCTCTATGTCCGTTCGAGACTCCCCTGGTGCGGACATGGGATACAAGCTAGTCGCCCGAGGCAAGATTCCCTCACGGCGCCATCGGTTACCGTCGGTCCATGAGCACCTCTCCGCCGCTTCCGCCCGACGGTCGTGATGTCGTGCACGCCGCGGGGGGCATAGTGCTTCGCGCCGGCGACTCGGGCGGGTGGGAAGTCGCCGTGGTTCATCGCCCCGAGCACCTCGACTGGACGCTCCCCAAGGGCAAGCTCGAGGCTGACGAGAGCGCGACCCAGTGCGCGCTTCGCGAAGTACTGGAGGAGACGGGTTTCGTCTGCCACCTCGGCAGGTTCGTCGGCCAGGTCGAGTACGCCGACCGTCGCGGTCGCCCCAAAGTCGTCTCTTACTGGCTGATGCAGCCCGTCGCGGGTGCCTTTCAGCCCACGGCGGAAGTGGACGAGCTCCGCTGGCCGTCGCTCGCCGATGCCGTCGCTCTGCTGAGCTACTCACACGACCGAGACCTTCTCGAGTCCGTCCAGAACCCCCTGACCAAACGGGGCGAGTAACTGTCGGGCTGTGCGCGTGCCTGCCGTCACGCGAACACGTGCAGGAGGCCGACCCCCGCCCCTGCGAGAACGAGCCAAGTCGCGTTCACCTTCCACCGCATGATCAGTACGAGGCTGCACGCTCCGGTGAGCGCCGTGATCCAGTCGACCAGGCTTGTCCGGCCGAGCTGCACCGTGACACCGGTCATGAGGGCGATGGCGGCGACGTTGACCCCGTCGAGAGCCGCCGCGCTCCACGGCGAACGCCTCGCGCGAGCCAGCAACGGCATCAGGGCCGCGACGAGCACGAACGACGGCAGGAAGATGGCCAGGGTCGCGAGCAACGCCCCGGGCAACCCGCCGACCACGTAACCGATCGAGGTCGCCGTCGTGAAGACCGGTCCCGGCGTCACCTGCCCGATCGCCACGGTCGCCAGCAGCTGGGACTGTGTCAGCCAGTGGTTGCCCCGCACGAGATCGCTGTGGAGATAGGAGACGAGCACGTAGCCGGACCCGAAGACGATCGAGCCGAGTTTCAAGAACTCCAGGAACACCGCTGCCAGTGAGACCCGCGCAAAGCGCGGTGGACCGGCGCCGACATGACCTGCGAGGCGCAGCCGCGTCGCAAGGATCGGCACGGCCGAAGCGGGGCCGGCGGGCGCGGCCCGCGCCAGTCTGCGGCCGTTGTCGAACAGCGTCACGACGACCGCGGCTCCGAGCAGGATCAGAAGCGGGCTCGCGCCGAGGAAGTACCCGACAAAGCAGGCGCTCCCGACGACAGCGAGAGCCAGGTGTTTGACGGCGGTCCTCGCCAACCCCACCACCGCGCTCGCGATGATCGCGACGACCACGGGCTTGATGCCGAACAGCACGCCAGCACCTACGTCCGTCGCCCCGTAACGCACGTAGGCCCAGGACAGAGCGAGCACGAACAACATGGACGGGACGATGAAACATGTGCCCCCGACGACGAGCCCTGCCCAACCTCTCCGGCGGCGGGCCAACATGAGGGCGACCTCGGTCGAGGTCGGTCCCGGTAGCAGGCTCGCCGCGCCGATGAAATCGAGGAGGTCCTGTTCGCTCGCCCAGCGCCTGCGCCTGACAAGCTCGCTGCGCATCATCGCGAGGTGTGAAGCCGGGCCACCGAAAGCTGTCGTGCCGAGGCGGAGATACGAGCCCGCTACCTCGCCGAGTGTCGCCCGCGGCTCAGGTGACGATCGAAAGGGGTCTTCACCCTCCGGCGGCTCGTTCATGCCCCGCGGCCGTCTCGCAAGGCCGGCGCAGCCCGACGTTCGCCACCCACGCTCGACAACCTAACCCGGCCGGCCCGGCGAGCCGTGAGAAGATCCCTTCATGGCTGACCCCCACCACGTGCCGCCGGGCTTCCTTGCGACACTGAACGACGCTGTGGGACCTGAGCACTGCCTCAGCGATCCGGACCTCAAGGCCTCTTACGAGCTCGACTGGACGAGGCGCTTCGGCGGCCCGGCGCTCGTCGTCGTCCGGCCCGCGAACACCGCGGAGGTCGCGAGGGTGCTCGCGGCCTGCAACCAGTTCCGTGTCGGCGTGGTGCCCCAAGGTGGCAACACCGGACTCGTCGGTGGCTCGGTGCCCCGCAACGGCGAGGTGGTGCTGAGCCTCAGCCGTCTCAGTCGCGTCCTCAGCTGCGATGCTGACGAGAACCTCCTCGTGGCAGAGGCCGGCACGACGCTCGCCGCGGCGCAGGCGGCTGCGTCTCGTGTCCATGCCGGTCTGGGCATCGACATCGCGGCCCGGGACTCCGCCACTTTGGGCGGCATGGTCGCCACCAACGCGGGAGGTATCCACGTCATCCGTCACGGCCCGATGCGCGCCCGCCTCGGCGGACTCGAGGTCGTGCTCGCGGACGGCACGGTGGCGAGCCGCCTTTCGGGCATGGTGAAGGACAACGTTGGCTACGACCTGGCCCAGATAATCGCCGGGAGCGAGGGCACGCTCGGCGTTGTGACAAAGGTCGTGGTCCATCTCGTCCCGGTGCCTCCTTTCCGCGTCACCGCCCTGGTCGGGCTTCGTGGGACCGGTCAGTTGTCTGGCGACCGGGACGCCGCCATCCGCTCGGTCTCGGAGGTTGCGGTCGCCCTGGCGGCACGTCTGCGTCGGCGTGTGGACGGGATCGACGCGCTGGAGCTCGTCTTTGCTGAGGGCGTGGCACTCGTGCGCGAGGTGATCAGCCTTCCCGCGCCGCCCGACGAAGACGCAGACGCGTGGCTCCTCGTCGAGGCCTCCGGCGGGCAGGACCCGACCGGCATGCTCGCCGACGCCATCGAAGGCGCCCCTGGTGTCACGGAGGTCGCGGTCGCCGACGAGAGCGCGGGCCGTTCCCGGCTATGGGCTTACCGGGAACGTCACACCGAGGCCATTGCGACCTTGGGCGTGCCCCATAAGCTCGACCTGACCCTGCCCCTGACTGGCCTGGCCGAGTTCGCCGGCTCGGTCCGGCCCGCGATTTCTGCCGCCCTGGCCGGCGACGACGCCCGAGTCGTGCTGTTCGGGCACGTCGGTGACGGGAACCTGCACGTCAACATCATCGGTCCCCAGCCGGAGGACTACCGGGCCGATGACGCCGTCTTCCGCATGGTGATGGCACGCGGCGGTTCCATCAGCGCCGAGCACGGCGTCGGCGTCGCGAAGCGTGACTTCGTCACCCGGGCGCGCTCGGCAGGTGACCTCGCCGTCATGCACAGGATCAAGGACGCCCTCGATCCGCAAGGGATACTCAACCCCGGCGTGCTCCTGCCCCCCGCGGGCTAGCGCGATTCGGCGCGCCCCGGCGCAGGTATTACCGTCCTTGATGTGTCAAGGCGCGCATGGTTGCTCTTCGGCGCGCTCAGCGTCATCTGGGGCGTGCCATACCTGCTGATCCGCATCTCGGTGCGCGAGGTCGCCCCGTCGACGCTCATCTTCTTCCGCACGGCGCCCGTCGCATTGGTCCTGTTGCCGTTGGTCGCCTACCGAGGACAGGTCCCCGCACTCGTGCGCCGGTGGCGGCCGTTGCTCGCCTACACAGCGGCCGAGATCATCTTGTCCTGGCTCATGCTCTTCCGGGCCGAGGAGCGGCTCTCCAGCTCGCTGGCGGGGCTCCTCATCGCCGCGGCACCGCTCGTGGGGGCCCTGATCTCAAGATTGAGCGGGGACGAGGACCGCTTTGACCGCACACAGATCGGCGGGCTCCTCCTCGGTCTCGCCGGCGTGGCGCTGCTTGTCGGTGTCGACGTCCGCGGGGCGACGGTGGGGCCGATCGCGGCGATGTTGGTGCCCGTCATCGGCTATGCGATGGGGCCGCGGATCTTCAACCGGTTCCTGTCCGACCTTCCGAACCTTTCCGTCGTGGCCGGCTCGCTTGCCATCGCCGCCATCTGCTACGCGCCCTTTGCGCTCTCCAACCTCCCGGTGCACATGTCCGCCGAGGTGACCTGGTCCGTGATCGGCCTTGCGGTCGTTCCGACCCTGACCGGATTCATCGTGTTCTTCGCCCTGATCAACGAGATCGGGCCGGTCCGCACGATCGTCGTCACGTACGTGAACCCGGGCGTGGCTCTCCTCCTCGGCGTCGCCCTCCTCAATGAGCCCTTCACTCTGGGCCTGGGGCTCGGCTTCCCACTGGTCATCGCCGGCTCGGTCCTCGCGACCCGCCGTCGGCGCCTGACCCCGCTGGCGCCCGCCGCGATCGAGATCGCGGGATCTGACCCTACGCTGTAACGCGGAGGGGCCGATCGCGGACAGTACTGCGTAGCCGCTGGGGCGGATGGCAAGTGGGGGTGGGCAATGGCCGAGAAGTCTCTGCAGGCGCCGTCAGGTAGCCCGGGCGCGAAGCCGGTCCACGTGGGCCGTCGCACCGTGCTCGGGATACTCGGGCTGGCTGGCATCGGCATCGTCGCCGGAAAGAAGATCGACGACGCGCTCGGCGGTGTCAGCAGCGCCGTCTCCAGCGCCATCGGCGTCCCTCTCCCGGGCGACGACGACTTCCGCTACTACACGGTTACGAACGGCTATCCGGTCGTTCCTGCCGACACCTACGAGCTGACCGTCGACGGCATGGTCCGCGAACCGCTCCGGCTGAACCTCGCCGGCCTGCGGTCCATGAAAAGAACCTCTCTCGTGCACAATTTCCAGTGCGTCACCGGCTGGGTCGTCCCGGGCGTGCACTGGGAAGGAGTGCGCCTGTCGGACGTCCTCGAACGCGCCGGGGTGACACCCGCGGCGACCGCGCTGAGGTTCTTCTCGGCCGACGGCGTCTACACCGAGAGTCTCACGCTCGCGCAGGCGCAGCGCCCCGACATCCTCGTAGCGGACAAGATGCTCGGCGCCAACGTCACCACCGATCACGGTGGGCCCGTCCGGTTGTACGTCGCGCCCATGTACGGCTACAAGTCGATCAAGTGGCTCAACCGCATCGAGGTCACTAACAAGGTCGTGGACGGCTACTGGGAGGACGAGGGTTACCCCGCCGACGCCTGGATCGGCGGCTCCGCGCCCGCAAACGTCGTTCCCTGAGCTCTAGAGAGCCTGGACCGAGAAATGACCTCTCACTCAGAGCTGGCGCGCTTCGACGTTGTCGAGCGCCTGGTGCACTGGAGCACGGCGATCATGATGCTGATCCTGATCGTCACCGGCGCCGTCCTCTACCTCCCCGCCCTGGCGCTTCGCGTCGGGCATCGCGGCCTCGTCGAGAACATTCACGTCATCACCGGTCTCTGCCTGCTCGGGCCTTTGCTGCTCGGGCTCGCGGGGCCTTGGCGCAAGCGACTGCTCGGGGACCTGCGCCGCCTGGACCGCTGGCGGGCCTCGGACTTCGACTGGTTCAAGGCCGGCCCCCGCCGGTCGGGCCTGCCGCGGGACAAGTTCAACGGCGGCCAGAAGATCGAGGCTTCCTTCCTCGGCGCGGCCATGGCTGCCGCGCTCGTGACCGGCGTCATCATGCGCTACGCGCCGTCGTCGTGGATCACGTGGGCGACGGGGGCCACGCTCGTGCACGACGCCCTCTTCTTCGCGATCGTGATAGCTGTGATCGCACACATCGCGTTCGCGCTGTCGAAGCCGGAACAGCTCATCTCTATGTTCAACGGCCGCATCTCGCGCGCGTGGGCGAAGGCGCACGCCGAGGCTTGGCTGACCGAAGTCGAAGCGACAGGGGGGGCATTACCCACTTCCCCGGCGTCCGAAACCGAGCCGGCGGAACCCCGAATTAGATCCGCACCGTAGACTGCTCAAATGCCACAGCGCCGGGGCAGCCCACGAGTCCTCGCCGTCGCGCGCGGGGACGAGCCGGCGGACCTTCTCCTCACAGGAGGCAGCGTCTTCGTACCCGGCACGCGAGAGTGGATTGCGACTGACCTCGCCCTTGCCGACGGCACGATCGCGGGCTGGGGCCCACACGAGGCCCACGAGACACTCGACGTGGGCGGGGCGGCCCTCACGGCCGCCTTCGTGGACGTCCATATGCACCTCGAGTCCACCAAGCTCTGGGTGGACGAGTTCGTCCGTGCCGTGCTGCCGCACGGGACGACGGCCGTGGCCGCCGACCCGCACGAGATCGCCAACGTCTTCGGCATCCCGGGCATCGCCGCCTTGGCCCAAGCCTCGCGCAGGCTCCCGTTCACCTTCGGGATCACCGCCCCGAGCTGCGTACCGGCTTCCCATTTCGAGAGCCCGGCCGCCGAGTTCTCGAGCATCGAGCTGACCGAGCTCCTCGAAAAGCACGGGGCGATCGGCATAGCGGAGGTCATGAACTTCCCCGGTGTCATAAACGGCGACCCGGAGGTCCTCGCCAAGATCGCGACCGCCGGCGACAAGCGCGTCGACGGCCACGCCCCCGGCGTCGTCGGCTCCCAGCTGGACGCCTACCTCGCCGCCGGCGTCGAGTCCGACCACGAGTGCACGGCTCTCGAGGAGGCCGAGGAGAAGCGCCGCAAAGGCATGTGGATCTTCATCCGTGAGGGCTCCGCCTCCCGCAACCTCGCCGCCTTGATCGGGACCGTGCTCCGCCATGGGACCGATCGGATCGCGCTTTGCACCGACGACAGGGAACCGGACACACTCCTGCATTCAGGCCATGTCAACGACTGCGCCCGCCTCGCGGTGGCCGCCGGCGTGCGGGTCGAGGACGCGCTCGTGATGGTGACGAGCAACCCGGCCGACTACTACCGTTTCGACCACCTGGGATGGCTCGCTCCCGGCTACCAGGCCGACGTGCTGTGCTTCGACGACCTGGCGGGCTTCGAGCCTGCACGCGTATGGCAGGCCGGGAAACTGGTGGCCGTGAACGGTGCCGTCGTCCCGGGCGCGGTCCCGAACGTGGGCGCCCCGCAATGGATGCGCGCCTCGGTCCACCTCGAGACCCCCCCGCGACCTCAGGCCTTCGATCTCCGGCCCCCGGCCGGGGGCCGGGCCCGCGTGATCGGAGTCGAGTCGCGTTCGCTGACGACCCGCGATCTCGTGGTCGACGTGACCGACCCCTCCGCGCAGGTGGCCCGCATCGCCGTCGTCGAGCGGCACAACCGCACCGGCCGGATCGGGCTCGGGTACGTGCACGGCTTCGGGCTCGCCCGCGGCGCCATCGCGTCGACAGTCGCGCATGACGCCCACAACTGCATGGTGGTCGGAGCCATCGACAAGTCGGGGCCCCCAGAGATGGCTGCCGCCGTCGCCCGGCTCGCCGAGATCGGCGGCGGGCAGGTCGCCGTGAAAGATGGGCGGGTGCTGGCCGAGGTATGCCTGCCTATCGGCGGGCTCATGAGCGACCAGGGCATCGAGGAAGTAGCCCGAGAAGTCAGGCTCCTCGCGGACGCCGCCTCGAACGGCCTCGGCGTGACGATCGACTCGCCGTTCATGCAGCTGAGCTTCCTCGGCCTCTCGGTGCTGCCCGAACTCCGCATCACTGACAAGGGTCTTGTCGACGTGATGAAGTTCGCGCTCACCGACGTGGCCGCGTCCTGACCGACGCGCGCGGGACGAGCGGACCAACGCACCGCCGGGCCGGGTCGCCGACGCCAACCGGCGACTATAGGCTTCATTTGTGCTGGTCTTTCTGCCGGACTCCTTGGACGAGGCTTTCGCCGCTTTCGAGCAGTGCCCGGACGCCCAACTCCTGGCCGGCGGGACAGATTTCATGGTTGAGGTCAACTACGCCCACCGGCGCCCGCCGGCGGTGGTCTGTCTCAGCAAGGTCGAACAGCTCCGAGGATGGCGCCGTGACGGGACCGACGTCGTGCTCGGTGCTGGCATAACCCACAGCGAGATCGAAGCCCCCCCGTTGTGCGAGCTCCTGCCGGGACTGGCCCAGGCGGCGCGCACGGTCGGCTCGCCCCAGATCCGCAATGCCGGCACTTTGGGAGGCAACATCGCCACGGCGTCGCCCGCCGGCGACACCTTGCCGGTGCTTTCTGTCCTGGATGCCACCATCGTCGTCGCATCGCGCCATGATCGCCGCAGCCTGCGGCTTGACGAGCTCATCGTCGACCCGAAGCACACGAGCTTGCGGCCCGGAGAGATCATCGTCGAGGTCCGCCTCCCGGCCAGTTTCGGCGCCCAGGAGTTCTTGAAGGTGGGCACCCGCAACGCCATGGTCATCGCGGTCGCGAGCACTGCGCTCGTTGTCGACTGGGAGGGCCGCTCGGTCCGGTGCGCCCTCGGCTCGGTCGGCCCCGTTGTCATCCGCGCGACCGAGGCGGAACAGTTCATAGCCTCCAAGATCAACTGGCCCGAGGGCTCGCTGCCCGATGCCGGTGCGATCTCCCAGTTCACGAGGCTGGTACGGGCCGCGGCGCGGCCAATCGACGACCACCGCTCCACTGCCGACTACCGGCGCCACGCCGTGGGGATCTGCGCCGCCCGGGCGCTCGAGCGGGTGCTTTCCGGGGAGGCTGGGGTGAAGACGGAGTGGGCGTCGTGAGCGAGTTCGTCGACTACCAGCTGAAGGTGAACGGCGTCTTCCACGACGTGGCAGATGCTTGGCTCGGCGAGAGCCTCCTTTACGTGCTGCGCGAGCGCCTCGGCCTGCCCGGCTCGAAAAACGCCTGCATCCAGGGCGAATGCGGCTCCTGCTCGGTTCTCCTCGACGGCAAGCTCGTCTGCTCGTGCCTGGTGCTCGCCGCGAGCGCGCTCGACTGCGACATCGTGACGGTCGAAGGGCTCTGCCCCGAAGACGACGGGCTTTCTGACATCCAAGCGGCGTTCCTCGCCGAAGGTGGCGTCCAGTGCGGCTTTTGCACGCCTGGGTTTATCGTGAGCGTGCACGACCTGCTCTCGCGCAATCCCGAGCCGACCGACCTAGAGGTCCGCGAGGCTGTCTCGGGCAACCTGTGCCGCTGCACCGGTTATGGCCGCATCCTCGCCGCGGTGCGCTCGGTGCAACAGGCGCGCCGGCAATGAGCACGACACTTACGGCAAGTCGTGGTCGTCTGGGCGAGAGCGTGGCCCGGCCAGACGGGGTGCCGAAGGTCCGCGGCCAGTTCGCCTTCTCGTCCGACCTGTTCGCAGAAGGAATGCTCTGGGGACACATCCTGCGCTCCCCTCATCCCGCGGCTGTGATCCGCGGCATCGACGTGGCAGCGGCCCTGCGGATCCCCGGCGTCAAGGCGGTGCTCACAAGTGAGGACGTCCCCGGGCGCAAGACCTACGGGCTCGACTACCCCGACCAGCCCGTATTCGCCTGGGAGGTCGTTCGCCACCAGGGCGAGCCCATCGCGGCGGTGGCCGCGGACCACCCGGAGACGGCACGGCGGGCGGCAGCGGCCATAGTCGTCGACTACGAGCCGACCGAACCGCTCACCGACCCGATGAGGGCGATCGGCGCGGAGCCGATCCACCCGCTCGGCAACGTCCTCTACCGCCAGAAGATCCGGCGCGGCGATCCAGCCGCCACAGGCGCTGTCGTCGTCGAGGGGTACTACGAGACCGGCATGCAGGACCAGGCGCCGCTGGGGCCCGAGTCCGGCCTCGCCATCCCCGCCGAGGACGGCGGCATCGAACTCTACGTCGCCACCCAGTGGCTCCACGTCGACCAGGACCAGATAGCGGCCTGCCTGGACTTGCCCCTCGACAAGGTCAGGGTGCACCTGGCCGGGGTCGGGGGCGCGTTCGGGGCGCGTGAGGACCTGAGCATGCAGGTGCAGATTTCGCTCCTGGCGCTGCGCACCCAGCGCCCGGTGAAGATCGTCTACGACCGCGAGGAGTCGTTCCTCGGCCACGTGCACAGGCACCCTGCCTACATGTGGTACCGGCACCACGCCGACGTCGAGGGGCGGCTCGTGAAAGTCGAGGCGCGCATCGTCTTGGACGGGGGCGCCTACCAGTCGTCCTCACTGGCGGTGACGGTGAACGCGGCCTGCTTCGCCCCCGGGCCCTACCGGGTCCCGAACGCTGTCGTCGAGGCGGTCTCGGCGAGGACGAACAACCCACCGTGCGGCGCCATGAGGGGCTTCGGTGCGACCCAGGCCAACTTTGCCTACGAAGCGCAGATGGACAAGCTCGCGGTAGCGCTCGGCCTTGACCCGATCGCGTTGCGGCTCAAGAACGCCCTCAGACGGGGCGACAAGCTCATAACCGGCCAGGTGCTGCGTGGCGCGACACCGGTCGCCGAGGTCATTACCACCTGCGCCGGAGCTCCCCTGCCCCCGGGCGGGCCTGCCACGGTGGCCGATCTGCTCCTCCCCGGCGGCACGGGACGAACCGCGGCGCGCGGCCGGGTGCGCCGGGGCGTCGGGTTCGCGCTCGGAATCAAGAACCTCATGTTCTCGGGCGGCTATGACGACTACTCCGAAGCCCGCTGCCGGCTGGAAGACGGCGTCGCCACGATCACCTGTGCCGCCGTGGAGGTCGGCCAGGGGTTCGTGACCCTCGCCCAGCAGACCGCGCGGGAGGTGCTCGGCGTCGACGAAGTCATCTTGGCGCCCGCGGGCACGGTCGGCATCGCCTCGGCGGGCTCGACCTCGGCCAGCCGCCAGACGTGGATGTCGGGCGGGGCGGTACAGGCGGCCTGTCTCGCTGTGAGGCAACGGCTCTTTGCATCGGTCTCGGCCAGGTACGGCGTCGCCAAAGAGGCCCTCGAGATCATCGAGGGCAGGGTCGTGTCCTTCGACGGGGAGATCGACCTCCCCATCGCAGCCTCAACCCCGGGCGAGGTGCTCGAAGAGACTGTGACCTACAGACATGCTCCTACCTTTGAGCTGGACGAGAACGGTCAGGGAGACAACAACGTCTCGTTCGCCTTCGCCGCCCATCGGGCCGTGGTCGACGTCGACCTCGATCTCGGCCTCGTGCGCGTGGTCGAGATCACCACCTCCCAGGACGTCGGCCGCGTGCTGAACCCGGTTCAGCTCGTGGGCCAGGTCGAAGGTGGCATCGCCCAAGGCGTCGGGCTCGCGCTGATGGAGGAGATAGTCGTCGACAACGGCCGGGTCCGCAATCCCTCCTTCACCGACTACGTAATCCCGACGGCGCTCGATATGCCGCCGGTTCACATCGCAGCCTTCATCGAGCAGCCTGAACCGGGCTCCCCCATGGGTGCCAAGGGAGCCGGCGAACCTCCTTTGGTCTCCTCGGCGTCCGCGATCGTCGCCGCGGTACGAGCAGCCACCGGCCTCGATCTCAATCGGGCCCCGGTCCGCCCTCAAGACATCGCTCTAGCTGGCACGGCGAGTGTCGAACGACCGCCCGAACAAGACATAGCGGAGGTATTGCCATGAGCACCGAGGTCGCCGTCTACTTGCAGGACGCCCACTCCATCCGGGAGGGCATGGAGATAGCGCGTTACGCAGAGTCCAAGGGCTTCCATGCCATATGGCAGGCAGAGAGCCGGCTCGTGCGGGAGGCGACGGTGCCCATGGCGTCGTTCCTCGCCGTCACCGAGCGCATCAAGGTGGGCTCTGGAGTCGTGAACAACTGGACGCGCAACCCGGCGCTGTTGGCCTCGACCTTCTCGACCTTGGACGACCTCGCCCCGGGCAGGGTCATCCTCGGTATCGGCGCCTGGTGGGACCCGCTCGCGAGCAAGGTCGGCATAAGGCGCGTGAAACCACTCCTGGCGATGCGCGAGACCATCGAGGCAGTGCGGGCGCTGCTCGCGGACGAGACCGTGACCTACGACGGCGAGTTCGTCCATCTCGATGGCGTCGAGCTGGACTACGTCCATCAGGAGCGCAGGCCGAAGGACGTGCCCATCTATGTCGGGGCGACCGGTATGCAGATGATGGAGCTTGCCGGGGAGATCGCTGACGGCGTCGTCCTCAATTACCTCGTTTCCCCTGTCTACAACGACATGGCGATGGAACATCTCGAAAAGGGCGCCCATCGGGCCGGGCGTTCCGCAACCGACCTGGACCGTCCCCAGCTCGTCGTGTGCTCGCTCGACGAGGACCGGACCGCTGCCCTCGACGCCGCTCGCCTGCTGGTGACCCAGTACCTCGGTCAACAGCCCCACATCATGAAGGCATCCGGTGTCCCGGAGTCTTTGCTGGAGGACATCGGCAAGATACTGACCTGGCCCGCAACGGCCGAAGAGGTGGAGGCGGCTTCCAAGCTCGTGCCGGACGAGATCGTGCAGATGATCACGGCATCGGGGACCGCCGACGAGTGCAAGGCCAAGGTGGCCGAGTACGTGCACCGGGGTAGCACCTGTCCGATCCTGTACCCGCTGGGTGCGGACGTGCGGGCCATGATCGACGCCTTCGCGGACTGGACCGCGTAGAGCCGACCTGTCGCCAAGCCCGGGGGCGGCGCCCCGGGGCGGCGCCGCGGGTGCGCGGGCCGTCTCGAGCTCAGGCTAGAGCCGGTCCCAGAGCCGCAGTGCCTGTTCGCGTGCTCGGGCACGCACCTCGCGGGCGTCGACCCGGGTGGGATGGCCGTCCTTGAACACGACCTCGCCGGCAACGATGACCTCGACGGGTTGCACACCGGGCGTGAAGGCCAGGTGCCACGGGTCGATCGGCTCGTAGCTCCACCGGACCCGGTCCTCGCGAGCCGCCGGAACGAGGTCGCTGCCGGCCTCCAACCACGCCCAGGCGGTCTCCGGCGTCGCGGTCACGTCGTCCTCCCGGTGACGGACGTAAGCGATGCGGAACTCCTCCAGCATGTCGCCGCCGATCCCGTCGGTCCCGAGCACGACCGTGTTCGAGAGACGCGCGGGACGGGCGTAGCCGACGGCATTGTTCATGTTCGAGCGCGGATTGTGAGCCACCGTCCCGCGAAGCGGACGGTCCAGGTGCACGCAGTGGGCAAGGAGCCAATTGTCGCTCGCCACAGCTTCGAGGCGCTCGCCCGCGGCCGAGTCCACCCGGTCCTCGGCGACGTGGATGTGCACCCCTTGCCCGAGGTCGGCTGCGAGCCCGGCCACAGCCTCGAGGCTGGCCTCGCTGAGCGTGAAGCACGCATGGGCGCCGACAAAGCCCCGGCCACCCGCGCGGAGGAAGCGCTCGTTCTCGGCCAACCCGGCCCGCATGCCGTCGGGCCCGTTGCGGTCGGTGACCTCGTAACAGCACAGGGCGCGGACTCCGACCTCGGCGCATGCGTCTGCGATGACGCTCAGAGAGCCCTCGATGGCGTTCGGGGAGGCGTGATGGTCGACGATCGCCGTCGTGCCCCGCTCGAGGGCCTCGAGCGCCCCCAGCATGGCCGACCACCTGACCATCTCGAGGTCGAGGGCGCAGTCGAGCCGCCACCACACGAGCTCGAGGATCTCCTGGAAGTTATGGGCCGTGCGCGGCGGCGCAGGCATCCCGCGGGCCAACGCCGAGTAGAGGTGGTGGTGCCCGCAGACCAGTCCCCTGGTCACTCCCGGTTCAGAGGGGCCACCTTCCGCAAGAGTCACGGCGGTCTCACTCGTCCGCGGCGGTAGCAGCCGCGCCGACCGGCAGGTGCATGGGCAGTGTCGCGCGCCAGAGTCCGTCGAGATCGTGCAGCGCGCCGGCCACGGCTCCGGCTGTCGGCACCAGGCCGATCTCCCCCACGCCTTTGATCCCGTAGGGGGACCTGGGCTGGGGCGCCTCCACAAGCATGACCTCGATCGGGGGCACGTCCTTCGGCCGGATGATCCCGAGGCTCCTAAGCGTCATGTTCTTTGGCCGCCCCTCCTCGTCACAGGGGAACTCCTCCGAGAGCGCGTAACCGAGTCCCATGTGCACCGAACCTTGGATCTGGCCCTCGCACAAGAGGGGATTGACCGCCCGTCCAACGTCGTGGACGGCGACCACCTTGTCGATGCCCCCTGTCTCGCGGTCGATGACCACGAGCTGGGCGGCATAGGAGAACACGGAGTGGATCACCGGGTTCTCCAGGCCCTCCTCCAGGGAGTTTGTCCAGTCGACGCGGTACTCGCCCTCGTAGTCGACACCCGGCCGGCACCCGTCCGCGAGGGCGCGTCGGCAAGCGTCGGCGACGGCACCCGCGCCCATCACCGTCCCGCGGGAGCCGGTCGTCTGGCCCGCACCGAGCTCGCGCGTCGTGTCGACGACGACCCGGACACGGTCCGCGCCGACGCCGAGCTCCTCGACGGCCACCTGGAGCGCGACCGTGTGCACACCTTGGCCCATCTCCGTCCAGCAGTGGCGAACCTCCACACCGCCGTCCTCGGAGAAGCGGACGACCGCCTTGATGATCTCCAGGAAGCCGTTCCCGAGCCCGGAGTTCTTGAGCCCGAAGCCGAGGCCCACCGCCTTGCCCTCCGCCACCGCCTGCTCGTAGACCGGCCTGATGGCATCCAGGCAAGCCCGCGCGCCAAGCGACCCGTCGTCCATTACCTGTCCGGGCCCCCAGACCACGCCCGGCGTCACGGCGTTGCGGTAACGCATCTCGAAGGCGCTGAGGCCGACCTCGGCCGCGAGGCGGTCGATCGCCCCCTCCATGGCGAACTGCGCCTGGTTGGCACCGAAGCCGCGGAACGCGCCGCAAACCGAGTTGTTGGTCCGCACGGCAATGGCCTCGACGTCGATGACCGGGAGGCGGTAGGGGCCCGAAGCGTGCCCCGCGGCGCGCTCGAGGACCTTCATGCCCACGGACGCGTACGGGCCGGAGTCCCCGATCATCCGGGCCTTCAAAGCGGTGAGCATGCCGTCGTCGTCGCAGCCGACCCAGTACTCCATCCGTATGGGATGCCGCTTGGGATGCACCAGGAAGGACTCCTCGCGCGACAGGGTGCACTTCACAGGCCGCTTGAGCAGCCAGGCGGCGACCGCCGTCTGGCCCTGGTTGGACATGTCCTCCTTGCCGCCGAAAGCCCCACCGTTGGAGACCTGCTCGACGACGACCTTCTCGGGCGCGATCGCGAGCACGGCGGCGATCTGGTTGCGGTCGTCCCAGACGCCCTGGCCACCCGAGAAGACCTTCAAGGTGCCGTCGGGCCCCGGTACCGCGAGGGTCGACTCCGGTTCCAAGAAGGCGTGCTCGACACGCTGGGTCTGGAAGACCTCGTGAACGGTGTGGGCAGAGGCCGCCAGCGCCTTGTCCACATCGCCGCGCCGGTACACCGAGCGGGAGAGCACGTTGCCGTCGAGCTCCCAGACCGCGTTCTCGGGGTCGTCGATGGCCGCGACCGCGTCGGTGAGCGGGCGCAGCGGCCGGTACGAGACCTCGACGAGCTGGGCCGCCTCCCGGGCGGTCTGCCTCGAGTCGGCGACGACTAGGGCGAGAACGTCACCCAGATACGACGTGCGACCACCTTCGGGGATGAACACCGGCCAGTCGGTGTGAATGATCCCGACCCGCAGATCGCCCGGCAGGTCCGCAGCCGTGAACACGGCCTCGACACCGGGCCAGGCGCGCGCCGCAGTCGTGTCGATCCTGACCACGTCGGCTCTGGCGTGGTCGGCGAGCCGCAGCGCCCCGTGCAACATACCGGGGACCCTCAAGTCGTCGACATAGCCGCGATCGCCGAGCGCGAGAGCAGTGCCCTCGTACCTGGCACCGCGCGTCCCGACCCCTCCTGGCAGGACCGCCTGCGGTGATTCGCCACGGGCAAGTACCTCCACCGCGTCGAGGATCTTGGTGTATCCGGTGCAGCGGCACAGGTGAGCACCAAGGAAGCGACCTGCCTCCTCACGCGTGAGCGCGGAGCCCTTCTTGTCGATCAGTGCCTTCACCCGCACGAGGATGCCCGGCGTGCAAAAGCCGCACTGGAGCGCCCCCGCGGCGGCAAAGGCGGCCGCGAAGCGCTCACGTTCGGCGTCGTCAAAGCCTTCCAGGGTCGTGATGGACTTCCCGGCCGCCTTGTCGAGCGATATCAGGCAACTCACAGACGCCTTGCCGTCGATCAGCACCGTGCAGCATCCGCACTGGCCCGACGGGGAGCAGCCGTCCTTCGGGGACGTCACGCCCAGCTCCTCCCGCAAGGCGGCAAGAAGGTGGGGATGATCGCCGACCTCGACGGGCTTTCCGTTCAGCGTGAACTGTGTCATCAGCTGTCCTCCCCCGTCACCGGCCGGCCCGGTGCCTGCGGACCGAGGTGTCGTCCCAGATCCCAGGGTACCGGTTCCACCTTGAGGCTCAGCCGCGAGGCGAAATGACGCCCGGCCCTCCTCACGGGCCTTCCGTCCCGAAACCGTCAATCCAGCGTGAACAAAGTCCCTGTCTCGCCGTGCAGCGCCCGGGCCACGTTCTCCGGGTTCGTCACGATCGCCGAGGTGCCACCGTGGGACAGGTAGTTGATGACCGCCTGGATCTTCGGCGCCATGCTGCCGGCGGCGAAGTGCACCCCCGCGGCCAGGTACCCCTCGGCCTCGGCAAGGGTGAGGTGGTCGACCAGCGTCTCGTCGGGCTTGCCGAAGTTCAGCGCCACCTTCTCGACGGCCGTCGAGATGATGAGGAGGTCAGCCCCCAAGTTGTTGGCCAGCAAGGCCGACGCCAGGTCCTTGTCGATGACCGCGGCGACGCCTTTGAGGTTGCCGTCTGCATCCGCAACCACCGGGATCCCGCCCCCGCCGACCGTGACCACGACGATCCCGGCCGCGATCAGGGCCCGGATGGCGGGGAGCTCGACGATGCGGAGGGGCTGGGGCGATGCCACGACTCGCCGGTAACCCCTGTTCGCGTCGTTGACTATGTCCCAGCCCTCCTGGCGGCGGCGTTCGGCCTGCTCCTCGTCCATGAAGCCGCCGATGGGCTTCGTCGGGTTCTTAAATGCCGGGTCGTCAGCGGCCACCTCTGTCTGGCAGATGACCGTTGCCGCCTCTCGATTGACGCCAAGCCGGCGGAACTCGTTGCAGAGGTTCTGCTGCAACGCGTAGCCGATCGCGCCTTGGCTGTCCGCGCCGCAGACGTCCAACGGGACCTCGTGCATCTCGTGGGCGGCAAGCTCGGAGCGCCGCAAGATGAACCCCACCTGCGGGCCGTTACCGTGGCTGATGGCGACGTTCCAGCCCTCCTGGATCATGGCCACGATGTGGCGGCATGTCTCGTGGGCGGCGATGTACTGGTCCGCCACGGTCTGGTGCAGCTTGTCCTTGATGAGCGAGTTGCCACCGATCGCGACAACGGCCGTTCCGGGAGTCTTGAACAAGGGTTCCATCGGCTTTCGTTCCTCAGCTCATCGTCAGCGCCATCACGGCCTTTTGGGCGTGAAGGCGGTTCTCGGCCTGGTCGTAGACGA
>Ga0181521_10002142_pt1 | contig 23961 bp, 16 predicted proteins | sample PEATcosm2014_Bin_32_FD_119764 | JGI IMG/M metagenome (GOLD analysis project Ga0181521, IMG submission 119764) | Peatland microbial communities from MTU Mesocosm Facility, Houghton, MI, USA - PEATcosm2014_Bin02_60_metaG | ecosystem: Environmental > Terrestrial > Soil > Wetlands > Peat | place...
GCTCGCGGCTGCGATAACTCACTGACAAGTTTTCGGTCTTTAGGATTATGTTTGGAGCGGTCATTGTTTGCCCCCTTGTAGTTTTTCCACCTGTGCAGCCAGATCGTTGTACTTCGCGACGATGTCGTTGCGTTCCTTGACGCTGTCGTTGAGCTTCTTCACGAACTCGTCTCGCTGGGCCGCCAGCTCTTTCATGGCTGCATTTTGCTTTTGGATGCCATCGTAAGCCTCCTTTAACTTCCCTTGCAAGCCATCCACCGCCATCCTGTATTCGGTAATTTCGTTGGTCAATCCGTGGGCGGTGGCCTGCCAGCGGTTGAGCTCACGTTTCTGAGTGATGACGAGTTCGGCGTTGGTTTTGACCTCCGCCTTAAGCTCAGTGATTCGCGCGTCCATCTGGGCGATTTGGTGTTCCATCGTCTGGATTGACTTCGTGCAGGCCTGGATGGCAGCGGACTTCAGATAGACCGCTTGCTCCAACTTCTGGATGTCGTTCCGCTGCAAACTTTGGCCATACCATTGATAAACGCATAAGACACAAAGGCTGAGCGCCACGATAATGAACAGGTTTTGCTGGAAGCTTTTCATGGTGGTCTTTAGGAATGGCCCGGGGCGGCCTTGACCGCGATAGCGACGCGCTGGATGCCGGCGCGTTTGACGAAATCCAGCACATACATCACCGAGCCATGCGTGGCATCGCGCGTGCCGGTGATATAGACGGGGAGGTTGGTGTTAAGGCTGTAGCGATTGGTTAGCAGCGTCAGCAAATCGGGAAAGGCAACCGCTTTGCTGTCAACCGCCACCTGGCCGTTGCGATCGACGGTGAGCGTCACCATATCGGGCTTGGTGGCGGCGGTCGCTAACGTGGCGGTTGGCAGGCTGGCCTTGAGCGTGCGCACCTTCTGCATTTGAAGGCTGACCATCATGAAGGAGGCGAGGAGAAAGAACATGATGTCGATCAGCGGAATGATCTCCAAACGGGTCCGCCGGCGGCGGAGTGGGGAACGGAGCTTCATTGGGCGTTTAGGGTTTCTTTGCCGGCTACGGCGAAGGCGACTTTCTGAACCCCGGCGGCGCGGACGACTTCATAGACGTCGGCCATCGCGCCGTGCGGTGTGTCCCGGTCGCCACTGATATAAACCGGGAGATTGGTATCGGCGCGGAACCGGTTGCTGACCACCAGGCTCAGCTCCGGCAACGAAACCTGCGTTTGCTGGAACCACACAGCCCCGGCCTTGTCCACGGCTACGTTGAGCATATCGGGCTTGAAATCGTGCCGGGCCTGGGTCGCGTACGGCAGATTCACCTTGATATTCCGGGTTTGGTCCATGCTCAAGCTGACCATCATGAAGGACGCGAGCAGGAAGAACATGATGTCAATAAGCGGGATGATCTCAATGCGACAATGCTTCCGTCGAAAAGGAGAACCCAGGTTCACTTGACCACCTCCCGGTTCAATTTCCCGGCATTGGCCAGCACTTCGACGTTGCTGGCGGCGGTCTCAAGTTCGAACTGCAAGCGCGCCAGTTTGCCGGAGAAGAAGTTCAGCGGGACGAGGGAAACGATGGCGATCAATAAACCGCACGCCGTGGCGATCAATGCTTCCCCGATGCCGCCCGTCACGGCCATGACCGACAATTCCGCCTCGCCGACCTTGAGGAAGGCGCGCATCAGGCCGGTGACAGTGCCCAGAAGCCCCAGCAGCGGAGCGAGTGTCACCAGCGTGTCCATTACGTTGAGGAAACGGCCGGCCCGCTCCACCTCTATCCCGGCCGCCATCTGCAGCGCCACCGGAATCGACGTATGCTCGTGGTTGAGACTGTGACGAATCATGCGGATGACTGGGTCCTCGGAGCCTTGAGCGAGCCGCTGAGCTTCCTCGACATCCGAGTTCTCCAAGGCCGCCACGAGCTTTTCCCTTCTCGGGACATCCCGTTTGCGACTCTCACGCCACCACCAGAAAGCGCGTTCGCCCACCACGGCCACGGCCGCCAGGGCGCAAAACAGAATCGGCCACATCACCGGACCGCCCTTGAGAAAGAATTGAAATACGATGTTTGCTGCCATAGAGACGAGTGTTTAGTTGATTTGCAGTTTGTAGTTGATGGTTGCTTCGTAAATCCGGGTGCCATTGCCGGGCGGGACGGTCCAGTGCCGTTTCACAAATTCCAAGGCGCTGTGATCCAGGACCGGAAATCCCGAGGATTGCGCCACCTCGATTGTCTTGACCAGGCCTGCATCATCTACGGTCATGCGGAGCATGACCGAACCCTGCTGGCCCTGTTCCAGGGCAATCTTGGGGTAAGGTGGTTCCGGTCGCTCTCCGGCGTTGCCGGTGGTATTGAGCACCGCGGGCAGGTTGCGCACGGGAGCCACCGGCTTGAGCGGGGCCACCGGTGGGGCCTGCGCAATCGCATTGGGCACCAGCACGTTGCCGATGGTTGGGACGGAGAAGTTGATGCTGGGAGCGTCCAGAGTCACCACCACCACCTGGGGCGTGTCTGGTTGTTCCTGCTCGTTCTGCTGCTCCAGCTTTTTCTGGTCAGACCGAACCTGCGGTGGCGGCGGGAGGGGTTCGACAATCGCCGCGTTGACCTCCTCGATGGGAGGCAACGGCTTAATCCTGATAGAGGCTGGCTGGGAGCCTACGATTCCGATGAGGAGGAAGAGCGTGCAAATGGAGTTCACCCAGGCGAGCTTCCGGTCGGGGTCTGCCTCAGTCGCATGCAGCCCCGTCCGGGCCAGTTCGGAGTTCAGCTCGTAAGCGCCTGATAGCCGATCCGAATCCACTGTATTCGTCGCGTTCGACATGGTTCAAAACCGCGCGGTCAGGCCAACCCGCACCTGGAAGGGTTCGACGGGATGAAAGACACTTTGGAAGGACGGGGGGTCGGTCGGCGTCACACGTGATTCGTAGGCGTAATCAATGTCATGGTCGCGCCGGTCAAGCAGGTTCAGGAATTCGGCGGAGATGCGCCACGTCTTGTTAATTTGATAGCCGGCTTCCGCATTCAGCAGCAGCGTTTCGCTGGAACGATACAGCGCATCCGAGGTGAGATCGCGCGGGCCGAAGTAGCGCAGCCGGAGGCTCGCCGAAAAGCCATGGAAATCACGTAGCGTGATGCCCGAGGAAATCACCAGCCCGACCGCCTCGGGCACATGCGTGCCGCCGGGACTGCCCGGAGCGGCATCATCCGCGTCAATTGAAGTGAAACGGGCGATGGAATCCGCACAATCAAAGTCCAAAGCCAAATGCCTGGTCAGCGTGTAGTAATTCGCCCACTCGACACCGTAACGGTTGCTCGGTGACTTTGAAGCAACGGTGCCGCCGGTGTCGCCATCCTGCTGCAATTCGGAATCGCTGTGCAGACACCACAGTGAAAGAGTGCTTTGCAAATGCGGCAAGGCCAGCGTGCGCACGCCGATTTCCGCGCCTTTGGTTTGGATCAAGACGGGAATCTTCGCGGACGTTGTTCCGGGGTAGGGATTATCCGCCGAGACCGGCTCCACGGTCTGCGTCGCGCCGCGCCCGTCGTTGCTGTGAAAACTAAAACCGCCTTGCACACAGATTTCTGTTTTCGCCCACGGCCCGAAAATCAAACTCAACTTCGGGCTGGGGAGAAAAGCGTCGGCCGTCCCCGAATTGGTCGGGTTGCTAAGGCCGGTGACATCAAAATAGTCCAAGTCGCCGCGCAAAGCCGCGACGACGCGGAGTCTTTCCGCCCACTGGATTTTGTTTTCCACATAGAAGCCGACTTGCGTGTCCGTAAAATCATCCGCTTCCGTGACGGCAGGGAGAATGGTGCCGGTTGCCAAATCGAATTTGTCCACGCGCACGCGATTTTCCGTCTGATAAAGGCCGTTGTTGATCCAGTCGTTGCGGACTTGCAAACCGATTGTGTTTTCCACGTCCTGGCCAAACCACTGGCTGAAAATCGTGTGGCGCGCGTCGAGGCCGGCCACCCAGCGTTTGTCCTGCTGCTCGAACTGGTCGCCTTTGTTCGTGTCCGCGAGGAAGTAAGTGAAGTCGGAAAACAGATCGAGGTCATAGTAAAACCCATAGGCCATGATTTTTGTTTCGGAATTCTCGTCATGGCGATGCCATTCGGCTTGTAGGCTGTAGCGCTGGGAATTGCCGCCGTCGGTTGGATTGATGGCCCCAAAGAAATTCGTCGCGCCAAAACTAGAGGCAATCTGGTCGCTGGAATTCCATTTGCCGTGATAGCCGCGCGCGGTGACGCTGTAGCCGTTGACTTCATCGCCCTGGCTGTAGGTCAAAATACCGTTGAACTTAGAATAGTCATCCGGATTCACCCAAGGGCCGTCGTCGTGATAGGCTTCGCCTCCGTAAAGCAAATTGCCCGAGCCGAGTTTTTGCGACGCACCAAACACGAGGCGCTCATAACCAAACATGCCGCCTTCCAGCGTGACGAAGTCTTGCGGGAGCGTCTTGTAAAATTCCAGATGCGCTGCAGCCGCTGAGCCGAAATCGCCTACGTCGGCATAGTAAGGGCCTTTCTTGTAGTTTACGCGCTGCACAAATTCCGGGATGACCGTGTTCATGTCGGAGTAACCCTCGCCGTGCGCGTGCGACGGCAAGTTGAGCGGCATGTCGTCGAGTAATACCGCGAAGTCCGTGCCATGATCCAGATTGAAGCCGCGCAGGAAATACTGATTCGCCTTTCCGCCGCCCGCGTGCTGCGTGATGATGACGCCGGGCACGGTTTCGAGGATCTCGCCACTGCGCAACATGGGCCGATCGGCCAATTGCGCCGCTCCCACCGTTCCCTCTGTCGCCGAATCCGCAATCCCGAGCAGGCTGTCCGCTCTCCCGGTTACGACGGTTTCCGGCAGCCGCACCGAAGGTTCCGCCCCGGATTCCCGGGCGGATACGGCCGCCAGCGCGTTGGTGGCTTCCTGCGCGGGCGCCAGAGCCACGGCCAGGCACGCCAAGCCCGCAGCCGTGCCCCTGACCGCTGTCGGGGCCAGCCGTCCCCAGCAGAGGTGAATTCTCACAAACGGTTCACCAGGGTTGCGCGCGCCGCCGGTCTCTGGCGGCAGAGAAATCCACCGCGGCTGGAAGAGGCTTGACTCCGCGTGAAGCGTGGTGTTACGTTCATAGGTATTCGTATTACGAGAAATACGAATATTACGCAACAGAATAATCGTGTGCAGCCTATGAAAGAAGAACAAGCCGCTCGCTTTAGTGTTTCCCTGCCGCCCAAATTGCTCCGGCAATTCGACGCGATGGTCGCGGATAAAGGATACGACAACCGGTCGCTCGCCGTGGCCGACATGATCCGGGATCACCTCGTTGAGCATCGTCGGAAATATGGCGCCGGCGAAATCGCCGGCACCATCACGCTGGTCTATGACCACCACAAGCAGCATGTCCAGGCCACTCTGACCGATATTCAGCACGACCATCCCGAGCTGATTATCTCCACGGTCCATGTGCATCTGGACCACCACAACTGCCTCGAGGTGCTGGTCGTGCGCGGCCATGCCGGGCGCATCAAGCAAATCGCCGACGAACTGATCGCCGCCAAAGGGGTGAAGCATGGGAAGCTCACGGTAACGACGGCGGGCAAGGATTTGCCGGTGTGACCTAAAACACATAGCTGAGGGTGCCAAAAAAGCCCAGCCTCATGCCGTATTGAGCGGCATTGACGCCCACGCCGGTGCCGCTGCGGAGTTCGTACACGTCGTCGGTGATGTTGACCACGTCCAGCCGGGCTTTCAACTGGCTCTTGTGCCCAACCTTGAGGCTCTGCTCCGCCCCCAGGCTCACCGAGTAGTAGGACGGAACGCTCGCGCCATTGGGTATCGGCGCGCCGGTCGGCGTCCCATCCTCTGTCCCTCCGCCATCCTGCCTGAGGCCGGTGCCGTAAAGCGCGTTAACATAGACTCGCGTGGCCCCGAATTCTTCCTTCCAAAGGTATGACGCACCAAACGAGCCGGTGACACGCTGATCATGGTCGAGATAGATCCAGTGGTTCTGGACGTACTGGGCGTCGCCCGGGTCGAACAAGAATTGCGCCGAGTCCCAGTTCTGGCCCTGCGCCACCGAGTAGGCGAGGTTGGCATAAGTGGAGAAGCCGCCGGTGGTGTAGGAGGTGGTGAACTCGACGCCATAGATCCTGCCCTCAGCATAGTTGAACGCCTGCAAGATGAGGGTCTGTCCAAAGAGGCCATCGTCGAGCTGCTGGACTGAATTCTTGTAATAGCCGTCCACGCCGACTTGCAAGCCGGGGGCGAGCTTCTGGCTGATGCCCGCGTCGAAATAGTTGGCGCGTTCGGCCCTGGCATGATCGTCCAGATCCGTCCCCGACGCGTTCGAGGTGCCGTCGAATTTAGCGACGCTCGTCGAAGGCACGTTTTCCAGCGGCGGCGGCGTGAAATACCGCGCATACCCCGCATGTAACGTTGTGGCGTCAGTAGGTTGATAAATCAGGTTCACGCGCGGGCTGGGCTGGTTCTCCTTATCAAAGGAGGCATAATACAGGTCAAACCGAGCGCCATAGTTCAGCGTCACTTTGGGCAGAACCTTCCACTCGTCCTGCAAATAAACCCCGATAAACAAGGCGTGCGCGGCGGTGTTGTCCACGATCGGATATGCCAGCCCGGTTGGGTTTCCGTTCGCATCCAAATTAAACACCGTGGTGGTCGTGTCCGCGGTTAGGTATTCATCCAGCACCATGAGACCTCCCCGCAAGGTGTGGCTCTCCCCCAGTTTGTAACTGGCATCCGCTTGCAGCCCGCCCGAGTAGAGCTTCCGGTCCACGTCGCTGCCGACTCCGTTGAAGTAAAGATCACCCACCGGATCAGGCGTGAAGTGCACGGTGCTCACGCGGCCAAAGCCGGCGACTTGCAGGTTGAAATCTTCGAGCGATTTCTGGTAAGCGGCCACCGCGTAATAGTTCTGCTCGTTTTGGTTTTCGTTCAGGTCGCTGGAGTTGAAAGTCGCAGGCAAGCCAGAGCCAACCTGATTCCAGAAGATGCCGTTGCTATTTGTGCCCGCGGGCAGGCCGGGCGTGTTGGGGACCTGGAAATCGGCGTAGGAGGCGCTACCCATGACGCTGATGCGGCTGGTATCGTCCATAATGTAGGACAAATAGGCAAAGGTCTTGAACTGATCGGTGTCGTCATGAATCGCCGTTGCGCTCGAGGTCGGGTTCTCGATGCCGAGGCTATTGTGATCGTAGCTGCCATCCACGAAATAGTTCAGGTTCCCCTTGGAGCCCCCCACTTCGAAGCTGGGCTTGATCGTGTCGTAGCTGCCTCCATAGACCGAGGCCTCCCCGCCGGGCGCGAACGCCCCGCTCTTGGTGGTGAGGTCCACCACGCCCGCCGTGCGGAATCCGTATTGGGCCGGCAGGGACCCGGTGATCAGCCGCAAGCTGTCCACGAATCGGGTGTCCAATTCCTCGCCGAACCCGGTGATGCCTTCCGGCAACAGCACGTCGTTGATGCGGTATTGGATATTGGCGTGCTCGCCGCGGAGGTGCAGGTCTCCGTTGACGGCGGAGTCCTGCGCCATGCCCGGCGTCGCCAGCAGCACCGTATTGAACGGGGCGTTCTCGCCTTGCGGCAGGGCGGCAATTTGCGCCTCGTTCATCGTGTAAACGGTCGCTCCCAAATCAGGGACAATCTGATTACGCGCGACGTCCAGCTTGCCGACCACCGTGGTGGGCGCGAGCTTGACGACATTGGTAGAGTTGCCAACGGCATTCGTAGAGATGCCGACGGTATTCGTGGAGTTGCCGCCACCGGGACTGGCCGGCGAAACCGGCGGATTATTGGTCTGGGCGATGGCGGTGGCGCCGCCACACGCTAGTAAGACCAGCAGAATGACTGCGCGATAAACCCGGGCATTCCGGGGGTTGCCTCGACCATCGGTCGAGCGCGTTCGAGTCAGACAAAAATGAGCCTTCATACAATAAATAATTGATAATACTTACGTTTCAAATCCAGAGTTCTCGTTGACAAAACAGTTGCGTTCGTTAACAGCCTGGGAAAAGGCCCGCCGAGCGGGGTGGCGCCAGGCAGATCAGTTTAGGGAAGCACGCAAGTTCCCCGCGCTGAACACAACGCAGGGATTGCGCGAAACAAGAGAACTAAACGGCAGGGGGAGCGCGGCTGGGGGTCAGCCGGTAATCGTAAGAAGGATAAAACTGAAAACCGCCACAGGTAAGCGGGGTCCACGAAACAACGGGCAGCGGCGGCGTGGCAGCGGCGACGAAGCCTGACAGCAACAAGTGGTGCTGGAATAGAGTGACTAAACAGTGGTGGTCGGGACTCTGGGCATCCTCGTGCAGGAAACGATGAAGGTCTGGCGACATCTCGAGGGCCCATAGCGCGGCCCATAGCGAGATCATCACCGCGACGGCGGCCAGACGGCTGCCGTTGCGCTGACGCTTTGACGTCGTCCAAAACTTCACGCCGGTCATATAATCCGAGATTGGACGTAATGCAAGCAGGATTCGGTCCAGTTGCGCAAGGGGAAATGTGATGCCCCATTCGCAGACTGCTGGACAACGTTCCCCGGCGGTGCTGACGCTCGCCGTGGCGGCGAACCGGCCCCTTGTCGCTTAAATGCTTCTACTTGCATTAGATGAAATCTGCTGCATTATGCGCAGAAAGTGAAGTTCTGGAGTATATCAAGGCGTTCGCGCGCTGGCGGCAGGGTTAGTGTCGCCGGTTTGATGCTTTTGCTGTGGATCGCAACGTTCGCTCTGGCGATTTCGCCCGAGCTTCACCATCTCCTCCACCGGGATGCTCAAGCTCCCGATCACAACTGCCTGATCACCCAAATCCAGCAGCACCCGTTGCTCGCCGGGTTTGCCGCCATTACTGCGCCGGCCCCGGCGCCGGTCGCGGTCGCGGCGGTCTGCCGCGCCGAAGTTCAATTTGTTCCCGCCTGCGATTACCGGCTTTCTCCGAGCCGCGCTCCACCTTTCCTTTTCTCTTCCCAAACGGTTGTTGGTTAGAGCCGGGGAAAACACTCCCCGCTCTCGGCTCTCAACCCGCAACCCTCCTTTGGTTGTTGACTGAGGGGAGTCTTTAATCTTTTGCGGACGCTTGGCGCGTTCGCGTGTTTGGAAGAGAAAGTATGAAGCTGAAATACGTTTTAGGGTGGTCTTCTGCCCTTTGCCTGAGCGCCATCATTGCTCAGGCCCAGGAGACAATTGAAGTGGACAAGCTCGACCAGCGGTTGAAGCAAATCCAGGAATCGTTCGAGAAGCAGCAGCGCGAGATGCGCGAGAATTTCGAGCGCCTGATTCGCGAGCAACAGGCGCAGATCGAGGCGCTCAAGCAGCAAATCGCTAACGCGACGAACGCCGTGGCCGGGGTTCAAAGCAATGCCGCCCCGGCGGGCGCGGTGGCGGCGCAGTTGCAGGAATTGAATGAGAAGGTGGACAAAGTGAGTGAAGCCGCGAAGAAAATCCTGCCCAGCGAATTCAATCCGTCCATTGGCCTGGTCGGAGAAACGGTTTTCTCCTACCGCAGCAAAGGGTCGGAGGATACCGGCAGCGACCGGCCCGGCGGGTTCGATGTGTATCAGCGCTCGGTCGAGCTGAACATTGCCGCCTCCGTCGATCCTTTTGCGAAGGGCTACGCGGTGATCAATGCGTCGGCCGACTCTCAAACGGGCGAGGCGACGTTAGGCGTCGAGGAGGCCGCCTTGCAGACGACCTCGCTGCCCTGGAACCTGGAGTTGAAGGCCGGCCGGTTCTTCGGGGAGTTTGGCAAACTCTCCTACATCCACGATCACGAACTGCCCTTTGTGAATCGTCCGCTGGCGCTCGAAGAATATATCGGCGGGGAGTCCCGGACCGATGGGGCGCAAGTGAATTGGCTGCTGCCGGTGCCGCACTACGTCAGCTTGACAGCGGGCTTGGGCGATGGGTTCGGCGGCGATATCCCGCCGAACGACCCTGGCTCGTACCGCGCCTTAAGCGGCCTCAATTACTTTGGCCGGCTCTCGACGTATTTTGACCTGACGCCGGACCTGCAATTGGAAACGGGTGTATCGGGATTAATCAATCCCAGCACCCAGAATCTCGGCGGCGCGCTGGCGCAGCCCAACGGGGTCACGACGTTGACCGAAAAGGAGCGCCGCGTCGCGGGGTTCGACCTGAAAGTGAGCTATGTTCCGCTGCGGAACAATCAATTCCAAAGGTTGGACTGGGGCACGGAGGTGCTCTACAGCGACAGCCGTTACCTGTTCGACCCGGACGGCAAACCCGGCAGCGGCGACGATTATGATGGCAACGTCGGCTCGGTCGGCCTGTATTCGTACGTGACCTACAAATGGCACCGGCAGTGGAGCGCGGGATTCCTGTTTGACTACGTGCAAAGCGCCGAAAACCACAATGACGTGACGGTCGCTTACTCGCCCTACATCACCTGGGCGCTGAGCCACTGGAACCAACTTCGGCTGCAGTACACCCACACGGACCACAACGCGGTCTCCGGCCTGCACCCGGACGACGCCATTTACCTGCAATGGGCGTGGATCATCGGTTCCCATGCGCATGGCTGGCAGCAACGCTGACCCCATGAAATGAGTTAGTTGAGTTAATTAAGTCAAATGAGTTAAGTGAGTTGAGTATGAAATCGAAACTGTTCCATCTATTGTCAGCGGCGACCATTGCGGCGATTGGGTTCGCACCCTCGCCGGCTCAAGCCGCCAAAATTCGCGTGGTGACCACGCTGACCGACCTGGCCGACTTCGCGCGCGAGATTGGAGGCGATCACGTTGAAGTGTTCAGCCTCGCCACGGGCGTCGAAGACACCCACGGCGTGCCCATGAAACCGAGTTTCGTGCCGGTGATGAACCGGGCCGACCTGATGGTCTCCGTGGGATTTGGCTGCGAACACGCGTTCCTGCCCGCGTTGCTGGAAGCCAGCAAGAACCCCCGCATCCAATACGGCAAACCCGGCTACGTGGATTGTTCGCCCGGCATCGTGCCGCTGGCGGTGCCCAAATCCACCGACCACTCGGAAGGGGACGTGCATCCGTATGGGAATCCGCATTACATGCTCGATCCGGTGCTGGCCAAGACGGCCATCCAGCACATTTACGAAGCGCTGGTGGCGATTGCCCCGCAGTACCAGGCGGACTTCGCTCGCAATCGGGCGGCCTACCTGGCCAAGCTTGACGCGAAGATTGCCCAGTGGCAGGCGGAGGCCAAACCGCTCAAAGGCGTCCAGTTCATTTCCTACCACGAGGAGTGGGAATACTTCGCCGAACGCTTCGGGATGAAGGTTTTCGGCACGATTGAGTTGAAGCCGGGCATTGACCCCACCCCGCGGCACATCGAGCAAACCATCACCGGCATGAAAACCGAGCATGTCCCGATCGTGATCCGCGAACCGCAGTTCCCGGAAAGGGTGCCCAGGCTCATCGCCCAAGAGACCGGGGCCACGCTGGTGAAACTGCCGATCATGCCCGGGGGCGTTCCCCACACCAGCACCTATATCGAGATGATGGACTATATCGTCCACACACTGGTTGCGGCTGAGGCAAAACGAGGATAGTCTGGCCGCCGGACTTGTGGCCCTGCCGGGGCGTCCGTCGCGTCCGGCAGGCCCGCTTGGACTGCCCATGAGCGAGCCATTCATTACACTCGACAACCTGGCCATCGGCTATGACAGCCAGCCGGTGCTTTCCGGCATTTCGCTGTCCATCCCGCGTGGCAGTTTCACCGCCATTCTCGGCGCCAACGGGTCGGGCAAATCCACCCTGCTCAAGACCCTGCTGGGTCTCCAGCCGCCCATCGCGGGGGGCATCCGCTTCAGCGCGCCTGCCGGGGCCGCTCCCGTTTTCGGTTACGTGCCCCAAGCCACGCAGTTCGACCCGCTCTATCTGGTGACCGGTTACGACGTGGCGCTCATGGGCGTGTATGGGCGGGTTGGCCCGGGCCGGCTGGTCCCGCAAAGCGAGCGGGCCTTTGTGCGCGAGTGCCTGCAAGCGACCGGCGCGGAGGAGTTCGCCCGCCAGCGGTTTGCGGAGCTTTCCGGCGGCCAAAAACAGCGCGTGCTCATTGCCCGCGCCCTGGCCACCAAACCCAATATTCTCGTGCTCGACGAGCCGACCGCAGGCGTCGATGCCGCCGCCACCCAGGCCCTGCTGGCGTTCATCTCCCAGGTCCATGAGGAGCGGCGGTTGACGATTCTGCTGGTCACCCACGACTTGCACCTGGTCCGCCATCATGCGCAGCAAGTCATCTGGCTCCATCAAGGCACAGTCCGCACCGGGACGGCCGCTGAACTGCTCCGGCCCGAGCACCTGGCCGAGGTGTTGGACATCGAGGTCGGCGGTTAATATGGAAACACTCCGTCAAATCCTCGCGCCCGATTTCCTGCTGCGGAATTCGGTCTATACCAGCGTGCTCATTGGGTTCGCCTGTCCGCTGGTCGGCGTGTTTCTCGTTTTGCGCCGGCTCGTATTCATGGGTGTGGCCTTGCCGCAAATCTCCTCGACGGGCGTGGCCATCGCGCTGTGCGTGCCGATGTGGCTCGGCATCCTGCAGCCGGAGCACGCCCTCCATAGTGAACATCTGCTGGCCTATGCCGGTTCGACGGTATTTTCCCTGTCGGCGATTCTGGTGCTGGCGTTTCTGGACCGGCGGCGGCGCGGCCTGCCGGAAGGGCGGCTGGGCAGCGCCTACGTGGTGGCGGCGGCGTTGAGCATCCTGCTGCTCTCGAAGAACCGCTACTCGGAGGTCGGCTGGCTGGACCTGATGAAGGGGGAGATTATCACCGTTGATAACGTTGATCTGGCGCTGACGGGAGCGGCTTTGGCGGTGGTGGTGGTGGCACTGGCGTTGTTTCACCGGGAGTTGCTGCTGGTTTCGTTCGACCGCGCGATGGCGGCCACGCTCGGCAAGAACGTGGTGGCGTGGGACGCGTTGTTGTATCTGCTGATTGGGTTGACTGTGTCAATGGCCGTGCTGAGCGTCGGCCCGCTGATCGCCTTTGGCTTCCTGCTGATCCCGGCGCTGACGGCCCATCTCTTTGCCGCCAACATGCGGCAGCTCACCGTCTTCGCCTCACTGCTGGGCGGCGCGGTTTCTTTTGTCGGCTTTTGCATCGCTTACCGGTACGACCTTCCGGTTGGGCCGGCGGATGTGGTCCTGCTCGGCGTGATCTACAGCCTGGCTTTCCTCGCCCGGAAGATGGTCCGCTTGAATCGGGGCGGCGGAGGGCCAAGGCTCCCCTGAACCATCATGGAAAACCTCTCTCTCGCCTACGTGACGCTGGCCTTTGCGCTGGCTGTCGGCGGGGGTGCTCTGGGCGCGTCGCTAGGCAGCTCGCACGAGCGGCTGTGCGCCTTGATCAGCCTTGGCGCGGGCACGCTCCTGGGCGTGACCCTATTTGCCATCCTGCCGGAGTGCCTCGAAGGAGTGCGCTGGTGGGGGGTCTTGCTGGCCCTGGCTTCCGGCTACGCCGTCTTCTTCTTTATCAGCAAATACCTGTATCACGTCTGCCCGGCTTGCGCGGCGAGCCATTTCGACGAAGCCGCCGCCCACCATTTCAGTGAGATCGCCGGCGCGATGATGCTGGCCCTGGCCGTTCACTGCACGGCGGACGGCGTGGCGCTGGCGGCGGGTCACGAGGCCGAAGCGGCGCACGCCCCCGGCGGCCATGTGCTGAATTTCTCGCTTGTCATGGCCGTGTGCGTACACAAGGTGCCGGAGGGCCTGGCGCTGGGCGCTTTGCTGCTGGGCGCGGGTTTCAGCCGCGCGCAAACCCTGGCCCGCGTGGCCGCGGTCGAGTCCACCACCCTGTTGGGTGGCGTGCTGGGCCTGGTTTTCCTGCCCCACATCTCGGCATTCTGGCTGGATGCCGTCGTGGCGCACGTCGGCGGCGGATTCCTCTACCTCGCCATCCACGCGGTGCTGGGCGAAATCCTCAAGCACCACAAGGCCCTCGTGCTCACGAACTTCTTCCTCGGCCTGGGCCTCATAGCGACCTTGAGCCTCTTGCTGCGGCTGCTGTAGTTGGCGGCCTGGGCGAAGGATTTGGCAGCCGCGCGCAGTGCTACAGAGGCTATCCGCTACGAGGCCGCCCACTTCAGGCGCTATTTCGGAAGCAAGGCGTTGCGTTGTATGGACCAATAACAATACTGCTCGGGCGCGGCGGTCCAAATGTGCCCGGAATGCAAGAGAGACGTAATCCGGCGATTGCCTGCAGCAGCCGGGTGAGACCGCAAGCAGCGCGACGCCGTAGCCGGTACGGTCTTTGTCTTGCCTGGTGGAATAAATGCCGGCAAGAGAACGATGAGCGCCTGCAAGCCGCAGGCTATGAAGCAACACCACGCCAGCCGGGGATGTTTGCTGCGAATGAAAATGCCCCAGGCCAAGCAGGCAATGTTCAATAAAATCCACACTGCAAACAGTATCCACATCGGGTCATCTATTGGGAGTGGGAGAGACCACACATAGGTCTCGAACGCAATCGGCAAGAGCACGAAGATGGCGGTGGTTGTCTTCATTTCATCCACTTAGGGAGGATGTCGAAGTGAGCCGCAATCACATAGCAAAACAGCAGGAACGGGAACAAACAGAATAGCGCGGCCAAAACACGTAGCCAGACGGCTCCCCGCCGAAGCAAGGGCCACACAACGGCAACTGCTACTGCGGCGGCGGCGGAGATCCAAAAGTGCTTCCAAATCTCGTGGCTGTAATCCCGATACCTGGTCAACTGATCAAGCCCAAACACAAATAGGATAACCTGCAATAGGCCAGCAACTGCAAAGCGGAACTGCACCTCGAATTTGTCGTGCTCTTGCATGGGCCGCCTCACAGACTAATAATGTTATTATCCTCCACTCCCTGGCCGGGCGCCTGCCTGCGGGAGCTCCAGAAACGTCGTTCCTGCCATGCGAGAATGAAAGCCGGGGCGCGGATTCTCGTCAAGGACCGAATTGGCTGGGGCCGGAGTGCGCCCGTCCTCGGGCGCAGCAACGTCCGCAAGCAATGGAGTCTTGGAACATTCCAACGTGCCGGGCGGGTCGGAGCCTGCTGCGCCCGAGGACGGGCGCACTCCGGCGGTACGCGCACGCTGAGGCTCAGGGCGTCAATTGCCAGCCGTCAATTTGCCGGGTTTGGCGGGTGGGGCGGGGAGCGGGGCCGTTTGGGGGAGCCGGCGGGCTGGCGGAGTCGCGGGAGAAAGGCCGTCGTGGAGCCGTAGCAACACCGTAGTACCACGCTGGTTCCAAGCGTGTTCCAAACTTGAGGAGTTGATAGCCGGGGGCGCACGGGTCAGGCGTTCCGACTCCCGCATGACAGCAATTATCTGTTAATTTGTCGGTTTTGTGGTGATCCCCCGAAAGGCTCCATGCCAAAGTCGGCTCTGCAGCAGTGTGAGGACGGTGTGAGGACGGTGTGTGGATAATGTGAGGAGGGCGTTGGGCGGGCGGCCAGCCGCGCTTGCTGTCCAGAGATAGCCGGGGGGGTGATAGTTGATAGCCGGAGAAGTTTGGGTCGCGGTGGTTGCCAGCCACGGAGCGCTGAGGACAGCGCGCCCTACCGATTGAGCGGCGCGGAGGAAAGTGCTTGATGTAACCGGTCGGTTCTGGTTCAGTGGAGCCAATCGAAAGGGCATGTGCTATATGAGAAAGCTTACCAACCAATGTGCAAACTCCGGTGTTCACCCAACTGCAAACAGGCAAGGACCGCGGCTTGTAGCGGGACTTCTGGCCTTGCTCTGCGCGGCGTGGCTGGCAGAGGGTACGCCCGCGCGGGCGGGGGAAAGACAGACGTTGCAGGGCCACGTGCCGCCGGCGGTGGGGCGCCTGCCGGCGCTGGAGCGATTGGCGAGCACAAACCGGCTGGAGCTGGTGATCGGGCTGCCGTTGCGCAACCGGGAGGCGCTGGCCGGCTTGCTGGGGCAGCTTTATGACCCCGCCAGCCGGGGTTACCGCCAATACCTGACGCCGGGAGAGTTCGCGGAGCGGTTTGGCCCGACGCCGGAGGATTATGAGGCGGTGATCGCGTATGCGAAAGCCAACAGTCTGCGGGTCACGGGCACACATCCCAACCGGACGCTGGTGGATATGAGCGGGGCGGTGGGGGACATCGAGAAGACGTTCCAGGTAAGGCTGCACGTTTATCAGCACCCGACGGAGGGGCGGACGTTCTATGCGCCGGATGTGGAGCCGTCACTCGATCTGGCGGTGCCGGTATTGGCCGTGAGCGGGCTGGACAACTATGCGCTGCCGCGTCCGGCGAGTCAGGCCGCCTTCTCCTTCCGCAAAATCTCCGAGGCGGCGCCCAACGCGGAGCCGTGGGGGACGGGCGCGGGACCAAGAGGGACGTTCATAGGGCGGGATTTCCGGGCGGCCTACGCTCCGGGGGTGGGGCTGGACGGCGCGGGGCAGGCGGTGGGGTTGCTGGAGTTTGACGGCTACTTCACCAGTGACGTGCTGGCTTACGAGAACCTGGCGGGGCTGCCGAACGTCACCGTGACCAATGTGCTAGTGGACGGGTTTAGCGGGCAGCCGGGCGGCAATAACGTCGAGGTAGCGCTGGACATTGACATGGCGATTTGCATGGCGCCGGGCCTGTCGAGGGTGATCGTCTATGAGGCGGCGCCGGGCAGCAATCCCTATGACCTTTTGAACCGGATGGCGACGGACACGAATAACCTCGGACAGCCGGTGGCGCGGCAACTCAGCTCGTCCTGGTCCTGGCCAGCCTCTCCCACCGCCGCCCAGGAGCAGATCTTCCAGCAGTTGGCGGCGCAGGGGCAATCGTTCTTCCAGGCTTCCGGGGACTACGGGGCTTATTGCGGAGCGTGCGCTCCTTATCCCCCGACCGACAGCACGAATATCACGGTCGTCGGCGGGACATCCTTAACCACCAGCGCGCCCGGCGGGGCCTGGCTGTCGGAGACGGTGTGGAACGCGGGCCGACAACCCAACGGCACGTATGTCGGCAGCGGGGGCGGGAGCAGCACCAACTACGCGATCCCGAACTGGCAGCAAGGGGTGGATATGACCTGCAACGGAGGCTCGACGGCCATGCGGAACCTGCCGGACGTGGCCTGCGTCGCTGCGGGTATCTGGCTGATCGCAGACCACGGGGAGCAGGGGGTGATAGGCGGGACGAGCGCCGCGGCGCCTTTGTGGGCGGGCTTTGCCGCGCTGATCAATCAGCAGGCGGCGGCCAGCGGCCAGCCCAGCGTCGGGTTTATCAACCCGGCCATCTATGCCATCGGCAAATCGTCAAGCTATGCCTTGGTCTTCCACGACATTACGACCGGCAACACCACCAATGGTTGCTGCGGCCCCAACAAGTTTTTCGCCTGCCCCGGCTACGACCTGTGCACCGGTTGGGGCACCCCCAACGGGAGCAACCTCATCTCGGCGTTGCTGGTACCGCCCGTTCCGTTGAGCATTACACCCGCAACGCCGCTCGCGTTCACCGGCCCGTTCGGCGGTCCCTTCCGCCCGGCGGCGCAAGGTTTTGTGTTGACCAACGACGGCAATGCTCCGTTGAGTTGGACGCTGGCCAATACGGCCCCCTGGCTCAGTGTGTCACCGGCCAGCGGCATGCTCACGAATGGCGGGCCGGCTGCGACGGTAGCCGTGACGCTGACCGGGGCGGCGAGCAGCTTGGCGGTCGGCAATTACGCGGCCACGCTGTGGTTCACCAACCTGAATAATCGGCTGGGCCAGAGCGGCACAGTCAACCTGGACATCGTTGCGCCGCCGGTGATTACGTCGCAGCCCACCAACCAGACGGTATTCGAGGGGATGACGGCGAGCTTTACGGTGGGAGTGGCGAACAGCGCGTGGGTGTCTTACCAGTGGCAATACGACAACGGCCTGTATGTGACCAATCTCACGGATGGCGGCAACGTCTCCGGGTCCGCCGCGAGCACGCTGGTGATCAGCAACGCAACGCCCGCCGAGGCGGGGGCTTACTCGGTCATCGTGAGCAACGCCGCCGGAGCGGTCGTCAGCACCGAGGCGTTTCTGGCGGTCTTCCCGTGGCGCCCGGTGATTACGGTTGAGCCGAGCAGCCAGACGGTGCTGGCGGGCGAGACGGTGACGTTCACGGTTACGGCGGTTGGCAACCAGCCGCTGTTCTATCTGTGGGAGCAGAACGGAACGAACTTAAGCGACGGCGGCAACATTTCCGGCTCGGCTTCGAGCAGCCTGACCCTCGCGAGCGCGTCGTTGGCCGATGCGGGAACGTATTCCGTGGTGGTGGGCAATGCCGACGGGGTGGCAGCCAGTTCCGGAGCGGTGCTGACGGTCACATCGGTGACCGCGCCGGGGACGACCCTGAGCACGGTGTATTCGTTCACGGGCGGCAGCGATGGCGGCAACCCGAACGGGCTGCTGCGGGTCGCCAACGGCAGTTTCTACGGCACTGCTCAACACGGCGGAACGAACCTGGCGGGAACGGTGTTTCAAATGACCGATGGCGGCGCGGTTACGGGCCTTTACTCCTTTACCGGGGGGAACGATGGCGCGACTCCTTTTGCCGCGTTGGCACAGGGCCCGGATGGTAATTTCTACGGCACCACCTTCCAGGGCGGGGCTTATGACAATGGGACGGTATTCCGGGTGACAGCGAGCGGCGTCTTGACCAATTTGATTTCGCTCAATATCACGAATGGCGACCTGCCGTATGCCGGGCTGACGCTGGGCAGCGATCTCAACTTCTACGGCACGACCTACCAGGGCGGGGCAGCGGGCTTTGGCACGGCCTTCAGAATCTCCACCAACGGCACGCTGACGACGCTTTACTCGTTCAGCGCTGGCTCGGATGGCGGCTTCCCGGCGGCGGGTTTGCTCAGAGGCAGCGATGGCAATTTGTACGGCACGACCTACCAAGTCGGCGCTTATGGGTATGGCACCGTGTTCCAAATAACTGCCAGTGGCGCACTGACCACTCTGACCACTCTGGCTTCCTTCAATAACACCAATGGCGCCTTTCCTCTGGCAGGGTTGGCGCAGGCGGGCGGGACATTCTGTGGCACGACGACCGGCGGCGGCGCGTTTAACAATGGCGCAGTTTTCCAATGGTCGCTGGTGGGTGCGCTCACCGATCTATATTCATTTACCGGCGGCAGCGACGGCAGTTATCCCATGGCACCCTTGCTTGAAGGCAGTGACGGCAATTTCTACGGCACGACCGCCTACGGCGGCACCTACGGGGACGGCACGGTGTTCAGGCTGACGCCGGGTGGCTCGCTGACCACGCTGGTCGCGTTCGACGGCTACGCGGGCGCGAATCCCGAGGCTGCGCTGATAGAGGATGCAGACGGGAGCTTGCTGGGGACGACCCAAAACGGCGGCGCCAGCGACGAAGGCGTCATCTTCCGGCTCAGCTTCAGCGGCGCGCCGCAGATCACGAGCCAGCCCGCCAGCCAGTCAGTGTATGTGGGAGCCGACGTGGTGCTCGGCGTCGCGGTCTTCGGCACCAGCCCGTTTTCCTTCCAGTGGCAGAAGAACGGGACCAACCTGGTCGATGGGGGCAACCTCTCCGGCTCTGCCGCCCGCCTCCTGACTCTTGGCAACGTATCCCTGGCCGACAGCGGAACTTATTCCGTGATCGTTAGCAACGCTCTCGGTTTGGCGCGGAGCGCCGACGCGGTCCTGTCGGTGACATCCTCTCCGCCTTTTATCACCGTACAGCCGACCAACCAATCGCCGGCGCCGGGCGCAACCGTGACGTTTGCCGTGACTGCCTTCGGAAACCTGCCCCTTTTCTACCAATGGCAAGAGAACGGAACCAACCTGGCCGACGGCGGCAACCTTTCCGGCTCGGCTACCAGTACCTTGACGCTGTTCAATGTCCTCGAAACCAATAGTGGAACCTACGCGGTCATCGTCAGCAATGCCCTCGCCTCGGTCACTAGCACTGGCGCCGTGCTGACCGTTATTCCGGTGAGCGCGCCAGGGACGCGGCTGGCGACGCTGGTCGGGTTCGGCCCCGCGAGCGGGGGCGGCTTGACCCCCAACGGCCTGATGTTGGCCACCAACGGCGATCTTTATGGCACGACGCAATATGGCCAGGCTGGTAACCCCCTCGGCTTGGGCACCGCATTCCGCATGACCACCAATGGGATTCTGACCACTCTTGTTTCGTTCGCAGGCACCAATGGCGTGGGGCCGCAAGCCGCGCTCGTCCAGGGCAGCGATGGCAATCTCTACGGCACGACGGAATACGGGGGGACCAACTGGGTCGGTAACGTGTTCCAAATGACTCCGGAGGGCGCGCTCAGCAACCTCTACTCCTTTGCGGGTGGCGTGGATGGCAGGTTTCCCGTTGCCCCGCTGCTGTCGGCCAGCGATGGCAACCTCTATGGAACGACGCCAACCGGCGGCACCTACGGCTATGGCAATATCTTCAAACTCACTCTCGCCGGCGCCTTCACCAACCTTTACTCGTTTACCGGCGGCTTGGACGGCAACGGTCCCACCGGCGCGCTGATGCAGGGGGCCGATGGCAATTTCTACGGCCTGACGCCCTACGGCGGCGCTTACGGCAAGGGCAATGCCTTCAGGCTCACCCCCGGCGGTGTGCTCACCACCATTTACTCATTTACCGGTGGCCGCGATGGCTATACGCCGGCTGGGGCGCTGGTCCAGGGCCTCGATGGCAATTTCTACGGCACAACCACCTTGGGCGGGCTGGGCAGCCCGGGCACGGCTTTCAAGCTGACTCCGAATGGCGCGCTGACGACTTTGCACTCATTTGGTAATTACCTTAACCCGGATGGTCTTTATCCTCAAGCCGGGCTGGTGCAGAGCATTGATGGGAATTTGTATGGCACGACCCTTTCCGATCTCCTCACCGGTTATGGCACGGTTTTCGGGGTGTCTCCCAACGGCAGCACCTTCGCCACGTTCGTCTTTTTCGATGGCTTCGATGACGGCGCCCAGCCGGCCGCCGCGCTCGTGGAGGATACCGATGGCAATCTGTATGGCACGACAACTACCAACGGCCCGGGAGGCCAGGGCACCATCTTCCGGCTCAGCTTCACCGGCCCGCCCCAAATCACGGCTCAACCTGCAAGCCAGGCGGTCCTCGGCGGAGCCAACGTGCTGTTCAACCCGGCGGTCTCCGGGGCCCGGCAATTCTTCTATCAGTGGCAGAAAAACGGCACCAACCTGGTGGATGGGGGCAACCTGTCCGGCTCCACCAATCGCATCTTGAGCCTCGCCAACGTCTCCTTGGCCGATGCCGGGACCTACTCGGTGTTGGTAAGCAACGCCCTCGGTTCGGTGACCAGCGCGGCGGCGCACCTGACAGTTGTCTTCCCGCCGGTGTTCCTGTCGGTGGTGCGTTCGAATTGCACGCTTAGCCTGACCTGGAGCGCCGCGGTGGGGCAAGAGTATCGCTTGCAGTATAAATCCAGTTTGGCCTCGACCAACTGGAGTTATCTGGGCGGTCTAATGGGCAGTCTAATCACCGCGACCGGCAGCGCCGTCACCGCTTCCGACAACCTTTGCACCAACGCGCAGAAGTTCTATCGCGTTGTTCTATACCCGCAGGTTCAGTAGCAAGAGGAATGACTATGCCGCAGGCGTTACCGCGGCGGGTTATTTCGGGGTCGAGGTCGCGCGGGCCAGGCTTGCGAGGTCAGTGTCGCCGGGCTGCTCGGTCTGGTTCACGCTGACCTGGAACGAGCGCGGGTCATTATAGCGCCAGATTTCGGAATGCCCATCAGCGAAATCGAGGACGTAGCTGTAGTTGTGGCGATGAACGGATATGGGGGGGAAACTAAACCAAATGCCGGCGGTGGGGTCGGTGATGAAGAAACCGTTGTTGATACTGCGCTCGTCTTCCTCGATCAGGACCCACATTTGGGACGGGTTCGGGATGTCGCTGTCTTTCGCATAAAACGGAACGTAGCCGGCGGCGGTGGAGGGGATCGGGCCAAGGGTCGGGTCGCGCGCGCCCATGAAGCAGTTCATGGAGTAGCTGCGGACCGTGGGGACTACGGTCCCGCTAATGCAAACGCCTTGGTCGGTCGGGCAATGGTAAATGAGGACATTGCCGTTGTAGGGGTAGAGTTTGCCCTGGCGGATCAAACCAGCATCGCCGGCCTGGTTGGGATTGGTCATGTCACCTTGTACCCATACGTCGGGATTGTTGGTTGGATAGGACTCGGACAGGAAGCCGTTATTATCATCCTTGTACATGACCCAAGCGAGGCCCAGTTGCCGGAGATTGGAAAGGCAGGCGGTGCGCTGGGCCTTGATCTTGGCTTTGCTTAAAATGGGGAGGAGGAGGGCAGCGAGGATCGCAATGGTCGTGATCACAGTGAGCATCTCGATGAGCGTAAACCCTCGAGGCCGTGATGTCTGCCGCGACCGTGATGTCTGTCGCGAATTCATGTTCGCTAATGCGACGGTCATTGCCGTTATCCGCATCAGAATTTAGCCTGCGGGCCAGCCCGGTGCAAGCCCTTTTTTCACTTTTTTTTGCAACCGGGCGTCGGGTCTTCTACGGACCCGGGCTTGGGCAGCCCGCATCAGTGCCAGCCGAACAGTCGCCCCCCGAGGTGGGTGATGAAGGCCAGGCCCCAGGCCAACACGCCCATGTACAACCACTGGAAGATCGGCCACCTCCACGAATTGGTCTCGCGCCGGACGATGGCCACAGTGCTGACGCATTGCAGGGCGAAGACGTAAAAGACCATGAGCGTGACGGCGGTCAGGGGGGTATAGACGGGGCTGCCATCAGGCCATTTTTGGGTTTGGAGGGTTTGGGCCAGGCTGGTCATGCTGGAGGAGTCGGCCTCAGTTTTGCCGACGTTATAGACGATGGACATGGTGCTGACGAAGACCTCACGAGCGGCAAAGGAGGTGATGATGCCAATGCCGATCTTCCAATCGAAGCCGAGGGGCGCAATGGCCGGTTCAATGAGCCGGCCCAGGCGACCGGCAAAGCTTTGGCGAAGTCTGGCGCCAGCGGTTTGGCTGTCGAGCGCGGCGGTGTCGGCGTGCAGGGCCGCCGCCGGTTCAGGAGGAGGGGCCTGCGGAGGTTGGGTCTTGAGGCGGGCACGCTGTTCGGGAGGGACGGGTTGGGTCTCGGCGCTATGGGGATAGGTGGCGAGGAACCAGAGGAGGATGTTGATGCCGAGAATGACGGTGCCGGCGCGGCGCAGAAAGAGTTTCGAGCGGTCCCACATGTGGCGGACGACGACCCGCAACAGGGGCCGTTTATAGGGGGGCAGCTCCATGATGAGCATGGGGGTTTCTCCTTTCAGCAGGGTCTTCTTGAACAGCCAGGCCATGAGGAGGGCCACGACGATGCCGAGCAGGTACATGGAAAGCATCGTCAGACCGGGCAGCTTGAGGAAGCCGAGGACCGTGAGGTTCGGGATGCACGCCGCGATGAGCAGGGTATAGACGGGCAAGCGGGCGGAGCAACTCATCAGCGGGGCCACCAGGATGGTCACAAGGCGGTCTTTGGGGCTTTCGATGGTGCGCGTGGCCATGATGCCGGGGATTGCGCAGGCAAAGGAACTGAGCATCGGGATGAAACTCTTGCCATGCAAGCCGACTTTGCTCATCAGGCGGTCCATCAAAAAGGCGGCGCGGGCCATGTAACCGGTGTCTTCCAGAAAGCCGATGAAGAGAAACAGCAGCAGGATTTGCGGGAGAAACACAACGACGGCGCCCACGCCCGCAATCACGCCGTCCACGAGCAGGCTGTTCAAATCGCCCGGCGGAATCAGTCCGCCCACAACGTGGCCGAGCCAACCGACGCCGCTTTGCAGGGCGTCCATCGGGATGCGCGCGAAGGTGAAGATGCTCTGGAACATCAGCGTCATGATGGCCAGGAAGATCATTGTCCCCCAGACTTTGTGGGTCAGCACCCGGTCCAGCCTGTCGCTGAAGTTTTCGCCCGGGGGCGCCAGCTCGGTGGTGACGGCGCGCTGGATGGCCGACACGCCCAGGTAGCGGCCTTCGATGGTCACGCC
>Ga0181521_10002146_pt1 | contig 23944 bp, 18 predicted proteins | sample PEATcosm2014_Bin_32_FD_119764 | JGI IMG/M metagenome (GOLD analysis project Ga0181521, IMG submission 119764) | Peatland microbial communities from MTU Mesocosm Facility, Houghton, MI, USA - PEATcosm2014_Bin02_60_metaG | ecosystem: Environmental > Terrestrial > Soil > Wetlands > Peat | place...
TCGAGCCAGATGGGCCCGATGGCCAACCCCAGGCGCCCTGAGGCGATAGAGTCCTTCGTCGGCAATGCGGTGAAAGCCGGTGCTCGCATCGCGACCGGCGGCGAGCGCGGCGGGGGCACGCACGGCAGCGGCTTTTTCTTCAGGCCCACCGTCCTCACCGATGTGCCTCTCGAGGCGCGCGTGATGCACGAGGAGCCCTTTGGTCCCATTGCGCTCATGCGCCCTTTCAAGACTTTTGACGAGGCGATCGAACAAGCCAATCGCCTGCCGTATGGGCTTGCCGCCTACTGCTTCACCGAGAACGGACGGCGCGCGCTGCTCTTGGGCGATGCCATCGAGAGCGGCATGATCGGCATCAACACGACGATGATTGGCGGTGCGGATTCGCCGTTCGGCGGGGTGAAGGATTCGGGCCACGGTTCCGAGGACGGCCCGGAGGGCTTGGAGGCATGCCTCGTGGTGAAGGCAATTCATCAAGCGTGAACCGCGGCATCCGCGATTCACGTGCAGGAGATGTCGTGGGCACGATGGCGGAACTGAAAACCGGCGGCGCGCAAGGATATCTGCGCATCGCCACCGAAGAGGCCTTCATCACGGCGAATGTGTTGGCCGCCTACAAGCGCTTGATCGCGAGCGGCTTCGATGATCCGGGCTTCGTCAGTCTGTGGGGCTTTTATTCAGGCTCCCCGTCGGCGCGCGCGACCGCAATCGTCGAACGCCTTCAGGATTTGGGTGTGCATCGCCTCGCCGACATGGACGCGACCGGCATCGACAGGGCCGTTATTGCCTTGACCGCTCCAGGTGCGCATGTCTTCGCTGCCGCCGAAGCGAAAGCTCTCGCCGGCGATGCCAACGATCAACTCGCCGCCGCCTGCCGCCGGCACCCCGATCGCTTCATCGGCATGACCGCGATTGCACCGCAGGACCCGCTGTGGTCGGCGAAGGAAATCGAGCGCGGTGCCCGGCTCGGCTTCAAGGCGGTGATCCATAACGGCCATGTCGGCGGCGAGTACACCGATGCGGAGAAATACTGGCCGATCTTCGAAGCGGCCGAAGCGTTGGACACACCGGTGTACCTGCACCCCCAAGGACCCTCCAAGGGGCTCATCGGTCCGCTGCTCGAGCGTGGCTTGGATGGCGCGGTGTTCGGCTTCGGCGTGGATACCGGATTGCACCTGCTGCGGCTGATCGTCACGGGCCTCTTCGATCGGTTCCCGAAGTTGAAGCTCATCGTCGGTCACGGCGGAGAAGCCCTGCCGTACTGGGCCTATCGTCTCGACTACATGCATGGCGCGGGCATTCGCGCGGGGCGCTACGCGTTTCTGAAACCCCTGCAGCTGCCGATTTCCGGCTATTTCAAGCGCAACATATACGTCACTTTCTCGGGCGTGGCCTGGGAGCCGGCGATCCAGTTCTGCAAATCGACCCTGGGAGCCGATCGGATCCTGTATGCCATGGATTATCCGTACCAATACGAAGCGCAAGAGGTCGCCGCCCAAGATGCCATGGCCATGAGCGATGCGGATAAGAAGGCATTTTTCCAGACCAACGCCGAACGCGTGTTCGGGTTGTGAGCGCGATTCCTGCACCGGCACCCGTACCCGTCTCCGGTCGCGCGGATGACCAGGCCGTCCTCGACGGGCGTGGGCAACCGCAATGATCAGTGCGTGCCGGCGGTTGCCGCGATCAGGCGACCGTAGGGCTTGAGGCCCCGCACCAATGCCCAGGCCGCCAGCGGCCCCAGCACCGCCGTCGCCAATGCCAGGGCGCTACCGACACGCGTATCGTCATGGAACACGTAATCCGTGATCAACGCGATGACCGTCGGCCCGCAGCCAAAGCCGACGATATTGAAGACGAACAAAAACAGCGCCGTCGCCTGACCGCGCATCCGGTTCGGCGTGACGCTTTGCAGCGCCGCATTCTGCGGCCCCGGTGCCATCATCGCGAAGAACAGCGACACACCGAAGGCCGTGAGCGCCAACGGCGCCGTCGGCATGAGCGGCATCGCCACTGCGCCCGGAATCCAGAGGCAAATGGCGAGCAGCTGCACACGCAAATTCGCATCGTGATGGCCGCGTTTCGCGAGCCGCTCGGCCAATAATCCGCCGATCATCAACGCCACCGGCGCGACCACCAGCGTCACCGTACCGAACGCGAGGCCCACATGGCGCGGCGTCCAATGATGCACGCGGATGAAAAACGTCGGCCCCCAACTGATGTTGCCCTGCGCGGGGATCGACTGCAGCGCGAGTGCGCCATACATCGGCCCATAGACGGCGCGATTCGACCAGAGGTAGTGCACCACGTCACGGATGGGAATCGAGCGTCCCGCGCCGCCCGCGACGCCAGTGCTCGCTGCGGCGAGGTCGCGCCGGATCGGCTCGACCACGGTGCCCATCAGCAACGCCACCAGCAGCCCCGGGATGCCGACCGTGAGGAAGGTGAGCTGCCACGGCCGCAACAGCCCGACGACCGGCAGTGTGATCGGCGGCAGATGCTCGAGCGCGCCGATCACGGCGCCGCCCATGATGGCCGACAAGCCGATTCCGGCGATGAATCCGAAATTCAGTACCGACACGGCGCGGGGCAGCTGTTCACGCGGAAACAGGTCCGCCAGCATCGAGTACGTGGCGGGCCCGACGCAGGCCTCGCCGCCGCCGACGCCGATGCGCGCGAAAAACAACTGCACGAAAGTGTGGGCGAGCCCGCACAACGCCGTCGCTCCGCTCCACAACGCGACACCGATGCCGATGATCCTGCGCCGACTGCTGCGATCCACCAGGCGCGCGATCGGGAGTCCCAGGATGACGTAGAACATCACGAAGGCGAAGCCCATCAACAGGCTGATCTGCGTGTCGGTGAGCCCAAGATCGCGTTTGATCGGCACCACCAGCAACGGCAAGATGCCGCGATCGAGAAAGTTTACGCACAACACCAGCGCGAACACGAACACCGCGTACCAGGCGCGACCCCGCGACGGCCAAGGATTTTCGACGCCGGCTTGCGCGCCGATCTTGACCGGTGCATCGGTCGTTGCCTGAGCATCACGGGCTGCCTGGGCATCACGGGTTGCCCGCGCATCACTCGTTGAAACGTCGGTCGCCATGCGCGGAATCTAAAAATTCTTCACGAGTTTTGCGGCTTCCGCCTTGCGCAGCCGCCGCCAGTCCTCCACCGCCATTCGCGCCGGTTCCGGCGGCCGGTCGGGAAGCGCCGCGAGCAGCTCATCCATCACCGCGCGCAGCTCTTCGCGGAATTCCGCATGCGGAAAAATGTATTGGCGATTCTCGCGCACGCCGGCGATGACGTGTGCACCCACCTCGACGGGGTCCATCCCGACCGACAGCACGCCATCCAGGCGCTTCATCTCCTCCTCGCTCACCGGATAACCGGTTTGCGCAAGATGCTTCGGGCGGGTTTTCACGGCCTCATGGATATTACTGCGCACGAATCCCGGGCATAGGACGGACACGCCGATACCGTGCGGCGCCAGGTCGTAGCGCAGCGACGTCGTCAAGCCCACCACGGCGAACTTCGATGCCGAATACAGACCCATGCCAGGGCCCACCAACAGGCCCGCCATGGAAGCGGTATTGACGATGTGGCCACCTTCGCCGTGCGCCTTGAGGCGCGGAATGAATGCCTGGATCCCGTTGATCACGCCGTCGACATTGACTCCCATGATCCAGCGCCAGTCGTCCATCGTGGCGACGTCCATGGGGCCGAAGATGCTGACGCCGGCGTTGTTGCACACCAGATGCACCTTGTCGAACACTCGCACGGTTTCCTCGGCCGCGCGCTCCACCGCGGCCGCATCGGCCACATCCACCAGCATACCGTGCGCCTGCGCGCCGGCTGCGCGCAGTTTGGCGAGCGCCTGCTCGAGATGATCGGCGCGCACATCGGCTAGCGCCACTTTCATGCCCGCTTGCGCGGCACACGTCGCAATGCCAAAGCCGATGCCGCTGCCGCCGCCGGTGATGAACGCCACCTTGCCGTTGAGATCCCGCATCATTGTTTCCCTTGCGCGAGCCGGCGCGCGCGTTCTGCGGCGAACAATGGATTTCGCACCACCATGGCTTCGGCCGTGATCCGCGCCGGCGGCGCCGCGTCGGCGGGAAACGAGGCCAGTATGGCGTCGAATCGCTCCTGTGCGCCCTCACGATATTCGGAGTGGGTCAGAATCCACAAATCGTTGCGACGAATACCTTCGAGCACGCGCTCGCCGACCTCATGGGGCGACATGCCGTGCGGAAATATTTTCTCACGCATGAACGCCGCGCGCTCGGCCGCCGCGTTGCCATAGGTCGAATCGCGATAGGCGGGCGGGCGCAACCTCTCGACCTCGCCGATCTGAGTGTTGACCAGCCCCGGACAGAATGCCGACACGCCGATGGCATGCGGCTCGAGTTCCGGTCGCAGAGATTCCATAAGTCCCACCACGGCGTACTTGGCGGTGGTGTAAATCCCCGCAAGCCCGGCTGCGAAAATTCCGCTCATGGACGCCGTCGTCACGATGTGACCGCCCTCGCCGTGCCGACGGATGCGTGGCATGACGGTCTGAATGCCGTTGACGACGCCGCCCAAATTGACCGCGAGGCCCCAGTCCCAATCCGCATAGGTGGCCGTGAGCAGGGAGCCGACGATGCCGATGCCGGCATTGTTGACGAGTACGTGAATTTTGCCGAATGCTTTCTCGGCGGCATCCGCCGCCCGCACGTAACCCGAGCGGTCGGCGACGTCCAGTTGCACGCCCATCACGCCCGGATTGCCCGCTGGAAACTCGCGCAATGCCGCATCGATGGCCTCCGGGCGAATATCGGCGATCACGACGCGCATGCCGGCGCGCGAAAAAACCTGCGCCATCCCGAGGCCCATGCCGCTGGCGCCGCCCGTAATGAACGCTACCGCACCGCTGATATTCCGCACCGCAGCCCTCCGCGCAATCCCGCTACTCTTGTCACTCCACCGCCCAACGGCTCTACCCTCCCAGAAGCAAAAGTCGACACTGAGCGAAGATTCGCCGCGCACCTTAGCACGCATTCCAACATCGCTTGACTCGAGGTGTGACGACGCGTGTACTTTGCGGCAACTCGCAGCAATAATTCGCAACCGACACCGAGGGCTCACCATGATCGACCTGTATACCGCCGCCACGCCGAATGGCTGGAAGATCTCCATCGCGCTGGAAGAACTCGGCGTCGACTACACCGTCCATCCGCTGTCATTCTCCAAGCAGGAGCAAAAGTCGGAGTGGTTTCTCAAGATCAATCCGAACGGCCGCATTCCGGCCATCGTCGATCGCGGCAATGGGGATTTCGCGGTCTTTGAATCCGGCGCGATTCTGATTTATCTCGCGGAAAGAACCGGCCGCTTGATACCGCGGGATCCGAAGGGACGTTCGGTGGTCATTCAATGGCTGATGTTCCAGATGTCAGGAATAGGCCCGATGATGGGTCAGGCGAATGTGTTCTTCCGCTATGCGCCGGAGAAGATTCCCTATGCGATCGACCGCTATCAGCGCGAAGTGCGCCGCCTGTTCGAGGTGCTCGAACGTCAACTCTCGGCGCACGATTACGTGGCGGGCAGCGAGTATTCCATCGCCGACATCGCACACTGGTCATGGATCCACGGCTACGAGTGGTCGGGCGTCAACATCGACGGCTTGCCGCATCTGTCGAGGTGGCTGAAAACCGTGGGCGACCGTCCTGCGGTGCAACGCGGGCGCGCGGTTCCACCGCCGGGTGATATCGGCGAGAAAGATAAGACGACGCTCGATACCGCTCGCAAAATGCTGGTCTGACGCGTACCGCGCGCGGCTCACGGCACCGGGCCGACGTCGCCGGCCGCCGGCGCGGATTCACCGGCGCCGATGCGAGGATCAGGTGGCCTTCGCGCCGGCAGCGCCTTCGGCCCTCCTGTCCTGAGTGGCACGGTGAATGATATAGGCGCGAATCTTCTCAAGATCCTGCGGTGTGATCTCGTCTTTGAACGCCACCATGCCCCGATCCATGCGACTGCCTTGACGCACCACCCTGTCCATGGCCGCGGGATTCTTGATCAGCCCGGAATAACGCAGGTCCGGCAATACCCCGGACCCGGTCGCGCTGTCGCCATGACAGCTCGAGCAGTACGTCTGATAGAGCGCTTTGCCTGCCTCGACGGTCGCGGCCGGCGCCGTATCGGGCGGCGGGTCAAGCACGGCAGGTACCGCCGCCGGCAGCGGCGGCAGTTGCGCGGTTCCTCCCAGCTTGAACACCAGTACCCGCGGCAGGTTCGAGGCAGTATGCGAAACGAGCGCCAGCTCGCCGGCCGCGAGTCCAAAAGCGCCGCCCCAGCCCACTTCGACCGCAACGTATTGCTCGCCATCGACTTCGTAGGATATCGGTGCGGCGAGCACGCCGGCCTGCGTTTCGGCGCTCCACAGACGCTCGCCGGTGTCGGCGCGGTAGGCGATGAACTGGCCCATTCCAGTTCCCTGGAACACGAGATTGCCCGCAGTGGACACGACGCCGCCGTTCCATGGATGTCCAAGCTCGACACGCCAGACTTCTTTGCGCGTAACCGGATTCCAGGCCGCCAAGTGACCCTTGAGGGTGCCCTCGATTTGCGCTTTTATCTTGGGATCCTGCGGCAGGCTGCCAGAATTGAATTCGTCACCGGTATTCCAGGCAAGTTCGTGATGCCGCGAGCTCCGTTCCGGAAAGAAGGGAAACGCGACTTCCGTGACGGGCAGGTAATCCAACTGGGTCATGGGACTGAACGACATCGGCTGCCAGCTGTGTGCGCCGCCGGGCCCGGGCATGGAAACGAAGGGCTTACCGCTCTCGCCGTAGCGCGCCTCGTGCGCCTCAATCGGGCGTCCGCTCTTAAGATCCACCCCCTTGGCCCACGTCGTCGTTGCATACGCGTCTGCAGACAGCAACTGACCGGTTGCGCGATCCAACAGGTAGAAAAAGCCGTTCTTCGGCGCCTGCATGAGAACCGCCCGCTGCACTCCGCCGATGTCGAGATCGGCGAGGATCATCGGCGAGCAGGAATCGAAATCCCATTCATCGCCCGGAGTGGTTTGGTAGTGCCACACGTACTCTCCGGTGTCGGCTTTCAATGCCACGATCGATGACAGATACAGGGCATCGCCGGGCATTTTGCCGCGGTTCCACGTGCCGTTGCCCACACCGATATAAACCAGGTTCAGCGTGGGGTCGTAGACAATCGAGTCCCACACCGGACCGCCGCCGCCGAACTTCCACCACTCGCCGCTCCAGGTTTTTGCCGCCTTCTCCAACGCGGGAGTCTCGAACGGCTTCGCGGGATCTCCGGGCACGGTATAAAACCGCCACACTTGCCGGCCGGTCCCGGCGTCATAGGCCGTGACATAACCGCGCATCCCCATCTCACCGCCGCCGTTGCCGATCAGCACCAACCCCGAGACGATCCGGGGCGCGCCCGTGATGGTGTAGCGTCCCCCATCGGGCACGGTCTTGACTTCCCATGCCGGTTTGCCGGATGCCGCGTCCAGAGCGATCAGCCGGCCGTCGAGCGTTCCCACGTAAACTCGGCCCTGCCATGCCGCGACGCCGCGATTTACCACATCGCAACAGGCGTTGACCGCCGCCTGACCCGCGACCTTTGGATCGTAGGTCCACAGCGGAGCGCCGCTCTTTGCATTGAGCGCGAACACCTTGCTCCACGCGCTCGTCACGTACATGACGCCGTCGATCACCAGCGGCGTCGATTCCTGGCCGCGGTGAGCGGTGTCCAGGTCGTAGAACCAAGCAAGCCCCAGTTGCTTGACATTATCGGCATTGAGCTTCTGCAGCGGGCTGAAATGCTGCTCATCGTAGGTTCGTCCCGGGCTCATCCAATTACCCGGCTCGTTGTTCGCGGCGAGCAGGCGCGCCGCGTCGACGGCGGCCGCCGGCCTTGGCGTGGGCGCCGAGTGAGCGGCAGGGGAAGGCGGCGGCGGGCTGCATGCCGCGAGCGCAAGTCCCAGCACCGCCCAGGCGGTGGCCAACCGAAGCCACATATCCGTCAGTCTCAGACCATCATGCAGACGGACTTGACCTCGGTGTACATATCGATCGCCACCCGACCGTGCTCGCGCCCAAAGCCGGATTGCTTGAAGCCACCGAACGGCATGTTCGGGTCGACCATATTGTGGCAATTGACCCACACGGTGCCGGCCTTGATGCGCGGAATCAGCCGATGTGCCGCCGACAGATTGTTGGTCCAGATGCTGGCGCCCAGACCGTAGGGAGTGTCATTCGCCGCCTTGACCACCTCGTCGATATCATCGAAACGCTGCGCGACCAGCACCGGTCCAAAGATCTCCTCGCGCACCACGCGCATGTCCGCGCGCACGTTCACCATGACGGTGGGCTTGACGAAATACCCCGGATGCGACGGCGCCTCGCCGCCGACCATCACCGATGCGCCCGCCTTGCGGCCCGACTCGATATAGCCCAGCACGCGCTCCTGCTGCTCCTTCGACACCAGCGGGCCCATTTCAGTCGTTTGGTCCAGGCCGGGTCCCAAGCGAATGCCGGACGCGGCGGCGCTGACGCCCTCGACCACCTTATCGAAGATCGAGCTGTGCACGTAGAGACGCGAGCCCGCCGTGCACACCTGCCCCGCGTTGAAGAAGATTGCGCCGGCGCTGCCGCCCGCGACGGCCTGCGGATCGGCGTCCGGCAGCACGATCACCGGCGACTTGCCGCCCAATTCCAGCGACACGCGCTTGAGGCTGTCCGTGGCGCTCTTGTTGATCAATTTGCCGACTTCGGTGGAACCCGTAAATGCGATCTTGTCGACGCCGGGATGCGATACCAGTGCAGCCCCCGTGGTCTCGCCCTCGCCGGTCAAGATGTTGACGACGCCCGGCGGAAAACCCGCCTCGCGGATCAATTCGCCGAGTCGCAGCGCCGACAGCGGCGTCTGCTCCGCCGGCTTCAGGACGCAGGTACAGCCCACCGCCAATGCCGGACCCAGCTTCCAAGACGCCATGGCCAATGGAAAATTCCACGGCACGATCTGCCCGACGACGCCCACCGGCTCGCGCGATACGTAAGTATGATATTTCGCACCCGGCGGCATGCCGATCGAGGTCTGCATCGTGGTGCCTTCGATCTTCGTCGCCCACCCCGCCATATAACGGAAGTAATCGCGCGTCATCGGGAGATCGACGACGCTCGCCATGAATCGCGTCTTGCCGTTGTCGATACTTTCGATCTCGGCAAATTCCGCGGCGTTCTGATCGATGAGATCGGCGAGCTTCCACAAGAGCGCCTCTCGCTGAGACGGCAGCATGCTGGCCCATGGCCCTGTCTCGAGCGCGGCGCGCGCGGCGGCAACCGCGCGATCCACGTCCTCGGGACCCGCATCGGCCACCTGGCCGATCTGACGCCCCGTGGCCGGGTCGAACACCTTGAGGGTCTTGCCGGAGCGCGCATCGACCCATTCATTGTTGATGAATAGCCGCGGCTTCAAGGCCAGAAATTTGTTGACGGCAGCGGAAGGGCTGGGTTGCGCCGCGATGGCGGCTGCGTTGGGATTGAGGTTTGCGTTCACAGCAGTTTCTCCACGGATTTGACAGCGGATATTAAGCCATCATGAAGCGCCCGTCTCCCCGACGTAGGCTCGACCGATAAAGAGCTTCGATTCGATCCAGAGCGAACGTCTTGTGGCAGCGCAACCGGTTAGCATAGCGGTTAATTCTTCACCGATGACTGTAGCAGGAAAGGACCCATGAACGAAGTCAAATTGCTGATTGGCGGACGCGCCATAGCGGCGCGTTCCGGCGCCGTTTTCGAGCGCTGCAATCCGGTTTCAGGCCAAGTAGTGAGTCGCAGTGCGGCCGCGGGAGCGGCGGATGCGGCCGCGGCGGTCGAGGCGGCCGCGGCGGCGTTTCCCGCATGGTCGGCGCTGGGCCCGGCCGCGCGACGCGCCAAACTGAACAAAGCCGCCGACGTGCTCGAGGCTAAAGCTGCGGACTTCGCCGCGATCGTGCGCGATGAGACCGGTGCCACCGCCGGCTGGGGGCACTTCAACGTGCATTTCGCCGCGGGCATGCTGCGCGAGGCGGCCGCAATGACCTCGCAAATCGGCGGCGAAGTCATCCCCTCTGATGTCCCCGGGAGCCTCGCCATGGCGTACCGCCAGCCGGTGGGCGTGATATTCGGGATTGCACCGTGGAATGCGCCCGTCATTTTGGGCGTACGCGCCATGGCGATGCCACTCGCCTGCGGGAACACCGTGGTGCTCAAATCCTCCGAGGTGTGCCCCGCGACGCATCTGTTGATCGGCACGGTGCTTCATGAAGCAGGCCTGGGCGACGGCGTCGTCAATGTCATCAGCACCGACGTCAAGGATGCGCAGGCCGTGAGCGAGGCGGTGATCGGTCATCCCGCGGTGAAGCGAATCAACTTCACCGGTTCGAGCCGAGTCGGTCGCATTCTGGCGCAGCTCGCCGCGAAATACCTGAAGCCCATCCTGCTCGAGTTGGGCGGCAAGGCGCCGCTGTTGGTGCTTGCCGACGCCGACATCGATGCCGCGGTCGATGCCACGGTGTTCGGCGCGTTCGCCAATCAGGGTCAAATCTGCATGTCCACGGAGCGCGTCATCGTCGAACGCAGCGTGGCCGATACCTTTGCGGCAAAGCTCGCCAAGCGGGTGGCGGCGCTTCCGGTGGGCAATCCGAACGAGGGTGAGTTCGTATTAGGATCGGTGGTCGGTCCCGCCACCGTGCAACGCGTGCAACACCTGATATCGGACGCCGTCAAGCAAGGTGCGAAGGTACTCTGCGGCGGCGATGCGCGAGGCACCATCATGCCGGGCATCGTCATCGATCAGGTGACGCCGAGCATGACCTTGTTTCGCGAAGAGTCCTTCGGGCCGCAGGTGTCGATCACTCGCGTCGATTCGGTGGATGAGGCGATCCGCCTCGCCAACGATTCTGAATACGGCTTGTCGGCGGCGGTGTTCACGCGTGATTTGGCGCGCGGCATCGACGTCGCGCGGCGCATCGAATCCGGCATTTGCCACATCAACGGTCCCACCGTGCACGACGAGGCGCAGATGCCGTTCGGCGGCGTCAAGGCCTCCGGCTACGGTCGTTTCGGCGGCAAGGCCGGCATCGACGCCTTCACCGAGTTGCGCTGGATCACGCTACAGACGACGCCGCGGCATTATCCCTTCTGAGCGCGCAAGTCTTGTTGTTGCGCGTCAATCGACGCTGAACACGCGAGACTCCGCCAAGCGAGCGTCGTCGAAACGAACGCCATCGCCGGACGCCTTGCCCGGAACGGGGAACAGTCGCGCCGACAGGGGCTTTCGCAATCGGACCGCCAACGTGCCGACGTCGGCGATGATTTGCGCCGTCGCGTCAACACCGGTGTCCCCCGGAATCGGCACGACATCCAGACCCGTGCCGCACACCGTCGAATACAGAAGCAGCTCCTGGATGCCGTAGCGCCGTTCCCGCGCACGCTGAGCGAGGATCGGGTCCTCCAGCACCGGCAGCATCAGGCCGCAGTAGCCGCAGGTGCGTACACTGAGCGTCTTGAGTACCCCGGTGATCGTCGCACAGGCCTGCAGCGTAGCGGGCTGTCCAAACGGCCGGCGCGTCAGCGACTCGATGGCGGCACCGATGCTGCGATCCATGCCGGGCGCCGGCGAGGTATCAATCCCTTGATACTGTACCCGTTCCGCGGCCGCCAGTTGCAAACCCAGGGTGTCAGCGGGACCGAGTTGCGCCTCCATGAGGCGCCGCAGGCGTACCTCGGCATCTTCCGGATCAGCGGCGCCCTCAAACGCCGCCTGCACGAGTCCCGCGGATTCGAGCCCGAGCGCGAGCGAATCGGGTCCCTGATGGTAGGCGACCGGGAAGAACGGCGTGCCGGCGGGCACACTCGCCGCCGCCGCAAATCGAAAGTTGGCGACCCCGGAGACGTGCACTCGCGATAGTTCCGCGATGACCTGAGCCGCCGAGCGAATGGCCGACCGGTGCATGCCGCGTTCCGCGGAGGTGACGGTCACGCTGCAGCTGATCCGCTGCGTACGTCGCATGAGGTCGGCGGTCCATGCGCCGAGGTCCGGATCGAACCGGTCGACGGACAGGATCGGGCCGATGCTCAATAATGCATTCTCGGCCGCGATCGTCGCGTCGAATTTTTCAAGGGCGCTGATCGCAAGCCGTCGCTCACCCTCATCGAGACTCGCCACCAGCGGAGACGCCGACACGCGAATCGTCTGCACCTCGTATCCGGCGTCCTGCGCTCGCTGACGAGCGCGCAGCAGTCGCCCCAACGCCCGATCGAGCGCAGCGACATCATCCGGACCCGAGACCGCAACGCCCGCGGTAATCGTTCGAATGCGCATGGAATTCCGAGTCGCATCCCGAGCCGGCAGCCCTGCGCTCGAGGTCCGCGGCAGTTCGGCGCTCGCGAGCCCGGCGGCCACGGCCGACAGCACGTCGCGTCGCGACCAGTCCGTCATCGTCCGCCTGCGGCGCTTTCAGCCTTTGCGTTGGCGGCAATCCACGCCGCGTAGGCCTGGAGGAATTGCTGCAGGAACGCGCGGGTGGCGTCGTTGGTCAATTGTCCACTCGCGTCGAACAACTTGTCGGCGCCGCCGATATAGGCTTCCGGCTGCGGCATCGCCGGGACATTGAGGAATACCAGTGATTGGCGCAGATGGTGATTCGCGCCGAACGCCCCGATCGCGCCGGGAGACGCGCTGACGATCGCACCCGGTTTGCCGCTCCACACGCTCTTGCCATAGGGTCTCGATCCGACATCCAAGGCATTCTTCAGGGCGCCCGGCACGGAGCGATTGTATTCGGGCGTCACGAACAGAACCGCCTCGGCGGTTCGGATTTGCTCGCGGAATGTGGCCCATGCCGCCGGAGGAGTGACGTCGTCATCTTGGTTGTACAAGCTCAAAGCACCGATTTCGACGATCTGCAGCTGCAACGAATCAGGGGCGAGAGCCGCAAGCGCATGCGCCATCCTGCGGTTGATCGAGTCCTTGCGGAGACTGCCCACCAGAACAGCGACTGAATACACGGATTTCATCGCTTGATTTCTCCTTAGCTGCTCCATTCGAGTACGACGCCACCGAGATCGAACATGACATTGTGCATGAGAGGCACTCCTCGCGATCGAGAAAGCGAATCGCATTTGGTGGTATTAGTATCACCTGCACAAGCAATCCACGCACCCATGAGCACCAGCGAGATATTTCTGATCGCCATGGGGATCATATTCCTGATCCCCTACCTGATCTGGCGCGTGGGAAGGACCGAATACTACGCACCGCTGGTGGTGGTGCAGATCATGACAGGGATCCTGCTCGGCCCGGGAATATTGGGCGCCCTTTACCCACACTACTACGCCTTCGTTTTCAATTCGGCCGTCGTCCAGTCGCTCAACGGCATCGCCTGGTGGGCCGTCATGATTTTTGTGTGGATCGCCGGGATCGAGCTCGATCTGGCGGGAGTGTGGGAGCACCGCAGGGAGAGCGGCATTACGGCCGGCCTGGCGCTGAGTACGCCCGTGCTGTTGGGCTGCGCGACGGCGATCGGGATGACTCAGTTCACCGGCTGGATCGGAGCCAACGCGGCTGTTTGGCAGTTCGTGCTCGGCATCGGCATGGCGTGTGCCGTAACGGCGCTTCCGATATTGATCCTGTTCATGGAAAAGCTGCAGATTCTTCGCCAGCCCATCGGTCAGCGCATTCTGCGCTACGCGAGCATGGACGATGTGGCCATCTGGGGCGTGCTCGCCTTGATCCTGATGGATTGGCACCGCCTCGGTAAGCAGCTGACCTTCCTGATCGGCTTTGCGATCGTGGCCTGGGTCTTTCGCCGGCTCATGGTCCGGTTGCCGCGGCGTGATCGATGGTATGTGGGCCTGATCTGGCTGACGCTGTGCGGCCTGGGTGCGGACTGGTCGGGCCTGCATTTCATGGTGGGTGCGTTCCTGTCCGGTGCCGTCATGGATGGCCGCTGGTTCGACCAGAAACAGATGGACACCCTGCGACACAATGTGTTGCTCGTCATCATGCCGGTGTTCTTTCTCAGCACCGGCTTGCGGACCAATTGGGCGATGGGCGGATCGACGGTGTTGCTGGCGGCTGCCGTGCTGCTGCTGGCCACGGTCTGCGGCAAGTTGCTCGGCACGCGGCTCGCCGGGGCGATTCTTCACTGGCCGCCGGGGGAAAGCTCTTTGATCGGCTGGCTGCTGCAAACCAAAGCGTTGATCATGATCATCTTCGTCAATATTCTGCTCGATAAGGGAATCATCACCAGTGCCACGTTCACCGCATTGCTGCTGATGGCCGTGGGCAGCACGATGCTCTCGGTCCCCGTGGCGACGCCCATATTGCGCCGCCTGCAGGCGCAACTGCAGCGGGGCCGGCCGATCAGCGACTACAGCAGCGGGGCCGGCCGATCAGCGACTACAATCGATAGTCCTGCTGCTCGCCCGCGTAGCGAATGAAGTATTCCAGCGATTCGACGTTGGCCATGGCCGCGCGGTTTGCGGCCTTCTCGACCGGCACTCCCATTAGAATTCGCCGCACCGGCACTTCCATTTTCTTACCCGTCAACGTGTAAGGAATCGCGCTCACCTGATAAATCTTGTCCGGCACGTGCCGCGCCGAATAGGCCTTGCGCATGCGGGCGCGCACTTTCTCCTGCAGAGGCTCGTCGAGCTCGAGCCCCTGGTGCAGCTTGACGAACAGCGGCATGAAGAAACCGCCGTCCTTGAGATCGAGATTGACGATCAGGGCATCCTCGATCTCGGGAACGTCGATCAGTGCGCGGTAGACTTCGGCGGTGCCGATACGCACGCCGTGCCGATTCAAGGTCGCATCGGAGCGGCCCAGCACGAAGCAGCCGCCGCGCCGGTTCACCTTGAAGAAATCGCCGTGTCGCCACACACCGGGGTACTGATCGAAATACGATTCCCGGTAACGCGTCCCGTCGGCATCGTTCCAGAAACCGACGGGCATCGACGGTACGGGCTTGGTGATCACCAACTCGCCGACCTCGTCGATGACCGCCTGTCCCTGCTCGTTGAATGCGTACGCCGCCATGCCGAGCTGCCGCCCCTGAATCTCGCCCGCATACAGCGGTTGGATGACGATGCCGCCGACGATGCCGCAGCAAAGATCCGTGCCGCCGCTGCCGGAGTGCGCCCAGATGTCGGATTTCACGCTGCGATAGAACCATGCCATGCATTCGGCGGTCACCGGTGAGCCCGCCAGCATCACGGACTTGAGCGCTGAAAGATCGAACCGGTCCTTCGGCACGATGCGCGCCTTCTCGAGAATGCCGACATAGGTCGGGCTCGCGCCGAAGTAGCTCGTCGCGGTGCGCTCGACCATGGCCCACAGCACGTCCGGTTCGGGGTACGCCGGGTTGCCGTCGTACAGCACGGGAATCACGTCGACCAACAACGCGCTCACCAGGAAATTCCACATCATCCAGCCGGTGGTCGTAAAGAAAAACATGCGCTCGCCGGGATGCACATCCATATGAAATTTGAGCGATTTGATCTGCTCCAGAATCATGCCGCCGTGACAATGGATGATGGGTTTCGGCAAGCCGGTGGTACCGGAAGAAAACAGGATCCACAGGGGGTGCGCGAACGGCACCTGCTCGAAGCGGAAAGTCTCGCGCGCAACGTCGGGACCTGCGAGCGCATCTTCCCAAAAGAGCGTATGCGCCGTCAAAGGCGCGGCATTCTCGGGTTCCAGTTGCCGCAGGTAAATGACCTGCTGCAACGACGGCAACGCACTCAAAATGATCTTGAGTTCCGGCCGGCGATCGAAGGGATTGCCGCCGTAATAATAGCCGTCCACGCAAAAAGCGAGCTTCGGCGCCAGTTGCAGGAACCGATCCACCACGCCGCGCGGCCCGAAATCCGGGCCGCAACTCGCCCAGATGGCGCCAATGCTGACCGTCGCCAGCATCGCGATGACCGCCTCGGGAGAGTTCGGCAGGTACGCGATCACGCGATCGCCGGGAGCGACCCCTAAAATGCGCAGCCGGGTCGCGAGTTTGCGCACCTGCCTGCCCAGGTCAGTCCAGGACAGAGCGCTCAAGGCGCGGCGCTCGCTCAAGTACATGAGCGCATCGGCACCTGCGCGCTCGTGGCGCAGCGCATGCTCGGCATAGTTCAGGCGCGCTCCGGAAAACCAGTCGGCGCCCGGCATCGTGCGTGCTCCGAGCACGCGCTCGTACGGTTGCGATGCGCGCACGTCGAAGTACTCCCAGAGCGAGCCCCAAAAGCCGTCCTGGTCATCGATCGACCACTGCCACAAATCCGCATACGACTTGAAATGGCGTCCGCGCGCGGCGAGCCACTCCATATAGTGGGTAAGATGCGCGTGCGCAAGGCGCTCCGCGCTCGGTGTCCACAGCAAATCCCCTTCGTTCACGTGACTCATCGCAACTCCACTCTTCACTGCGTGCCGGCCCTAAGGCCGGCGCGTGACACACAACGCCACGGCGCCGACGACGCACCAGGCCGAAAGAAAATAGAACGTGTAACCGTAGCCGAGGCCCTGATCGAACAAGCGGCCGGCCACTTTCGGCGCGATCGCCGACAGCGTCGTGTTGATGGCGATCGCGAGTCCGGCGAGCGAGGCGAAGGCGCGGGTGCCGAAATAGTTGCTCAACACCGCCATCAGACACACGAGTCCACCGCCGAAACCGATGCCGAGACAGGTCGCGAACAGGAAGACCTGCCACAACGCTCGCGCATCGACGATGATCACGAGCCCCACGGCGAACACGCCCATGAACAGCGCAAAGATATAGCGCGGATCGAGGCGGTCGCCGAGCGTTGCGAGAATCAGCTTGCCGATGAGACCGCTCACGGTCATCACGCTCACCGCCCAGGCGCCGACGCGGGCCGTGTGGCCGAGATCCTCCAAGTGCGCCACGCCATGCGCCAGGAACAGCGAATAGCCGCCGCTGCAGCCGAGCAGGGAAGTCAGCAGCAACCAATAGGTGACGTGGCGAGCGGCATCGCCAAAGCTCCATTCCCGGCGCGTCACGAACCACGGCCGCGTATCCGGCGTCGGACGTCCGTCGGCGGGCGGGGGGGCGAAACCGTCGGCGACTTGGCCCATGTCTTCCGGTCGCTCGCGCACGAACACCATGGCGATGCAGGCCGCCGCGACGGACAGCGTCGCAATCAGCCACCATCCTGCCCGCCAGCTGCCGCTCGCCGCGATCAGCCCGTCGAGCAGCGGCGCCGCCACGAATCCGCCGATCGCGCCGGCCGAGTACAGCACCGACAGCGCGAGGGACCGGCGCCGCACGAACCAGCGCGCCAATCCGGCCTGCGAGGCCATCGCCGCGCCGGTCGCCACGCCCGTACCGACCAACAGTCCGAAGCACAGCATGGCGCCGAGCGCGCCCGTGACCACGGTGGCCATCAAGAGCGCGCCCAAGATGATGAACGAACTGCCCAACAGAAGTGTTTTGCGCACCCCGAAATGATTGACGCTCATCGCGACCAGGGGACCCGGCAGTCCCGACATGACCATGTAGGCCATGAACATGTTGCCCAGCGCCTCGCGATGCAGCCCCACGGCCTTGGCCATGGCGGTATTGATCACCGCCGGCCCATACGCCGGGAAGCCCAAGTTGAGGAACATCACGCCCCACAGCGCCGCGAGCATGGTCCAACCATAGAATCGGTGTTTAGGCAAATCGGTCCCCCGGCGGTGCGGCGCGGCCGCGGATCAGGTCGGCCGCTTTCTCGGCAATCATGATGACAGGTGCATTGGTATTTCCGCCAATGATGGTCGGCATGATGGATGCGTCCGCGATGCACAGACCCTCGATGCCGCGCACTCGCAACTGCGCATCCACGACGGCATCGTTGCCCACCCCCATTGCGCAGCTGCTGGTCGGATGCATGGCGGTGCGCACATTGGCGCGCATGAAGGCGTCGAGCGCGTCATCGCCCTGCAATGCCTCGCCGGGGAGCCGCTCCTCCCGCACCAGCTCCTGCGCCGCCGGCGTCGCAAAATAACGGCGCACGAACCGAACGATGCGCCGGAATGCGACCCGATCTTCGGGAGCCTCGAGAAGATTGAGCAGTATGCGCGGCGCCGCCGTCGGATCGGCGCAGCGCAACGTCACGCGACCGCGACTCGCCGGATGCAGCAATACGCATGCAACCGAAAACACGTGCCCCGCCCCTCGGCGCCAACCGGGGAACCAGGGGCGCGCCATCATCGACACCGGACTCACCAGCATCTGCAGATCCGGCCGATCGAGGTCAGCGGCGGTGCGCACGAAACCCTGTACCGACACCGGCAGGCCGGCAACCGGCCCTGTGCGCAGCAGCAGCCAGCGCAGCACGTCGAGCGCCAGTCGATCCGCCCGCATCCGCGAGTCGAAGGTAATCGCGCCGCGCGCCCGGTAGATCATGGCGATCGATTGATGCTCCTGCAGGTTTGCACCGACCCCCGGCAAATCGTGTACCACCCGGATGCCATGCGGCTCGATTCCGTTCGCAGGTCCTATTCCCGAGAGCAACAGCAGTTGTGGCGAGTTGAACGCGCCGGCTGCGAGTACGATTTCCGTGTCACAAGCCAGCCGTTGCACGATGCCGTTCACGCTGTACTCGACTGCGCGTGCACGCGAACCCTCGATGAGCAGCCGATGAGCCAGCGCTTTGGTGATCACGGTCAAGTTCGGCCGGCGTAGCGCCGGTCGCAGAAAGCGCACCGCGGTGCTCGCGCGCTCGCCGCGGTGCACGGTGAAATCGGGCACGGCGAAACCCTCCGCCTGCGCCCCGTGAAAGTCATCGAGGCGCGAGAAACCGAGCGTGCCGGCGGCCGCCATGAGCCGCGGGAATATGATCGCATCCGGTACGTGCCGCGATACCGTCAACGGGCCGTCGCCGCCGTGATACGGGGACGCGCCGCGCCAATTGCGCTCCGACCGGCGAAAGTACGGCAACACGTCGGCGAATCTCCAGCCCTCAAGGCCTGCTTCGGCCCAATCGTCGTAGTCCGCCGCGCAACCACGCGCATACATCATGCCGTTTACAGATCCCGAGCCGCCGAGCACCTTGCCGCGAGGCACGGGCAGCACGCGCGCGTCGGCATACGGCTCGGGTTCCGTGACAAATCCCCAACTGACGGCAGGGTCCAAGAACGTATCGCGCCAAGCGAGCGGCATGCGCATTGCCCAGCGTCCCACGTCGGTATCACCGGCCTCGAGCAGCACGACGCTGGCGCTTGGATCCTCCGACAATCGCGCGGCAAGCACGCAACCGGCCGAGCCGCCCCCGATGACGATGTAATCGGCGCCCGTCGGCGAGGCCGCGCTCGTCATAACACGGCGAAATAGCGAAACAACGTATGGTCAGGCGCGGCATGACGTTCGCCGCCGCCGACGATCACGGTGCGATTGAGCCAGTCGTGGGGTCCTTCGGGAGCGCGAAAGTACGGCGTGCAGCGAAAATAGCCGGATACGGCGGGATTGGCCGGCGCCCGCGCCGTGTCCGCCGCGGATCGTGGCCCATACACGTAGCCCAAATTGCGGATGTAAATCCGGGCACCGTCATCGGCCTGCAGCACGTAGTGTGCGTTGAGTTCGACGACACCGTCGTTGCGCACGATCGGCCAGTCGGCGCCGCTGTAGTCGAGCACGGTGCCGTTGAGCCGCGGTCCGCTCACATGGCCGCTCTTCACCGATGTGTACGCCTGCTTCTGACCACCCGGCATGGGATCGAAAATCAGACGTTGATGAAAGTCGATGCGAATATCAAACACGTGCTCGAGCACTAGGTTTAGTTTGGTCTGGGGTTCGTTCAACGTGGGTGTGGACATAGGCGCTCTAATTTGAAATTGCGCCGGCGTGGCGCGAAGGGTCCGGGGGTAGGGTTCGCCCGAGGACGAGATCCGCGTCGCTTTCGGCGATCCATTCGTCGGTTCCTCAGAGACCGACGGTGACTGACTTGATCTCGGTGTAGATTTCCGTGCCTTCTCGACCGTTTTCTCGGCCCCAGCCCGATTGCTTGTAACCGCCGAGCGGCAGCGCGGAATCGATGGTGCCCGGCGTGTTGATGCGTACCGAGCCCGCCTTGATGCGCCGCGCCAGGCGATGCGCGACACCGATATCGCGAGTCCAAATGCTGGCCGCCAGGCCATATTCCGTGTCATTCGCCATGCGCGCGAGCGCATCCACGTCGGTGTCCGAGAACGACATGGCGCAGAGAACCGGGCCGAAGATCTCCTCGCGCACCACTTTCATGTTGGCGGTGGTGTCGGCGAGCACCGTCGGTTCCACGAAATAGCCGGGGCCGGGCATTTGCCCGCCGCCGGTCAATACGCGCGCGCCATCCTCGACCCCGGCGCGAATGTAGCCGGTCACCCGCGCCCGCTGCGCGTCGGAAACGACGGGACCCATGTCCGTCGCCGGATCCGTCCCCGCGCCGACGCGCAAGGCGCGCGCCCGCTCGACCACGCCCTCGACGACCTGATCGAAAATCCGGTCATGAACGAACAGCCGTGACCCCGCCGCGCAGACCTGGCCCGCGTTCATGAAAATTCCGCGCGCCGCCACGTCGGTGGCCGGGCCCAGAGCGGCGTCCGGAAAAATGATCACCGGCGATTTGCCGCCGAGTTCCAGCGTCACTCGCTTCAAGTTGCCGGCGCACGCCCGCAAGATCTCCTTGCCCACCGGCGTCGAACCGGTGAATGCAATCTTGTCCACACCGGGGTGCGCGACCAGCGCACGGCCCGCCGTCTCACCATAACCCGTGACGATGTTCACCACGCCCGGAGGAATGCCCGCTTCCAGAATCAGTTCACCCAGGCGTACCGTGCTGAGCGGCGTTTGTTCGGCGGGCTTCAACACCACTGTGCAGCCTACTGCGAGCGCCGGTGCGATCTTCGCAACCGCCATGGCGAACGGAAAATTCCACGGCACGATCTGTCCGACCACGCCGACCGGCTCACGCAGCGTGTACGCATGCCATTCGCCGGGCGCGCTCAGGTTGTGGGTCTCGCCGCCGATCTTGGTGGCCCAGCCGGCGTGATAGCGCAGACTCTCCGGGGCGCCGAACGTCGCGACCATGCGCGCCATGCGAAATGGCATGCCGTTGTCGAGGGTCTCGAGCAGGGCGAGTTCATCGCCGTTCGCCTCGATCAAATCGGCCAATCGCAGCAGCCATCGTGCCCTGGCCGCAGGGGTCGAATTGCCCCACGGCGGCGCCTCGAACGCCGCTCGCGCAGCCGCAACGGCCGCATCGATGTCGGCGGCATCTCCCGCCGCCGCTCGCGCAAACGCACGCCCGGTGGCCGGATCGATGACCTCGAAAGACGCTCCGGTGGCTGCGGGCCGCCAGCGGCCCGCAATCAGCAATTCCCTGGGACGCCGGGCAAATGCACGCACCTTCGCGGTCACATCCTCGGATATCAGCTGCGTGTTCACGGCGCCTCGCCCCACACGTCGCGCGCGACACGAACGACCAATTCGAGCTTGCGCCACTGCTCATCTTCGGAGACCGCGTTGCCGTGATGCGTGCTCGAGAATCCGCATTGCGGCGACAAGCACAGGCTGTCCGGCGCGACGTAGGCGCCGGCGGCGTCGATGCGCCGCTTGATTTCATCGGCGCTTTCGATGGCGCCCTGCTTGGTCGTCACCAGTCCGAGCACTGCTTTCTTGCCGGCCGGCAGGTAGCGCAGCGGCTCGAATGAGCCGGCGCGCGCCGAATCGAATTCCATGAAAAAGCCGTCGACATCGGCCGAGAACATCGCTTCCGCCACGCTCTCGTAGCCGCCCTCCGCAACCCACGAGCTCTTGAAGTTGCCGCGGCAGGTATGCATCGTGACCGTCATTCCCGCCGGGCGGTTGCGCAGCGCCGCATTGATGGCGCTCGCGTAAATGAGGGGCAACAGATCGGGGTCGTCGCCGTTGCGGCGACAGCCTTCACGAAATTTCGCATCGCACAGATACGAAAACGAGACATCATCGAGTTGCAAGTAGACGCAGCCGCGATCGGCGAAAAAGCGGATGGCACGCTGGTAGGCGAGCGCGACGTCCTGCCAAAACTCGGCAAGGTCCGGATAAATCGCACTCGATACCGAGTTGCGGCCGCCGCGCATGTAGAGCATCGAAGGGGAAGGAATCGTCACCTTGGCAGTTTGCGAAGTAATGCTCTTGAGGTAGGCGAAGGCGCCGGTCATGATCGGCTTGCTGCAGCCAATTCTGCCGGTCACGGTGGCCATCGGCGGTTGCTCTTCGGATCCGCCAAAAAGGTTCTGATTCGGCATGGCAACGATGCTGACGCCGTCGAGTTCTCGCAGAAAATCGATGTGCCAGTAATCGCGACGCAGTTCACCGTCCGTGATCGAGCGCAGGCCGATCGACTCTTGACGCTTGACGATCGCTCGAATGCAATCATCTTCAATCTGCCGCAAATCCTCGGCAAGCATCGCCTCCCGCTTAAATTGCGCGCGGGCTGCCGCAAGCACCGGAGGGCGCAACAAACTACCGACCTGATCGGCGCGAAACGGTGGTTTCATCATATGTCCCTCAGCCGCCCAAAGTTCGCACTCAGCCGCCGAATGTTCGCAAAACTTCAGGCACCCTGTTGGGCATCGCCAGCGCCGCCTGCACCGCCGGTCGCGCGTTCATGGCATCGAGCCAGGCGCACGCCAGCGGCGCCGAGCCCGGATTCATGATGTCGGGAAACATGCGCGGCACACCGGCGACCATCGAGTAGCTGTTCACGTCCGCCAGCGAGTAGGTGGATCCGGCGAGCCAGCGCGACCTCGCCAGAATCTTTTCCATGCGCTGGATCGATACGCCGAGCTTGCGTTTGGAATCCGCGAGCTGCGCCTCGGTGAAGGACTCGCCCGCGATGGTGGCCCACTTGTCGCGCTGCTCCTTCAGTGGAATGCGCTCGAGAACCTTGTCGAGCTCGTTCTTGCTCAAGCTCTGAGCAACGCGCCGAACCATCAAGTGCCAGCCCCACATGCTGAGCGCGGGGCAGAAGTACTCGTCGACGAATTTGCTCCAAATGCGCATTTGCGCGCGCTCCACCAGATTCTTCGGTCGCAGCGGAACGTCGGGAAACGCATCGTCGAGGTACTCATTGATCACCGTCGACTCGGTGATCACCGCGCCGTCGTGCACCAACACTGGAACCTGACCGTTGGGATTCAGCTTGAGGAATTCTTCGCTGTGCTGCTCGAAACGCAACAGATCGACGTAATGGCTCACGAATTCCAGGCCCTTCTCTTTCAGGCACAGCAGCGACTTCATCGAATTCGCGACGGGTTCGGCGTGATAGAGATCAAGCATGTTCAATCCTTCCAGGCCAATTTCGCAGTGGTATGCCCCCCATGAAGCGGCCGCAGAGGATTTTACGCTCGACCCTCGGGGAATACGCGCTCTACCCAAAGCGCAACGCCGTCATGTAGCCGCCGTAATCTGCTAAAATGCCGGGTCATTCCTGTCAGTGCCGCGCATGCAGTTCCACCGCTTCGACCTGAACCTATTGATTGCGCTCGACACGTTGCTGCGCGAGAAAAACATCACGCGGGCCGCCGAAAAGATTTTCGTGTCCCAGCCCGCGATGAGCGCGGCGTTGCACCGTCTACGAGATTATTTCGACGACCCGCTGCTGGTACGCGTGGGCCGCGACATGGAACTCTCGCCGCGCGGGCAATCGCTGGTCGAGCCGGTGCGCGAGGCGCTGCTGCTGATCCAAGCGACCCTCGGCACCCAACCGACCTTCACGGCAGCCACCACACAGCGCGAGTTCACGCTGATCCTGTCCGAGGAGGCGGTTCCGGGGTTACTGCCGGCCATTCTGGAGCGCGTATCCGGCGAGGCTCCGGGAATCCGCATCAACATCGAGTTGGTGTCGCACACGGCGTTGAGCCGGCTCGAATACGGCGA
>Ga0181521_10002148_pt1 | contig 23942 bp, 20 predicted proteins | sample PEATcosm2014_Bin_32_FD_119764 | JGI IMG/M metagenome (GOLD analysis project Ga0181521, IMG submission 119764) | Peatland microbial communities from MTU Mesocosm Facility, Houghton, MI, USA - PEATcosm2014_Bin02_60_metaG | ecosystem: Environmental > Terrestrial > Soil > Wetlands > Peat | place...
CCGCGATGGCAAGCTCGACTTATTCGTCGCCAACTATGTGCAGTGGACCGAGAAGGGCGATCTGCGCTGTTCGCTGGATGGCGCCACTAAGTCGTATTGCACGCCGGAATCCTACAAAGGCACCCGCTCGCGCCTGTATCATAACCTGGGCGGCGGGCGCTTCGAGGATGTTACCGAACGCGCCGGCCTGGGTGACCCGACCAGTAAGTCGCTGGGCGTGACTATCCTCGACTATAACGGCGACGGCTGGCCCGATATCTTCGTCGCCAATGACACCCAGCCCAACAAGCTCTACCGCAACCTGGGCAACGGCACGTTCAAGGAAGAAGGCATGACCGCCGGTGTCGCTTACGGCGAGGATGGCGTGGCCCGCGGCGCGATGGGCGCCGACGCGGGCGATTACGACCGCTCCGGCCGCCCGCATTTGCTGATCGGCAACTTCTCCAACCAGATGCTCGGCCTGTATCACAACGAAGGCAACGGCCTGTTCGTCGACGAGGCTCCCTCCTCCACGGTGGGACGCGCCAGCCTGCTCTCGCTCAGCTTTGGCGTCTTCTTCTTCGACTACGATCTGGATGGCTACCCCGACATATTCGCCGCCAATGGCCACATCGAAGACGAGATCGGCCGCGTGCAGCCCAAGGTGAGTTACCGCGAGCTGCCGCTCCTGTTCCGCAATCTGGGTAACCACAAATTCGAAAACGTAAGTGGGCAATCAGGCCCTGCTTTCGCCCAGCCGATGGTGGCGCGCGGCGCCGCTTATGCCGATTACGACCACGATGGCGATCTCGATTTGCTCATCTCGACCAACAACGGCCCCGCCCACCTGCTGCGCAACGATGGCGGCAATCGCAACCACTGGGTGTGTGTGCGCCTGGCCGGCACTAAGTCCAACCGCGACGGCATCGGCGCCGTGGTGCGCCTGGAGAGCGCCGGCGGCAAGCAGTGGAACATGGTGCGCAGCGGCTCCAGTTACTGTTCGCAAAGCGATCTCGCGCTCACCTTCGGCCTCGGCAAAGACCCGACCGCCAATCTGGAAGTCGCCTGGCCCAGCGGCGCCCGCCAGCGTTTCCAAAACGTCGCCGCCAACCAGCGCGTCTTGATCGACGAAGGCAAAGGCCTCACCCAATTGAAATAGGTGGGGCATGCTTTAGCTGGCCCGTTTGCGGCTATAATGAAAGTCTTGGCGGAGGTGGGTCTTCTCGAGTAGTCGGCAAGCCGCAATCTCGAATTTAGGTCCCCGGTTTTTCCGAGCAACCTCTTGCGCCTTTTTTTCCCTTTTCCTCCCCGACGATTGCCGCGTGTGCGGCCAGCCGCTCGATGAGATTTCCCGCATCCCCGTGTGCCCCGCATGCCTCCATGGGCCGGCTCCGCTCGACGCCGAGTTCTTTTGCGTATCCTGCCGGACGCCGTTTCACAACCGGTTCCCGCTCGATGAAGAAGGCCGTTGCGCGCTGTGCCGGAGCGGCCTGCGCGGTTTTGACGCCGCCTACTCGTTCGGTTTCTACGATGGCGCGCTGCGGCAGTTGATCCACCTCTACAAGTACCGCAAAGTGCGGACGCTCGACCGGCCGTTGGGAGACATGCTGCTGCGGGCGCTGCCGCGCGACGAGGCCTTCGACTGCGTCACGCCGGTTCCGCTGCACTGGCGGAAACGCTGGCAGCGCGGATTCAACCAGGCGGATCTGCTGGCGCGCTGCGTCGTTGCGCACACCGGCATCCCCCGAATCCGCCTGCTGCGCCGCCTGCGCTTCACCGCCTCGCAGGCGAGCTTGAGCAATACCAGCCGCCGGCGCAACGTGGCGGCCGCCTTCGCCTGCCGCCGGCCGGACCTGGCGATGGGCCGCAAGATCCTGCTGATCGACGATGTGATGACGACCGGCTCGACCGCCGCCGCCTGCGCGCTCGCCTTGAAGCGCGCCGGCGCCGCGCGTGTGGCACTGCTGACGGTTGCGCGCGCCGACCGGCGCTTTGCGCTTTCATCCCGGGCAACACCATCCATTGTGGGAGGAACGTCCTGAATGGCGGATCGACTGCAAAAACCGGTGCTGGTGCTCAACGCCAGCTATGAGCCGATCAATATCTGCGGGGCGCGCCGCGCCCTGGTGCTGGTCCTCAAGGGGGTGGCGTCGGCGGAAGAAGAATCGGCCAGCGCGGTTCATTCCGCGCGGGCGGCGGTGCGCCTGCCGTCGGTGATCCGCCTGCTCGAATACCGCCGCATCCCGCATCAGACGCGAGCCCTGTCGCGTAAGAATATCCTGATGCGCGACCGTTACACCTGCCAGTACTGCCATCGCACTTTGGCATCCGGGGAACTGACGCTCGACCACGTGATCCCTCGCTCGCGGGCAGGCGAATCGGCCTGGGAAAACCTGGTGGCCTGCTGCCATCACTGCAACAACCGCAAAGGCAATCGGACGCCGGAGGAAGCGGGCATGCGGCTGGCGCGGCTGCCTCGTCCTTTCAGCCTCCACACCAGCCGCCATCTGATGCGCATGCTCGGCAAAAGCGACGCACAGTGGCGTAAATACCTGTTCTATTAGCCCGCCGGCGCTATCAAAGTTGACAGTTGTAAACGCGCTCGAAGCCTGCGCCGCTTCACCGAAACGCGTATACTGATGATGCAGGAGGAGGGGACGACATGAAGAAGCTGATCATTTTCATTCTGGCTGCCGGCTCGGCAATGGCAGGAGAGTGGACCGGGTACATCATAGATGAGGCATGCTCCGGCAAGAAGGAAATGCTGGGCAACGTGACTTGCGCGCAGAACTGCATGAAGCGCGGCTCACCTGCCGTGCTGGTCACCGAAGACGGCACGGTCTACAAAATCGCGGACCAGGACAAAGTCAAGGAATCCGCTGGCAAGAAAGTAACTCTCACGGGCAACCTCACCGACGGCTCCATCAGAGTCGATAGCGTGAAGTAGCCTCGCCATTCAAGCAGTGGGGCAGGCGCCCCGGTATGCGGGTCCGTCGCGGATTTCGCCTGCCCAACCGCTGCGTGTCTGCGCCTGCGGACATGCCCGCTGTAACCTCGTCTTCACGCTCCGGTCTACAGTGCCACCGAACATCCGCGCAAAAGCGGGCGGATATGCATGGAATCGACCGCGCGCCTCTCCCAACCCGCGCACCCGCACCCCTTGGTGACACTTCCCGAAAATGATTGGGAAATCAGGTAGAATAAAGGTTCGGTGAGGTGCGAGAGCGGTTGAATCGGGCGGTCTCGAAAACCGACTCTGCACTTCTTGCAAGCTGAACAAAATCAATCAAATCCGCTTGCCGATCAACAGTTTGCGCCGAATCTGATTTCACTGGTTTCCCTTCCTTTTCATCCGGTTTTACCCAAGTTTGGTGCCAAAATGGTGACACTCGGCATAAAAGTACTTTGCCACGTAAACTGTCACCGTTTGCGAATGAGGTGGTTGCTGCTGGCGGACCCAGACGAAGGGGAGCGGGCTCTTGTCGTAGTGCCGGATGTAATCTCGAGTTGAACGGATGCCACATCTCCGGGTCGGGTGTTTAGGAGGCGCACAAACCGCCTCCAGAGCTTCCTTCAGTTCTAACCTATCCCTTGGTTTTTCAATAATCTGGGGAGTCTGCTTTCGCTCAGCCGACAACCCCAACGGCCTCAGATTCGAGGGTTTTGATACGGTTCTGATACGGTTCGTCGTGGGCGGTCCTGGGGTGCCATCTGGGTCCCACGCTGGTTCAAGCGCAGGATCTTTGAACGCTGCGATTATCAATCGAAAGTCTCGGCAAGATTTCCAGAATTCGTTCCATGTCCGGCGCTCCAGAAAACGGCGCGCCTACCGGACGGTGCTGTGTGTTCACTATTGCAAAATGTTCACGTAACGTGTACAATTTAAAGTAGCGAACAGAAGCACTTTAGCTCGCTGTTTTGGACCATGGCCATGACGACTCAGGAACAACGCACACTGAATGCCGCCGTTCTTGCACTGAAGCGCACCACGGGGATCGATGCCCGTGTCCACCCTGCGGCAGGCCGAAACGGTGGAGCCGACGCTATTATCGAAGTGAAAACCCAACGTCGCAAGCACCGTTTCGGCGCGGAAATAAAAACGGTCGACCGATTCGAGACTCCCGCGATGGTAAAGGCCCAGGGCCAAGCCTTGCCCGAGTTGCCCGTACTGGTCGCGCCCTACATCACGCGCGAAGTCGCCGAACGCTGCCGCCAACTCCATTTGCCCTTCATCGACACCGCCGGCAACGCCTATCTCGAAGGGCCAGGACTGCTCGTCTACGTTGCAGGCCAGGCTCGGCCCGCCGGACTTCGCCATGATCGGTTCCGCGCCTTGAATCCGGCCGGCCTCCAGATAGCCTTCGCACTGTTGTGCCGCCCGGACCTGATCCGCACAAGCTATCGAGAGATCGCGGCGCGGGCCGGCGTGGCGCTCGGCACCGTGGGCCCCGTCATGAAGGACCTCGAAGCTCGAGGACTGCTGCGCTTCCAAACGAAGGAGGATCGGAAACTGCTCGATCCGCAGCGACTGCTCGAAGAATGGGTCACCCACTTTCCCGTCACACTGCGCCCGAAACTTAATCCGCGGCGACTCCAGGCGGACCCCGAACGCCTTCAAAAAGCCGATCTCACACAGCAGAACGGATACTGGGGAGGCGAACCAGCAGCCGAGAAACTGACACAATATCTCAGGCCCGCGTACTTCACAATCTACGCCCGCGAACCCATTGCCAAGCTGATTGCGGCAACGCGGATGCGCGCCGACGGGACTGGCAACGTCGAAATCCTGGATGTCTTCTGGAATATTGACCCGGACAAAGACTTCCCCGATGTCGTTCCCCCGGTTCTTGCCTATGCCGACCTGCTGGCGGCGCATGACGGCCGCGACGCGGAAGCCGCTCGGATGATCTATGAACAGCGAATCGTACCAACGTTCCGGCCCGCCGAATAGGCCAATCGATCCGTCAGTCGTCCGGGTTCTTCGCGCGCTCGACCCAGTCGCGCGCGAAGCGGACTGCGGTTACTTCGTGGCGGGCGCGACGGCGCGGGATCTCATTCTGGTCAACGTTCGCGGGCTGCGGCCGGGCCGTGCGACGCGCGACATCGACTTTGGGATCGCAATCGAAAGCTGGGAACAATTTGCGCGATTGAAGGAGCGCCTTGCGGCAACTGGCGACTTCGCGCCTGATCGGAGAGCGCTGCAGCGGTTGATCTACACGGATCAAGCTGCTGGATTCTCCATTCCTGTCGATCTCATCCCTTTTCGCGGAGTGGCATCTCCCAGCGGTACGATCGCGTGGCCGCCACGCCAGGACGTTGTCATGAACGTAGCTGGCTTCGAGGAGGCACTGGCTTCAGCCATTTCCATGGAAATCGAAGCCGGCCTGACGGTTCGCGTGGCGTCCGTGCCCGGTCTCACGCTTCTCAAACTGATCGCTTGGGCGGACCGAGGTCGAGAGAGCAACAAGGACGCCGCCGATCTCTATACGCTCGTCACCACCTATGCCGATGCCGGCAACACGGATCGCCTCTACGACCAGGAAATGGATCTGCTGGAAGCCGCGGCCTACGATATGGAGCTGGCGGGCGCGGAACTGCTTGGTCGCGACGTTGCCCGCATTTGCTCGCCACCAGCGCTTATGCAAGTCCAATCGCTCGTCAAGTCGGAACCAGACCTCGAACGATTGGTGAACCAGATGGTTCAAACCTCGACGCATGATGAAGCCACAGCGACCGTCGAGCGGACAGCGAATTCATTCTGCCGGGGGCTTCTGAAAAACGCATAACCGACGTCGCATCCGCCATTCGGCGGCCGGCATGTTCCCACCTGTGAGTCTTCATTCAGCGGGTTGATCGAGGCTTTACGTGGTGTGTGAATCGGCGTATAGTCGAAGCTTCGTGCTCACGCCGGAGATGAGACAGTACTTCGGGCGCCTGTTCGCGCCGCTGTCCGGAATCGAGAGTGGCGCTGACCACTGGCAGGAAGAATTCCGATTTCCCGCGCAGCCTCGTTCCTCGGCAGGTCAAAATCGATGACAACCGACATTCGATGTACTGAATCAGCCACTGCCAAGCGCGAGCAGTTTTTTGAATCGAACTACGTGCTACTCCGCGAACAGCCGCCGATGCTTTGGATGCGTAGACTATACTTCAGGCTCACGGATGGGTGGCATCCGACACTTGTTGATCTCCCGACCGGCGCCGGAAAAACCGATCTCATAGTCATCTGGGTTCTGGCTTTAGCCTGGTACGGGTCACAAAGAGCAACGAATACGCCGGTGCCCCGCCGATTGGTCTGGGTCGTGAACCGACGCGTGCTTGTACAACAGGTATTTAGGCTAGCGGACAGGTTACAGGAGAAGTTGGCTGCCAATGGAGCCGCCGACGATTCGCTCGCTGGTCTTCGCGCAGGGCTAGCGGCCTCGAGTGGGGACGGGAATGAAGTCTTCCGCATTGTTCAACTTCGCGGCCAACTCATTGATGATCGGGAATGGTCCGTGGCACCATCTGTGCCACAACTTATCATTGGTACCGTTGACCAGATCGGCAGCCGGCTACTCTTCCAGGGCTACAGTCTAGGCAAATGGAGCCTACCGCTGCAAGCCGCTCTTTTAGCCGTTGATGCGTGGATCTGTGTGGATGAAGCTCATCTCGTGCCGGCATTCGTGCTCACGCTCCGCCAATTCTCCAATCTGACTGCAAATGCCGGCCATAACGGTCCTAAAACCATCTCGTCCGTTTTCGACCAGCTTCCTTTCTGGACCACGGAGCTTTCCGCAACTCCGGCTTTACCGTCCCCAAGAGCGGGCTCTGTTTTCCGGTTGATCCCGGAAGACGAAGACGACCCCCGGCTAATCGACCGCCTCTTGGCTGCGCGCACTCGCCAGGTGAGAATCCGGTGGGTTGCGAAAGACCAGAAGCCGGAAGATGCGATACGGAAGGCCGCCGCGGATCTCGCGGATAAAGTTGATACCGTCGCGGTATTTATACGTGAGGCCGGGGCCGCGAACAGGATCGGCAAGAAGCTTGAGAAGCAGTTCAAGGGGAGGGTTCTGACGATCACTGGCCGACGTCGGGGGTATGAGCGCGACCGACTCGAAAAGGACGCGACATTCCGGCGCTTTCAGCCAGAGGAGAGTTCCGGTATCGGTGCAGCAGGCGAGACGGCTTTTCTCGTTGGGACCGCCGCTGCGGAAGTGGGTCTCGATGCAGATGCCGCCGCAATTGTCTGCGATTTCGCTTCATTACCAACATTGCTCCAGCGGCTGGGACGCCTGGACCGGCGAGGCCGCATCAGCCGCAGTTTCCAGTCCGGCCAATGCGACCCGCCGACCATGACGATATTCGCGAAGAGCGGCGAGAGCGGGGACGGTAAGGAAGCCGCCAAGCGCCAGAAGGCGGAGCGTGACATCCGGAGGCGAATGCTGAAACTGGCTCGATCGTTGCGTCGTGAAAAAAACGATCCTTCCGCTCAGCTCTTGGTGGGAGCTCATTGGCGGGGCGCCGTTGCAAAGGAGGCGAAAGAGAAAACGAAGGAGACGGAAACCGACAGCGAGCGGCCCGAAGATGTGTCCCCTGATGAAGACGGAAAGGCCGAGAGCGTGGATCCACGTGCAATTACCACTGCGGCGACGTGGAGGGTCATACTCCGCGGAAAAGATAAGTCCGTCTCGGAGCAACTTCTCACGGCTCCCGCTTTGAGGTGGCTTCATCATCCGATTTCGTGCGTCACGGGTGGACCTGTTGCCGTGCCGCCATTGACCTACGCCCTCATTGAACACTGGTCCGGCACAACGAAACCGCGAAATACCTTCTTGCCCGTCCATCCCTTCCTCTATGGCATCCTTCCGGATGAGGAAGGCACTCCTCTCATTGGTGTTGCGTTCCGGCTGGAGATGGATGCTTTGGCCGGCGGCCCGACAGACGAGGGCGAAGAGGAAGACGACGATCAGGCCGTCACGGCCGCGGTCGAGGAGGTTTTCCGGCTTTTCCCGCCCCGCCGCGCGGAACTGCATTTTGTGCCAATCGCTACCACAAGGGATTGGTTCTCGTCTGCGGAAGCCTCTGCGATTCCTGTCGCCCATTTCGACGGGGAAGAATGGTCGGTGACTCCGGATCGCCAGGATAGATCACTGATCCAGCCGGGCTCGATACTGGTTCTGCCCACCCTGGCCGCTTCGCACGACTGTCTGAAGAAGCTTATTGAGGGATCGAACGACGTCGCTTCGCGTGATGTGCTCGACGGGGTATCGACTCAGCGGCCCGCATATTGGCGGCGGATCGTCCAAGTGGAGGTTGGTGACTTTCTCCTGAGGTCTGACGACGGAGCGTCCCGAATTGGGAAGCGTGGTGATGCGGAGCAGTCGCCCGAACGCATTTCGCTGGGTGATCCGACCCCAGACCCCACGTGGCAACCCCGGTTACGATGCCGGTTGAAAATCGGCGACGCCGTGTTTCGCTTCGAATACCTGAAACCGAAGAGACCAGTGCTGCGACAGCTCCTGGATGACTCGAACGGAAATCCTGGCCACCTTTCACGAGCCGAGAAAGACGCTGCCAGGATCGCCGAGGCCTTGGCACCTGGCAACGAGTTTTTGCGGACCCTGCTCGTCGAAGCAGCGAGAGTTCACGATGAAGGCAAGCGCAACTGCAAGTGGCAGCGAGCCATGGGTAATCTGGATTGCGCGCATCCTGTCGCGAAGCCGCTGATCGAACGGCCTGCTTCGATGGGAGGATTTCGACACGAATGGGAATCGCTCCTCAAGACGCGCGCGTGCTCACCAGCCGTACCGGATAGCTTAGGCGATCCACAGCAATGGCTTGATCTCTGGCGCCACTTGGTCGCCTCGCATCACGGGCATCTGCGCCCCTGGATTTCGAACCATGGCTTCTCATGCGAGGTCGGGAAGCAGCAGCAATCCGTTGAACGGTTGGAGTCGGCCGAACGCTTTTCCCGTCTGCAGCGTCTCCTCGGCCCGTGGAGACTGGCTTACTTGGAGGCCTTGATCAAAGCGGCAGATGTTGCGTCCAGCCAGCCTGATGAGGAGGAGGACGGCGATGAGCAATGACGGTCTGCATGAGATACCACTACCGCTGGATGAGCGGAATCTGGCCCATGTCCTATCCGCCGTAGCGTTCGCCGCGCTGACTTCACGAATGCCGGACGCTCGCCCCCGTGAGTCCACCTGCTGGTGGCTTGAGGAAGGATTTGTACTAAAGACGGCGATCAGCCAGGCATCGCTGCTCGATGCCGCGGACGCGTTTCTTCGGAAACTCCGCTGGGTTTCAGGTATTGGCGGCAAAGAGCAGGGGACCTTCATCGCTGACAACGAGCTCGGTTCTAATCCATTCATTTCGCTCGCTGGCAACGGGCAAGAGAGCTCGCCATTCAAGACGTTCGCTGCCAATCAGGAACCTGCTAAGGATCTGCTTGAGAAGCAGCGGGCGAAGCTTGAGCCACCAAGTGCCAACGGCTCTTGGCTATTCCAAACGACCTTCGGGATTTCAAGCTGGGGCTTCGATTCTCGTGTAGGCTCGCACGCTTATGATCGTGGTTTTAGTTCGAATGCTGAGGGAAGCGGCGATCGAGACCCGATATACACGGCTGTCGAACTCCTGGGCATCGCGGCAGCGTCATTCTTCGCTGCTATCCAAGGGTGGCAGTTGGATGACAATGCTGTAGGATACGCTATCTGGACTCAGCCCATTTCCGTGTCATTAGTTCCCAACGCCGTCGCAGGGCGACTGGACGGGCTTCCGGCACGGCGGTATAGTGTCGCACGGCGAGGTGGCGCATATGGGTCGGGCGGCGCCTTCCGGTTCTTTCCCGAAGCAATACTCGAAACCAAACGATTGAGAAAAGGATATGAGCACAGAAACAAGCCTAAACGAAGCTGACCTGCAACAAGCCATCGATCTCCTCGACCGGCTGCTGGGCGTTGAGACGCGCAAACCGGGCACAGCAGCCGAACTGCCAGCAGTGATTCGCGTCATCGAATCGCTGGAACCAGCGGGAGGCATGGACTTCCCGGTGTTCCCGGCATCCTATGCGGGCACGGGCGACAACGATCCACCCGTTTATGATCTATCAGGTATCGTCTATGGTGAGGTTCAGGAGACGATTAAAGGGAAGGGCAGGACGACCGTGCCGCGGCCCCAGATCATCAAAGCCGACCGTTGCACGGTGGATTCTCCACAGTCCCAGGCCAACCGGACAGAGGTTGCGTTCATCGAGGACGACCGGCTCCGGGCTTTGGTCCCCCAAGCATCCATCAGTATTCCTCGCCAACAGGGCAGGGGCGGCGAGGAAAGTGTCTTACGCCTCCCGCATCGGATTGCGGATTTCCGCATTCGACTTTCGGACAAACGTGATGACGTCAAAACGGCGATTGCCAACTTCGCGAATGGCGATGCGCTAAACCTCCTCCAATTGATGCCGACCAGCATCGTTTTCGGGTTCTGGGACAGCCGAGGTGAAGAGCCGAAACACAAACACGCTCGGCTTCTCTTATCGCGGATCGACGCTTTTGATGTCGTACCTTGTCGTCGGCATGCACTGTACAGCGGCCCCTACTCGGCCGATGAATTCGCAGCCGTGGTGCTGGAGAGGCCCGCCACCGGGAAAGCCGAAGAGGATAAGATGGGCGAGCAAGGCTACAAGAGCGTGCCCAGCGAGGGATTGGGGGGCGTGCTGGTAAAGGGCAAGATTGAACGCCTGGCGCTCATTTCCTTGACAGACATTGCGCGACTCGTTTGCCGAAATGACAGCGGCGAGGTTGACGGGCCGCGGACAAATGCAGCGCGACGCTATGTTTTCGCCATCTCCGCACTCGCTGAAGCGTACCCCCGCTCAACCGGCAGTCACCGGTTGCGCTCAGGCTGTGAGCTGGTGGGCAAGTCGGAGCATGTCGTCGATCTTCGCGGAGGTAATTCGACCTATTGTGACGCCGCCAAATTGAAAAGCCTCTATGATAGTCGCGATGTGCTGGTAGCGGTCGCCGCGAATGCAAAGCGGACCGTCGGCATACCCGATACAGCAGGGCCGTATAGCGTTACCAAAGAGTCGCTCAAAGTGGACTTCGGTGTCACGGTCGCACCTGCGCCTGCGCAACCCGCCCCGAGTATCCCGGTTGCCCAGGAGCCAAAAAGCAAGCCAAGCAAGAGATCGCGATGATCCTCGTTTTGCACTGTAGCTTTATTGCCCATAGCTATCAGGGTACGCGACTCACGCCGGACCGGAGGGAGGAATTGGATTGGCCTCCATCGCCTGGGCGCATCCATCAAGCGTTGATGTCCGCTGCGTTGACCGGTGTTCCCGCGGATAACACGGGCTCGGAGGCAGAGGATGCGCTGGAGGCGCTGGGATGGCTCGAACAGCAGCCTCCGCCGGAAATTCTTGCTTCAGTGATCTCAGAGAATTCTGGCTCTGCGACGGGCTTTCGGTTGGCGATTCCGCAGAATAATCCTGACGGCAGCGATTTGCTGAAGACATCCATCTTGCTTGCACCAACGCTGCCACGCCGTGCCGTCGGACGATCAATCGATCCGCTTAAGGTCGAATACATATGGAAGTTGCGGAGTCCCGCTGACGAAGAAGCGGCGGCACAACATCTTGGAGTTCTGGCAGACTTGACTGCCCAGGTTCGATATCTCGGCCGTGCTGAGGACCAGATCGAAGCGCGGTTTGAACGATTGACGAAAGACGGCCCCCCGGACGGAAGAGGCGAAAGATGGTGGCCAACGAACGAAGTGGCCGATGTCGATCTCTGGGTTGCGAAGTGCGGAACGACCAATGGCCTCGTAGGCAATCACACCAAGCCCGTGCCGGGCCGGACCCAGAAATCGCCGGCGAGCCGATTCCTTCGCGCTCAGGGCTATGCTCGTGGCGTGGCGGAGGGACTGCGCCCTGTTCACGTGGCGATATTCCAACTCCTTGCCGAGACGGGTGATCCCGACGAAGTGCCGCTTTCATGCGACGCCGAGAACGCTGGAATTTGGCGTAGCCGAGTCAGACAAAGAGCGGTTGATTTTGCACTGGACAGCGGACGGTGGGATGATCCCGATGTCGCTCAGGAGCTGATCAGCGGTCATCCTCCGGGTCAGTCAACGCGCACCGAGCAGCCGCACTTGGCATTTGTACCATTGCCGTCCATCAACTCTCAGGGGAAGGCCGACGGGCGTGTTCGGCGCATTGCGCTCGCTGGCTATGCCCGCCCCGAGATGGAGGCCCAAGCAGTCGATGTTTATCAAGCATTATCTGCCTCATTGGACGGGGAGGACATCGAGGTCGGTGCGTCACATTATTGCCTCCGGCTGTTCGATCACGGACCCGAAAAGGACAAGGTTTGGTCACAACTTGTGCGCTCCAGTCGAGTGTGGCACTCCGTGACGCCAGTCGCCCTTGCCCGTGGTTTCAAAGTCCCCAATCAAACACCGGACGGCTCACGGAAACTGACAAGGGACGAGCGCTACCTTCGCAAGCTTGCTGAGTGGAGTGCGCTGCTGCGCGCGAGCCTGCGTCACATAGGCCTTCCGCGCGATTTAGTAGACACCTGCTCCATTTTGCTCACGCCATCTCCTCTTTTGCCCGGCACGTTGCGCGCCGAACAATATCGGCCCCCCGGGGAGTCCGCGATCCTCACCCATGCGCGGCTGGAATTCGCTGAACCTGTCAGGGGGCCGCTCATCGTCGGTGATCGACGCTATCGGGGGTATGGTCTCCTCTTTCCATACTGACTAATCCCATGCGCTCCTCCTACCTTGTCTCCTACGACATCGCCGATGAGAAGCGGCTACGGCTGGTGTTTAAGACTATGCGCGGGTATGGGGACCATCTTCAGTTCTCGGTTTTCGAATGCCAGTTGACCGCGGCCGATCTGGTGCGGTTGAGAGGAGAGTTGTCGGCGATTATCCACCACAAAGAGGATCAGGTTCTGTTCGTGTATCTGGGCCCGGCCGAGGGGCGCGGCGACCGCGTCATCACCGCGCTCGGCAAGCCCTATACCTCTGTGGATGCGCCCTGCATCGTGGTGTAAATCATGGCTACGCTTCCCATCCCGCCCTTCCCGGTACAGCCCGCCCGCGATCTGCCGGACTACATGCCCGCCCGCATGGTCAACGAGTTTGTCTACTGCCCGCGTCTGTTCTTCTATGAATGGGTGGAGGGCCTGTTCCAAGAGAGCGCCGACACCGTGGAAGGCAAGCTCCAGCACAAGCGCGTTGACAAGGGTGGCAAGCCGCTGCCATCGCCGGGACAGCTCGCGGAGGAAACCCTCGAAACGCGTGCGGTCACGCTTTCGAGCGACCGCCTCCGCGTGATCGCCAAAATGGACTTGCTGGAGGTCGAGGGCGGCTGCGTGACGCCCGTCGATTACAAGCACGGCAAGCCGTACGAAGTGGATGGAGCGCTCCAGATCTGGCCTGCCGACCGGGCGCAACTGGCCGTGCAGGCCATGGTGCTGCGCGAGAACGGATACCGCGTCGAGGAGGGCGTGATCTTCTACTCCGCCACGCGGCAGCGCGTACGCGTTCCGTTGACTCAAGATGTGATCGACGAAACCGAGGCGGCCATCCGCGATGCGTGGGCGCTGGCCGAAGCTGGCCGCATCCCTCTGCCGCTCGACGATTCGCCTAAGTGCCCCGGTTGTTCGCTCAACTCCATCTGCTTGCCTGGCGAGACTACCAAGCTCCGCAACGCTGCCGAAGAGGAAGCCACGGGGCAACTGGCGCTCTTCGAAGAGATGGTCGTGCCCCGCAAACCGCCGCTCAAGGAGACGCGCCGCCTAATCGCGCCGAGGGCCGATCTGCGGCCCGTTTACCTGAACACCCAGGGGCTGAGAGTGGGGCGCTCCGGGGAAGTGCTTCAGGTGAAGGAGAAGGACACACTCCGCCAGGAGATACGCCCCATCGAGATCTCGCAGCTCAATCTGATGGGCAACATCCAAGTGACCACGCAAGTGACACAATTGCTGTGCGAGTCGGGAATCCCGGTCTGCTATTTCTCGCAAGGCGGCTGGTTTTACGGCATCACGACGGGAATGGCGACCAAGAACGTCTTCCTGCGGCAGGCGCAGTTTCGTCTGGCGACCGAGCCGTGGTTCTGCCTGAAGCTGGCGCGCAGGCTGGTGGGAGGCAAGATCCGGAACCAGCGCACGATGCTGCTGCGGAACCACATCGAGCCGCCGGAAATATGCTTGCGTGGAATGATCGGGATGGCGGCGCGCGCGGACGCGGCGGATAGTGTGGAGGAACTGCTTGGGATCGAGGGCAACGCGGCGCGTCTGTACTTCGGGGCCTTCGACGGCATGCTGAAGGCGGGAGACAAAGCGGAAACGCCGGAAGGTTTCCGGCTCGACTTCGAGGGGCGCAACCGGCGGCCCCCGCGCGACCCGGTGAACGCCCTGTTATCGCTGGGCTACAGCATGTTGACGAAAGACCTGACCATCGCGTGCTACTCGGTGGGCTTCGACCCGATGATGGGTTACTACCATCAGCCGCGCTTCGGGAGGCCCGCGCTGGCTCTGGACCTGATGGAGCCCTTCCGCCCGCTGATCGTGGATTCGGCGGTGATCAACGCGATCAACACGCGCATGGTAACGGCGGCGGATTTTATGCGCTCGGGAGACGCGGTGGCGCTAACCCCCGGCGGGCGGAAAAGCTTTTACCATGCCTATGAGTTGAGGATGGATACTCTGGTGACGCATCCTATCTTCGAGTACCGGGTGAGCTACCGCCGGCTGCTCGAAGTGCAGGCCCGATTGCTGGGCAGAGTGATCGAGGGAGAGATCGGGGATTACCCGGTCTTTATTACGCGATGACGGATGCGAGCGGCCGGGCGCCGGAGAAAACGCGGAGACCGCTCGCGAGGAATAAGTGGAATGGGTTTCAATAACTTGCGGCGGCGTGGGACCAGGGACGACGGCGAAACGCGCCGGGCGCGTGGGGCCGCTCGCGACGGCATGTGCAGGTCTTTGAAAACAGAATAGGATAGTGGGAGGGCTAATTCCGCGACCGCGCGGTCGCGGCCCCATTGAAGCCAGCCGTCCCGATGGCCGCCTGTTTCCCTTTGCCGATCAATTCCGCGACCGCGCGGTCGCGGCCCCATTGAAGCTATTCTGCCATGATGATCTTCATCGCAGCGGAAATCGTAATTCCGCGACCGCGCGGTCGCGGCCCCATTGAAGCTTTCCGTGTGCGCGCCGCCGCGCTCAGCGAGCCCGCAATTCCGCGACCGCGCGGTCGCGGCCCCATTGAAGCCGTTCAGCGTGGACGCCACCCGCGTGGACGCCACCCGCGCCTTGTAGCCACAATTCCGCGACCGCGCGGTCGCGGCCCCATTGAAGCTCCACCAGCCGGTACAGCAGCACCATCGCCACCGCCAAATTCCGCGACCGCGCGGTCGCGGCCCCATTGAAGCCATTCTGCGGCCTGCTCGGAAGATCGCTGCAATCAGAATTCCGCGACCGCGCGGTCGCGGCCCCATTGAAGCCATACGACAAAGCATTGGAAGTCATGCAACGTAAAGATAATTCCGCGACCGCGCGGTCGCGGCCCCATTGAAGCTGGAAACGCAGGTGTTCAAAGCGAGCGGGCTATACCAAATTCCGCGACCGCGCGGTCGCGGCCCCATTGAAGCCGATGCCGGCCACCGTGCTCAGGTCCCCGAACACCTTAATTCCGCGACCGCGCGGTCGCGGCCCCATTGAAGCGGCGTGTATGGGAGCGTGAGTGGGGCACGGAGCGAGAATTCCGCGACCGCGCGGTCGCGGCCCCATTGAAGCAAGATTGGAAACGTCGCCACCAACCCGTCCCCTTGCAATTCCGCGACCGCGCGGTCGCGGCCCCATTGAAGCGACAGCGTGACAATCTCCGCCGCCGCGTCCGCCACAATTCCGCGACCGCGCGGTCGCGGCCCCATTGAAGCGCGATTTTCCGGTGCCCCTCCGCCTCGACCTGGTCAATTCCGCGACCGCGCGGTCGCGGCCCCATTGAAGCCCGTTGCCGTCCGTGTAGCCCGTGCTCAGCTCTTCCCAATTCCGCGACCGCGCGGTCGCGGCCCCATTGAAGCGACGCGGCCGTATTGGCAACCGTCTGCCGTGCCCCTAAATTCCGCGACCGCGCGGTCGCGGCCCCATTGAAGCCGAGAGGATAAATGCAAATGTCCACACCCAGCGCAATAATTCCGCGACCGCGCGGTCGCGGCCCCATTGAAGCCAATGCCGCCTGGGTGCATGCGCTGCTCGGTGGCCAATTCCGCGACCGCGCGGTCGCGGCCCCATTGAAGCCGTGGGCGTGTCGAGCGGCGATTAGATACGCGCGGAAAATTCCGCGACCGCGCGGTCGCGGCCCCATTGAAGCCAAAGAGAGCCCACCAAGGGCCAAAATCATCCACAGAATTCCGCGACCGCGCGGTCGCGGCCCCATTGAAGCAGGGGACTTATTTGACAATTTGCGCTGTATGTAGTCAATTCCGCGACCGCGCGGTCGCGGCCCCATTGAAGCAGCGCTACACGTATCAAGACATTCTCGGCACATGTCAATTCCGCGACCGCGCGGTCGCGGCCCCATTGAAGCTGTGTCCACGGCGGCTATCTTGCCCGATCCGGCCAGAATTCCGCGACCGCGCGGTCGCGGCCCCATTGAAGCCCGGCATGACATTCCCGGTTCACGCCGGGGTGTCCTAAATTCCGCGACCGCGCGGTCGCGGCCCCATTGAAGCCGGCGCGATGGCGGATATCTGTACTGTATCCGCATCAATTCCGCGACCGCGCGGTCGCGGCCCCATTGAAGCGAGGAGGTGGCGTAAATGGCGGCAGCGACTGGACCGAATTCCGCGACCGCGCGGTCGCGGCCCCATTGAAGCCCGGCGAGCGCGGCGCGGTGATCCGGCCGGGCAACAATTCCGCGACCGCGCGGTCGCGGCCCCATTGAAGCACGTTGAAGTCCATCGCCCAGGCGACGGGGTAGTGAATTCCGCGACCGCGCGGTCGCGGCCCCATTGAAGCGTGTGCGCGCTCGCGCTGTTCGCTGCCATCGCGGTAATTCCGCGACCGCGCGGTCGCGGCCCCATTGAAGCCCACTTTTGTCGAGCGCCACGAGTTCGAACAGACCATAATTCCGCGACCGCGCGGTCGCGGCCCCATTGAAGCTACTTGACCGGAACGGATTCTGCGTCTCCGTCGAACAATTCCGCGACCGCGCGGTCGCGGCCCCATTGAAGCAACGATCGGCGACACGGTGACGACAGTGGCTGGCCAATTCCGCGACCGCGCGGTCGCGGCCCCATTGAAGCACTCAGATATCGCAAGAGGACGGCGTGTACGTTTACAATTCCGCGACCGCGCGGTCGCGGCCCCATTGAAGCGCGCTCTGTCCCTGTGCGGCGAAGACCTGCAAGTCTAATTCCGCGACCGCGCGGTCGCGGCCCCATTGAAGCTAGGCTGGCTTCCAGCGCAGCAAACGGGTTGGATGCAATTCCGCGACCGCGCGGTCGCGGCCCCATTGAAGCGTAATCCCGGTTACCGTGCATGTTACGCCGTTGACAATTCCGCGACCGCGCGGTCGCGGCCCCATTGAAGCTTAAACGTGTTTGTCGCAACCGAGTAAGGCTTGGTCAATTCCGCGACCGCGCGGTCGCGGCCCCATTGAAGCGCACGATCATCGCCGGCCTTGGCCTGTTCTTCAACAATTCCGCGACCGCGCGGTCGCGGCCCCATTGAAGCGGCACGTCAAGCATGAACATGCGCGCGTGTGCCAGCAATTCCGCGACCGCGCGGTCGCGGCCCCATTGAAGCGTTAGTTGTTCGATGCTCTTGCGGCGCGCAGCGGCGTAATTCCGCGACCGCGCGGTCGCGGCCCCATTGAAGCAATTGTTCCACAAAGCACTCCTGCCACAAAGCCAAAAAAATTCCGCGACCGCGCGGTCGCGGCCCCATTGAAGCCCCGATGAACCAAAATCACCAGTCGAGCCACCGCCAATTCCGCGACCGCGCGGTCGCGGCCCCATTGAAGCCACCGTAATTGTGTTAGTGCTGGTGCCGGATGGTAAATTCCGCGACCGCGCGGTCGCGGCCCCATTGAAGCGGCGATGTAGTCCTGGATCTGCTGCGCGCGCTGCTGCAATTCCGCGACCGCGCGGTCGCGGCCCCATTGAAGCCAGGACAGCCCAGACACTCTCAATGCCGTTGGTGTAATTCCGCGACCGCGCGGTCGCGGCCCCATTGAAGCTCGACGGCAACCGGTTGGTATGCCGCGGGGTGCGGCAATTCCGCGACCGCGCGGTCGCGGCCCCATTGAAGCGTCGCCCACCAGTCCATCGCCACCAACCCCTTCGCAATTCCGCGACCGCGCGGTCGCGGCCCCATTGAAGCTTAGTGAAGATGAAAAGTCTGCTGCCTGGACCCGTAATTCCGCGACCGCGCGGTCGCGGCCCCATTGAAGCCGGGCCGCCCCGTCCTCCCTTGCGATCAGCGCGTCAATTCCGCGACCGCGCGGTCGCGGCCCCATTGAAGCCAGTTGGGCTTTCAGCCAACGCCTGAGCGAATACCAATTCCGCGACCGCGCGGTCGCGGCCCCATTGAAGCAACAAGTGGACGCGGAGATCAAGCAGGATCACGACAATTCCGCGACCGCGCGGTCGCGGCCCCATTGAAGCATCACCGGATAATGCTCGATCCCCGCGAAGTTGAAATCAATTCCGCGACCGCGCGGTCGCGGCCCCATTGAAGCGTAAATGCAGGAGATAAACAACCATCAGGAACATTAATTCCGCGACCGCGCGGTCGCGGCCCCATTGAAGCCTCTACAATTGCGTCATGACATACTTCGTTGAACTCAAAATTCCGCGACCGCGCGGTCGCGGCCCCATTGAAGCACGATTTCATAACCGAAATCCCCGACGAAGGTGTTAATTCCGCGACCGCGCGGTCGCGGCCCCATTGAAGCCCCTGTCGGCGAACGGTTGCCTGATCTCCGGAATCGAATTCCGCGACCGCGCGGTCGCGGCCCCATTGAAGCGGCAACCGCGCGCTGTTTTCTTTTGCTGGTGGGCATTAATTCCGCGACCGCGCGGTCGCGGCCCCATTGAAGCTTGATGGTTGCCGCCGTGGATAGCGATTGCTGCATAAAATTCCGCGACCGCGCGGTCGCGGCCCCATTGAAGCGTGTGCCACGGCTTCACGAACGGTTGCGCGGCGGCAATTCCGCGACCGCGCGGTCGCGGCCCCATGGAGGACTTGGGGCGCATCTTGCATGGCGTCTAGCGTCCGTCGTTCCTTACGGCGTCACGAGTCTCTCATAAGGCATACAGCGATTTCCGCTTTTGTTCCACCAGCTTTGTGAAGTTCCGCTTGATCTTGTACTTCACGCGGAGGGCTTCCAAGTTGCTCACGAACTCGGCGCTGCGGTCCATCCGCTTCATGACAGCTGCGGCCTTCACCAGCAGGCTGACGGACTCCTCATATCGTCCATTGCCGGTGCGGGCGACGCCGGCTTCGGCCTGCTTCAAGTAAATGGGTGCGGCGTCCTCGGGATGCTCTTTCTCGCGGGTGGCCGCGAGCCGGAGCCACAGACTGTCCGAGCAACCTCCTGCGCCAGCCTCCCGCCAAGCCTCGTCGGCCTTGCCTTCATACAGAAAGATCTCGACGAGCACGGAATGGTTGTCATCGGCCTGGATCCAGCGGGGCCGAGCCTGGCCGCGCGCTTTTTCCTTGGCCTTCGCGATTCGCAGCCGGATCTCGGCCAGCGCGCGCTCCCGCCACTCCGGCCAGGCGCCCGCCTTCTTCGCGTGCCGTTCCAGGGTCTTGTAGCCCTCCAAGAATGGCCGTTCCGAGAATTCGGCCCACATCAGCTTCATCGCATCGCCGTGGCGCCGGCGCCGGTGGTATTCTTCCGCCGTGAATTCGCGCAGTCTGTCGTCAGTGCGTTTCGGAAATGCCTTCAGCCCCTTTTCCGCCCATAGCAGAGCATTGTCGTGCTGGCGGGCTTCGCGATAGACCTCGGCGATTCTCCAGTAGCCGTATGCGCTCGAAAGGTCACGGCTCATCACTGCAACCAGTTCTGCGATATCGCCCGAGGTCTGCGCCAGCGATTCCATGATGTGCGTGATGCGGAAGTGCCGGACTGGCTCGCTCCGCTCATGCCCGGCGGTCCGCGCCGGCACACCCGCCCATTCGGCCTCGGCCAGTTCCCGGTAGACCTTCATACCCTTGGCCCCAAGGATCTTCGCGTACTGCGCCGCCGCGCCGTAGAAGACGTCGTAATCGCTGTGCAGCTCCCACTGAAAGAGCCGCCTGGCCAATTCCGCCGGATCGGGGCGAGCTTCCTGGCACGCCCGGTAGTGGATGTCCTGCAACCGGTCTCGCAGCGCACCGAAGTGGCCATCGGAATCGTCCACCGCCTGGATGGCGCCCAAAAGCGACTGCAGCGCCGACTCGCACAACTCGATCACTGCGCCGGCTTGGCCATCGTTCAGCAACTGCTCGACCGAATCGATGGCATCATCGACGCCACGCGCCCAGCCCGTCGCCTCCCGGTAATGCACGAAATCGCGAACCCGGACAGCCTTCTCAAGCGCCCGCCGGACAGCGGCGTCTCCGGCATCGGGCCCCGAGCGCCGGGCGGCATAGAGAATGAGCCGTTCGTGGAGTCGGTCGTCGTCCTTGGCCCAATCGAGCACCATACGCACCAGCGTGCTCTTGTCCTCGGCTTGGAGGATCTTCCCGGCGTCGGCCAGTGTGACCTCCTTGGCTTTGCCGCGGCCCACCGGTTTCGCCGGTCCCGCCGCGCGGTCCAACCAGGCCAGCGCCGCCGCGACGCAGTGCTTACAGAAGGCGCCGTCGATGCCCACGGGACAATCGCACGTATAATCCGGCACTCCATCATCGGCCGTCAGCGTGACCGTGTAATCCTGATTCCCGCGCACGACGGCGTGGACGCTGCCAAGGCGGTCTTCGATGGATTCGACGTGTCCGTGAGAAAAGTAGTCCATCCCGCGCTGGTAGGACTGCGCACCCGCCAGCCGGCGGATCACCGCATCGTTCAAAGCCTTCGAAAGGTGGTCTGGCACATTCATCATTATCCGAAAGGGCAGGATGCCACGGAGATTCCGAGAGGAGATGGAATGCTACCTGCTCCCTCGGCTACCGACCAAAGAATCGCCCCGCCTCCGGGCCAAATGAACCATCTGGAAACTGGCGCCGTGGCAAGGGTGGCACTGACATCCCAAACCGTTCATGCCACTTGTCCCAAGCCTCCCGGGTAAAGACTCCAGCCGGAGCATGCTCAAGCACTCTTCGGAATTCTTCTGTTGGCACGTAACGCTCGGCTACTGAAACATCCGCCGAGGAGCCGTAAACCATCAGGTGCGTCAGAAACGTCATCAGATCGGCGAGGGTTTCCTCTGGCTTCTCATACCACACGACCTTCCGCGCCACCCGCAGTAATTCAGATGGATAGGGAGTGGCGATGCTCATCGCTCCAACCCTCCCGGAGTCAGACCGCACCGAGGATGCAACGAAGGTAGCTGCCCCAAGTCAACTGCTTGCGCCCACCGGGTCAAATCCCGCTGCATAGCGGCCGGAACCCGATCCAGTGTCCCGTCGCCATAAAACTGCAAGGCGCGAAGACTCGTGATCGGATCGAAGCTCCGATCAATCGCTTTGGCCGCCGCCAGTCCCGTCGGCACGTCGATCCCATGAGACACCAGCGCGTGGATGTCGGCATAGTCCTTCCAACTCCCCCGAACTTGAATCACCCGCATCTTCATGCCAGCCAAGTCTACCAGCGAGGCCACCGCACGCGCGACCCCGCCGCCCGCAGCGGATCCTCGATCCGTCGTAGAGTATCGAGCCCTCCAAAGAAAGCAACCTTAACCACTCCACCCCGATCTACGAAGGCCTCCAGGTTGTCGCGCTTGTAGTGTACCCAGGCGTCGCGGTCAGCCGGATCCAAATCCTTGAAGAAGGGGAGCCGCAACTGTAATCTGGACGGGTCAAATCCAGAGGATGAGAAGAAATCGAAGTCTTCGGAAACCCGGTGGCCGAGCTGGAGCGCCAAGCCAGTGCCACCATAGAGCACGAAGACTGACGGCACGGCATCCAACTCCGGCCACAGCCGCCGTTGGCATTCGGGCAGGACGTCGAGACGAGGCTCCAAGGTCGCCGACATTGTCAATAAGTCCAAAGCGGGGCTTTAGGAACTCACCGTGCGCGCCGCCAGCGTGGCTTCGCCCTCGTGAACTAGGCGCCCTTGTTGGCTATTTCGCACGGCAATTTCCACCTCATTCATTCTCCCATGCAAGCTTTCCGTGCAGATACGGAATTCTTCGGCCCCCCACCGTCAGAGAGTGCTGGCAGCCGACGAATGCGAAGCCGACACCCATCGGGAAATGAGCGTTTGAGGTCTTGGTGCGACGATCAGGGCGCACTGTGTCGCGCTTTCTGTTTCCGTCATCGTCCGACCGAGCGGTCCCGTTGCTTCCGCCGCGCGCGAGCCAGGTTCCGTTCCTTCCGCTCCTCGATCTCACGAGCGGTCTTGCACAGGGCTGCCTGATATTTCCCCAGCCAGCCTCCCCAGCCGTCCTCGGTCGGCAGGATGCCCCGCTTGAGTAGCTCGCGCGCCTCCTCACCAAGATGGCGCGGATTGGTCAATAGCCTCTCCGCATCGCCCAGATCGTTGACGTCGAGTGTCGTGGCCCCATTCACGGACAGCTTCCGCAACCGCACGAAGGAATTGGTCCGTAGGTCGCCGCGGCTGCGGGCCTCCTCTATCTCTCGGCTGTAGTTGATGAAATACACTTTCGCGTCTGTTCCTTCCAGCATCAAGTAGTTGCGCCCGGATTGCTCGTCCTGGCCGTGCACCAGCACCCGACCCTCAACGGACGTGATCTGCCTCACATCGAGTACTTCCCTAGGCAGGCGCTCGTCTGACACCAGCGCTCCGTGTGCCGCGAGCGTTCTTTGCCGGTCGCTGGTTCTCTGCATTGCCCGCAGTATTTGGTCGAAATCCCGGCGCACGCGCCATCTGTTGGGTCCCATCGATTCCGCCAAGCCCATGCGGCAAAGCACTGCGAGGCGCGCCACCTCGTGGTTCATTCGAAGACGCACCGTTTCGCTTGAACCAGCCTGAATCGGGTTCCGCGTGACGGCGAAGTGTGACGGCCCAAGGTCAAAGCTGATTTCCTGCGCGTCTCTCAGCAGCCTGCGGTCCAGTGACGTAAACCGCTCTTCGGTGATTTCACGCCGTTCCGCCTCGGCAGCATCGCGCTGGGTCCGGTACCCGAGTTGGCGGGTACACAGGTCCTGGGCAATGCTCCGAATCCCTTGCTGGACGTAGTCCCGACTCAAACGCAGGGACTGACCATCACCTCTGACGCCGCGGACCACGACGTGAACATGCGGGTGCTCCGTGTTGTGGTGCTCCACCGCAACCCATTCCAGATCCGTTCCCAGATCCTCCTCCATCTGTTCGATCAGACCGCGGGTTAGGCGAGACAGCTCTACCCGATCACCGAATTCCGGCGAGACAATGAGTTTAAACATTCGCTCGTCTCCTGCGCCCTGCCAGACATCAAGTTGCCGGACAACGTCGATTCCGTCGCTCTCGCGATTGAAACCCACGGCCTTCGCGTCGTTTTCGAAGGTGGCGCTTTCGCGCGCCAGGTAGCGCCCATGCGCTTGCCACTGGCCTCGCGTCTTGTTATTCAGATACGTCACTCGGACGGCGCAACGCTGAAGGTACGGACGAGCGCCTTTTTCTTTCCCGCTTGTGGTGCGGTTGCCGGTCTTTCGACTCATGCGGGCGTAGTGCATGAGAAGCCTGAAGCCGCTCGACCACGCCGCTCGTTCGTTGCGTGGAGCGCGAAGCTTTGGCGGCCGGAGCCGGGTTTTCCTCTCCCCGTCAGTTCGTGCCATGGCTTACCAGATCTTCCATGGCGGTGCGCGCATCGCCCGACATCGCTTGACCGG
>Ga0181521_10002152_pt1 | contig 23924 bp, 17 predicted proteins | sample PEATcosm2014_Bin_32_FD_119764 | JGI IMG/M metagenome (GOLD analysis project Ga0181521, IMG submission 119764) | Peatland microbial communities from MTU Mesocosm Facility, Houghton, MI, USA - PEATcosm2014_Bin02_60_metaG | ecosystem: Environmental > Terrestrial > Soil > Wetlands > Peat | place...
CCCGAGCGGCAGCTTGTCAGGCGTGGGCGGCTCTCCGGTTTCCATCCATTTCGCAAGCACCCCTTTGGCACCAGCCCATTTCGGAACAGGTTTGTACTTGGTCAGCTTCTCAGTCAGCTTCTCACCGTCGGGAAGTGGGCTCTGGATGCTCACCTGCGCTGCCGCGTCTGAGGAGGCGTCGCTGGGCGACTTCACAGCGTCGGCCCAGACCGCCACGTATCGGCCCTCCGGCTGGGAAAGGACCATCCGCAGACGGCTGAGATCGATCCGCCTCGTGGTCCAGGCTCGTCCGTAGCGACTCCTCGCTCTCAGATACTGCCTCTTCACCGACTTTGGTGCCACGCGGTTACCTTCGAGCAGGTAGATGACGTCTTTCATCATTTCGTATGCAGCCACCTTGGTCACCTTGCCTGCATGATTGAGTATCTCGACGCTGAGAAGCAGAAAGAGGTCGCGGTCTCGATCGGGACGATCGGCATAGATACTGCCATCGCAGCCCTCCAGGGCACAGATGTTCCCATCGCGGTCAGCGATTGCCATGGAATCGCGGGGCACTGCCCCGACTGTTCCCGCGAGAAACCCATCGACCCGGTCAAAGAATGGGCCGTAGTCGGGGTTCGGACCTTCGCGGCCGCATTGCAGTTTCGCCATGACCTCAGACAGCCCGCGGGCCTCCCTGATCGCTGCGCACCATGCCGACTGAACCGGAGATGGGAATGGGCAGTAGAAATACGCGGCGGCCGCCAGATGTGGTGCCACCTCCCGCGGGACATTCAGCCGTACGAATTCCTCGATCAACTCGGCCAGAGTCAACCCAACGTACTTGTCTGCCAAAGTTATCGAAAGCCGGGGCATGGTCAGGTCCACAACTGGGATAGAAGGTGGCCCGGCCGCGCGGTTGACGTCAGCCCTCCCCAGGACCACGTTCGCGATCCACGAACGTCCAACCCTCCATCGCCGCACCGGCGATGCGCTCGCGGCCACGCCTATGCGCACGATCCAGGACTACCACACCCCCATGATCGGCCGCGGCCATGACTTGAGCAAGCAACGAATGGGCGCGCGGAACCGCATTGACCAGGCATAGCCAGGCCGATCCGTCATCTGGTTGTGCTACCAAGGTGTCTCCTTTCCGCCCAAGGCTGCCAGAAATGCCAATCGCGGCAAGACTGACGGCCGACTGGGCGAGGCGGGTAACAGGCACACGGCGAATGCGCCCGACATCTGTGAAAACTGACTCCACGCAGAATCTTGAAGATAGGCTCGTGCGCCACAAGAACCAACATGATCGCGATATGTTGAACACATAGGCCGTGGGCGGAATGCCGCACGGATACCGAGGGGGGAAGGGCCAGTGAAATGATTGTAATTCGCCCGTGGTATCCGAAAAGCAGTCGTGGGGATCAGTATGAATTCACCGCGCTGCGTTTGCCCGTCAAGCGGGTGAGTGTCGTGGTGGCATCGTCATTGTGTCGGGTGTGTCGGGTGTGTCGTGTGTGTCGGCTCTACGGGGGCGTACAAAGGGTGCTTCGCCGTTCCTGGAAAGTAACGCATGGCATGATTGTCGATTGCGAGGTCCCAGGCCAGCACCTAGCGGGCGCGCTCGATGGTGAGGGATGGGGAGGGTGGCGATTGCGCGGGGACATCGGGTCGGGAAAGGCACTGGGGCGTGGCGAAAACAGGGACAGATCCCCACTCAAACGGTTTGACTGCGCCTATTGCTCCCCTTCAACGTCGCACAGTCATGTCCTGGTTCGCAGCTGGGCTGCGCTCAAGCTGAGACGGGAATTGGGTGCCACACGGTTCCATCGGGATCAGTCAGGATCCATGACGACCGCGGCGTCCTACGATCCATTCCGCGTTGCGCCTTGCCTGATCCGTTCACACGCGGCGATCAAAGCATCATCGTAGATCCCTTGCGGACGCCAAGTAGGGTCTATTACCACCCCTTCGACAGCCACTCGATCAGATCGCGCCGTGAGAGCACGTTCGAGCAGCGCTCCCACTTCTCGCCGCCGGCGTCGATAGTGCCGTTGTAGCGGATGTCGAAGGCGTTCTGCCGGCGCTGGCGTTCGATGAACTCACTCATCTTGTCGTCGAGCAACTCGATGTTGTCGATCCATTCGGCCTTGATGACGTCAGGTAGTGATCCGAAAATGTCGAAGCGATCCTTCATCCGGGTGGACAAGCGCCGGTAGATCTCCTCGTCGCGGGTGGATCGGTAGACGAGGTTCAGCATGTCGACGCTCTCGCGGACTTGGCCGAGGCGCTTGATGCGGCCCAGGCGCTGTTCCAGGCGGGACGGGTTCCACGGCAGGTCGATGTTGATCAACGTGCCTAGCGTCTGCAGGTTCAATCCCTCGCAGGCGGCATCGGTGGCCAGAACCAGGCGAATCTGCCGGTCCTTGACGGCCTTCTTGATGACATTCCGGTCGATATTGGTCCAGCGTCCCTCGTGATAGATGCCGCTTCGGTCGGCCCCGGCGTAGACCGCGATCCTCTCTGTGGGCAGCTTGCTGGCCAAGGACTCCGCCGCCCAGTATGCGGTGTCGTAGTACTGGCTAAAGACGATGCATCCCAGTTCAAGCCAGGGCACGGGCTTGGCATCGGTGAGGAAGTGCCAGACTGCCTCGAACTTGGGATCGCTGGGGCGGCTCTCCAGGTGCCTGATCACTTCGCGCAGGGCCGCGCACTCCTCGGGTCCAAGCGGCCCGATCCCCGATTCTTCAGCACTGCGGTCATCCTCGCCGGCCACATCGACGTCCTCGACGTCACCGTTCTTGGCCAGCAACCGCTCGGCCGTGCTGCGGCCGGCTTCCAGGCTCGAACAGATCCGCTGCAACAGGAGGCTCTTGAGGAACCCGGCTGCCGGCATCCGCTTCTTGAGCAGATCAGTGAACGCCTGTGCGGCCTGGTACGCCCCGTCGATGGAGGGGCTGGTGAGCAGCGCGATGCCGTCGAAGAACGACCTGCCGGCATCGTCCTCGGATGGGTGGAGATCGACGCCGATCTTAGGCAGCAGGCCACGTTCCTCAAGCGTGCTGCGCTTGCGCAGAACGGTGTGCCTGACCATCGGGTTCTGGCGCTGGAAGAAACCAAGCCCGTGGCGGCGCCCGAGCAGGCGATCTGCGACCAGATCCTGTGTGTCTCGGCGAAGCTCCACTAGCGGGCGATCGGTGAAGAACTCCCGGTCCGGTAGCTCGATGTCCTGCCGTACCTGTCCGAATAGGGGGTCTTCGCGTCCCGGTGGAAGCGGGTTCCGGATTAGATCCCATCCTTCGGTCGGCTCGCTGATGCCCTTCGCACCGGTCACCAGCGGCAGAGCTACGTCAGGGACTCGCCAGCGAGTGTAGCCCTGGCCCAGGACGTGCTCGGCGCCTTTGCCCAGGATCTCCAGAAGGTCCCACAGCTCCTTCACATCCGTCTGGATCGGCGTCGCGGTGCCCAGAAGGACATGCCGCGAGTTCCGAGCCGCCTCGTACATGAAGCTGAGCAAGTTGTTGGGCTCATCGGCATTCGCACCGGTGCCGGCACCTCGGCGTGCGCGATGAGCCTCGTCGAGAACCAGCGTGCCGAAGGCCTCATTGAGCAGGCGCGCACGTTCAGGGGTGCGGCGAAAAATCAGGCCGGTGGAGACAATGCCTATCTGATACGGGCAGCACGAGACATCGTCGGGTCCGCGGGTTTTGATGTGGTGGCCGGTGTGGTCCAGCCATGTCTTCTGGCTGGTCCAGACGGCCGAGGGCACGCCCAGCCTGTCCCAGAGTTCGGTCTGCCACTGCTGAGTCAGCGTAGCCGGGCACAGCACCAGCACCGGGCCGTCCTTCAACAGGCATCCGATCACCGCGCTGGTGGCGAGCGAAAGCGTCTTGCCCAGGCCAACCTCGTCAGCCAGCAGCAGCCTGGCTGCCCCGTAGGTCTCGCGGTGGTCGAGGAACATCGACACGAATGCTCGCTGCCAGGGCATCAGGCCTTCGCCCCGGCGGAAGATGGGTGCCTCGGCCATGGCCGCCTTCGGCAACTCGGCCTCCGGAACGTCGGCTATCGACCGGTACTCCACCCGGCGCGATGACCGCTCGATTTCCTCCAGAATCACATTGGGCAGCGGGATTGCCTGGTCCCACAGGTACTGGAATTCCGCCTCGACCCATTCTGCAGCCTCGGGGCTGTCGTCCTCCCAGAGTAGCTCGTAGTTTTCGGCCCACGCCTCCCGGGTCTCGTTCACGCTGCCCATGAAGGCGGTGCGGCTACCGTCGGCTACTTCGATCACGCCGGCCTTGCCGTGCAGGAAGAGCGCGTTCCTGCCCACGACGCGGACTTCCAGGGTTCCCCGCGCCAATAACTCGTACAGACGGCGATAGCGCTCGCGGCCGAAGATGGCATCGGCTTCGGGCGGTGTCTCATTCCACTTGTCGCGCAGGGACAGATCTCGAAGCTGGGCAACCCGGAGATCCTTGGGGTCGAGGTCGCTGTTGCACACGACCTCCACCCGCTGGACGGTGTCCACCTCCTCGTGCGCCAGCTCCAGCAGCGAACTGCGGAAGTACCCGGCGATGCGGCGATAGCGGCGCGCCCCGCGCAGGCGCTGGCGCAGAAACGCCTGATCCAGCGGGCGGGTGCGGGAAGAAAAGCGGTTGATCATGCTCCCAGCTTCTCGTTGCGAACCAGACCGTGTAGCACCCGGGCGGCGGATGCCTCCTCGGGACGACGCCGCTCTAGCTTAGCCGCAAGGTACAGCGTCACGGCAACGATATCCTCGCGCCGGGTGTAGTAGCCGGTCACGTTGTCGCGCAGATGGCTCATCACTTCGTCGGGTTCCACCTCGGCCTGTAGCTCGCAAAGCGCGTAGAGCGCCGCGCGCAGCAGTGAGCCGCCGAACTCCGATCCACTGAACTCGGCCCGCTTCAGCTCGACGGCGGACTTCAACCGGGCGTCGTTGGGCTTCATCGACGCCATCAGAGGCTTCCAGGACGCCACGCGGAATGCCTTGGCGAAGTTCTGGTAGTTGTCGAGCTTCTTCGCGCCCTCGAACTCGATCTCCAGCATGCGCAGGTAGAAACGCTCGCTGCCGGCAAGACGTTCCCAGAGCTTGGGCTGTAGACCCTCGGGCACCAGGTGCTCATTCGCCACTTGCACCGCGAACTCGATCATCTCGTCGACCAATGAAGTCGCGCCGTCCTTGGTCCTGGGCCGCAGGGCCTCGCGGGTCATATCCATGCCCTCGATCTGGGTGTAGCGGGTCAGGACGCGCAGGGCCGCGGCGTAGCCCGCCATCTGCAGGTCGGCATCCTCGAACAGGTTCTCGGAGCGGCCGTGTGATCGAGTGCGCTGGTTCAGCCCGACCATGGTCTCGATCTGCCTGGCGACCTCGCTCTTGATCTCCAGCACCAACTCGTCCTTGTAGACGCTCTCGTTTCCGGCGCGTTTGTGTAGGATGAGCAGGACCGTGCCCTGGACGTAGCCACCCTTCTTCAACTCGGATGTGGTCTCGGTGGCGATGTACCAGGCCGCCTTCACCTGCAGCCCTGCGCCCCAGAGGATCCCGGCCATGTCAGCCCAGACGCCAGCATCCTGGTGTGTGAACATGACGACCTGCATGCCGTTGTCCGGCATGTGCGTGGTCATGGCCGAGTAGGCCTTCACCATTTCGCGACGGAAATCCTCGCCTTTGCCCTTGATTGCCAGCGCGCGCCGGCTGTCCCAAACCCAGTCGCGAAACGGGGCCGGAGGATTTTTGCGCAGCCACGCGATGAAGAACTCAGTGATCTCTTCGTAATGAATGGCGTCTGCATAGGGCGGGTCTGTGACAATGATGTCGGCATCACAGTCGATCTCGGCTCCTGCGGCTGTCGCGACATGAGCCTGCCCCAAAGTACGGGCCTGAGAAGGAAGTTGAAGGAGAACGGGAGCTAGGCCCGAGAACAACCTGGCGGCATAGTTGTAATGGGTGCTGAGCGCCTGATCGTAGAAGGTCTGATCGACGTATTCCTTCGGCCCACCTTCTCCGGGCCGCGCCAACCCCACACGCCATCGCCCACGGCGCGATGTCTTGTCGAGCACGTTGCAGAAGATCACATGCAGAGCCGGGCTCACGTCCGGTGGGAGTTTCTGTAGCTGCTGCTTTATGAGTGCCAACAGGAGCAAATGCCGCGCCGTGAAGAAGTGATGCCAGTAGGTCCAGCCGCGCGTACGGATAGGCTCGTCAGTTTTTTCGCCTGGCTCGATTGGCATGTCGGGCACCAGGCCCAGTTCCTGCCAGCGTTCCAGGTTCTCCGAGACAATTCCGTCCACTACCGCCTCGCGCTCCAGATCGGCCGGCCCGACCTCGCGGAAGAAGGTGTCTCGCGGATTGCCATGCCGGGACCATTGAATACAGAAGAGGCGTTCTTGAAAAATATCGTCTGGTCTCGGCTTGAAGTCGTTCTTCTCCCAGCGTCGAAGACCGTTTACGGTCTCGTCGCCAACGCGCCTGTCCCCTCTCAGCGTTCGGATCGGCGTAACGTGCTCCTGCCCGTCCAGCACGTAGACCATCTGTCCGTCGCGCACCGTGCCCACTCGAGCGCTGGCCATCTCTTCGTCAGTTGCATTCTCTTTGATCCTGATCGAAAAGCGCTTGCTGCCTACCTCCGGCTCCAGCACAGCCACGCAGCGTCGGTTCGCGCTGATGAGCCACGAGCCGGAAAGCGGCACCATCCAGCCCGTCTCCCGGCAGCGGGCTTCAAGACAGTAGAGATACGCTTTAGCTCGACTGCCGTGGCCGTCATGCTCGACGCCAAGGTGGCTGATCTCCGCGTCCACCGCTGCAGCGACTTGCTCCTGAGCCTTTGCAATTGCGCCCCTTGTTTCCTCGTCGGTCCCAATGATGTGAAACGCGCCCCAGGTCAGCATGCAGGCAATCGGGTTCAGATCGCTGGCCCAGACGTCACAGCCGAGCCGCGCGGCCTCGAACGGGATTGAGCCGCCCCCGCAGAAGGTGTCCGCCACCCGCGGCCGATGCCCGAATCGTAGGATTCCGAGCTGGTCCACCAACTCGGCATGGGAGTGGGCGGTGGTGCCAAGGTGGGCGTTCACTCGGTCCCAGATGCCTTCGTAGGCGCTATCAGGCAGTTCCTCTGGCCGCAGGCTGCGGCGATCCAGGCGTGCGCTGTAGGGCATACGTGCGAGCACCTGGCCGAACAGGCGCTGCCTTTCCTGGCTGGGCAGCTTCTTCATGCTGCCCTCGGGATCGAGTAGCTGATCCTTCAGCGTCCCACCCCAGGCGGCGATGTCCTCTGCCGACAGCTTCTTGGCCCGGCGCTGGAAGGCATCGTCGTCGATCGCCATGAGCAGCTCGAAGATCTCCAGATCCTTTTCGGGATCGTCGGTTGCGGGGAGCAGGCTGCCGAGCACGCACGCCCGCGCGAGGACGAGCGGCTTCCGGCCCTTCCAGTAGCTGCCCAGTGCGGTCAGAGTCTGACCGGCATTGGCCTTCCGTTCACACTGTGACTCGATAGATATCTTCTGGGCCGGAAAGGCCACCTCGATCAGCGACGGCCTGTCTTTCCAGGCCAGCGGGACGATCTTGGACATTTCCTAGACGCCCCCACGCTTCTCCCCGAGACGTTCGAAGAGCGACAGGGAGCTGTCGTCCCGGCGGAAGCGACGGACAGGCTTCTTCGGGATGGTCTGGGACTCAGCCGAGGTCGGGTTTTCGGTCAGGGCGAAGCGTAGAGCCTTGCGCCAACCCACGTCTCCGTCGTCGATTCCGCCGGTCGCGGCGGCGGTCATGGTGAACAGCCACCATCGCTCTTCCGGGCGAAGACCGAGCCAGTTGGTGATTGCCACGGGAATCAGATCTTCGGGTGTCTTCTCCACAGCCCAGGCCAGGACGCAAAGCTCTTTGCCGAGCAGCCGTTCGACCTTGTTGTCGCCGGTGCTCCACTTGCTGGTGGTGATGCCCTTGTCCTTCAGCCGCTCGTTGAACGCCCGCCGCAGAGACTCTGCGATCGCCGCCCAGCGCCCGCGGGATAGCTCAACCCTCTCAACCACGTCTGGCATGCCTTCGGCGTTCGCGCGCACGCCGAAGTGCTCGGCGACCAGAATCACCTCGTCACGGCCGCGCGGGATGGTCACCACCATGTGGTGAGGGTCAGTCACGTCCGGTACGCCGAACCCGACCGTGGGCCGGGGTTCTTTCTTCACTGCTCCACCTCGTTAGATTCCAGGGTGATCGAGCGCTCCCTTGCGAACTCGCTGAGATCGTGGCCGCTTGCAAACTCGGCTGCACTCGCCGTCACCAGAACCTCTGCCATCTCGTCGCCAATGGCTTCACGCAAGGCCTTGACGACGGCTGAGAGCGCCTCCGACGTCACGGACGCGCCGTTCCCGAAGCGGACAATGGCCACCTTCTCGCCTGAACCAACCTCGACTAGCGCGCCCCGCAACCTGGCGCGCCCATTCTTGCACTGATCGATGAGCTGGAATGCGTCCCGTGTGCCCTCGGCCTCGATCCGCTTGCGCAGTACTGCGGCCTTTGCCGGGTCGACGCGGACTTCTTTGTCCCCGATGGGCGGAACGATGAACTGGCGAACTGCAGTGACTCCGTCGGCCTCGGCATGGCAGTAGACCGTGACTTCTTTGCCGTCGATGTCGAAAGGAGCGGTGTAGGCCTTGCCCTCCGCGGGATTCGCCCCAGTCAGGGTGTAGCGCAAACGGCCGCGAGGCACGACCTTGAGCTCGACCTGGCGCTTGCTGCCCTTGCCGCGAACCTGGTGCGTGATCGTCAGCTCATTGCTCCAGGGCACGGGGTCGCCGGGTTCTCGCTCCTTCGTGGGATCGAAGGCGCGAAACCACAGCCGGACCTCTGTGGTCTTGTGCTTGGTCTCCATCATCCGATCACTTTTTGGCGTGACCTCGGATTTTGTTGCGTAGTGGACCTGTCCGGATTGGCCGGCGTTGACGGGCGTGACCTCGAGAACGGCCTCTCCCGTCTCGTCATTCCGGGAAAGCGGCGTGATGCGGACGGTGGTCTTGGGCGCCTCGAACGGCCCCCGCTCCTCGTAGCCGTCGCCGCGGTCACGCCAGAGCCCTTGCTGCTCGGCGAGTTTCTTGAGCTGATCGAGACCATTCTGGGGGAGCCATGTCCAACGCGGATGTGAGATCGCCCGCGCCTTGATGTCGCGCCACGGGACTGCCTTTTGGCCGGTCGGCCACAGCATCTCCTCGGCCTTCTTGATCTGGACGAGGCCCTCCTTTTCCAAATCGATCACCAACTTGCTCACACCGGTGGACGCCAGGGCATCTTCGATCTGCTGCTCACCGTCGAAATGGTTCTCGGTAAAGGTCATGGCCAGCTTGGCGGGCTGAAGTCCTGTCTTGGTGGGGTACCAGATGCGGTTGAACGTCGCCGTGACGGTCGAATTGAAGTCCTGCTCGGCAATCTCGTCCTTGTCGTCCAGGTCGTTCTGCTTGGGGTCGGATTCCGGAAGCTCGGCCTTCAGCTTAGCGATCGCGTACAGGATGCGGGTCTTGTCTTCCAGACTGCTAATGTCCGAGCCATCGCCCGTGAGGACGCACAGGTTGTTCTTCTCGGTTACGGAGTCGAAGAAGCGCTGAGCCTCGACGGGCGGGTTTCGCGTGTCTGGGCTGAGCACAAGGAGCACGCGTGAGCCCTTGAGGTCGACCTCGTCGATGACCGGGAGCGCCTTCAGTGCCTGGTAGGCGTTCTTGCGCTTGGGCTCGAAAATCGTCTCGATCCGGCGGCGCATCTCCTGATCGACCTTGTTTTGCGGGGCGCGTTCTGCCTCGGTGGCGAGGCGCTTGGTCAGGTTCTCGGTGTTCGAGAAGTAGTACGCGTCACTCTGGTCGCGATGCAAATACCAGGCCTCGCGCACGAGATGGCCGAAGGCGTCGGAGAACTCCTCCGCGGTCCGGTGCGGGGCGATGAGGTGTTCGAGCAGGCGCTGGCGACTCATGCCCTTGACGGCATCGACCGCCGTGGAGAGTGAGGAAGCGAGCAGCAGGGTGGCTACCTGCGAGCCCGCGTCGCTGTCCATCTCGACGTTGATGGTCTCGGCGTGGGCCGCGCCGCCTGCGGCCACATCGGTGGCGATGGCGCCCCGCAGATCGTTGATGCGCAGAACTTCATCGCGAACTTCGCTGTCGTTCAAGTCCAAGTGTTGCAGGCCGAGCAGGTACACATCGTTGTCCTTGCGGCGCCAGACCGAGCGGATCATGCGGGAGACGAACTGCATCAGCCCGCGGGTCTGCCGGTAGCTCTCGTTGTTGCGGAAGAGCGCGATGATGTCCTTGATTCCCGGGTGGAACGGGTACGAGCCGCGGATTTCCTCGACAAGTTGCTCGGTGCTCTTGGCGATGGTCTTGGACTTCTCGGCTTCCCTGATGGCCTTGGCGAACTCTTGGGCGACCGTCTCGACGTCCTTCTCACCGGGCAGGCGCGCAAAAAGGCGCTTCTTGAGGATCTGGTAGATCTCGTCGCCACCCAGCTCAACGGGGGTGATGGGTTTGGCCTGGCGGCGTGCCTCTTGCTCTACATTGCGGATGGCGCGGCGTAGGTCCTTGGATGCGCCCTCGTACGAGCCGCTGAGGTTTGAGACGACGATGCAGAGCCGTGGCAGTTTCAAGGCCGCCGCGAACAGGTTGGACACGGCCGCCGTCGTCACTTGTGCCAGCGTCCCGGCTCCCACCTGGATGGTAAGAGCGTTGTCGAAGTAGGGCGGCAGTTCGTCCAGCAGGAGCAAGGTGGGCTCGTCGCCGATCAGGCTGGTCCAGGCCTTCTCGTCGGGTGCCATGGGGCCGTCCTGCCAATACCGCTTGAACGCGTCGGCCTTACCGAGCTGGCGCGCGATCTCGCCCCACAAGAAGTTCCCAGGATAGTTGCGGCCGGTGAAGGCCACGACCTTGGCACGGCCGAACGGCGCCTCGGACGCGAGCGCCGGTACAACCTCCGCGCGCAGCGACTCGTTCCTGGCCAACAGGCCGAACGCCACCATGGTGTGCGTCTTGCCGCCGCCCATGGCCTGCGTCAACTCGAAGAGGGCCTGGTCGTTCTTGCCCGCCAACCGCTTCAGGCCCAGCTCAAAGAGCTGCCGCATGCCGGCCGTGATGTGGTTCTTGGCATAGAAGACCCGGCCGTCGGCCTGCTCGTCGATCACCTGGGCGAGATCCTCGACCTGCTCGGCGGGGCTGAAATCGAGGGCTGAAGGATGCGGTTCACATGCGTCACGAACAGTCTTTAGCATCACGTCTCCGGGGTTGCGGCTGGGATGCGCGGTTGCGAAGCCGCACGGTGCCAGATTGTACTCCGGTCGGTGACACGCATGATGCGAAATGGGATGGCTCGCATGGAGAGATCGGCGTCGCCCGTTGTACCCACGGGGCGAGACGGGGGCCGCATCTGCCACCAGATGTCAGTGGCTGGGGGTTCGAGCAAGAGCTGTCGATCTGTGACTGCGCCGAGTGCGGGACATCCCCCGCGATCCGAATCTCGATGTTGTCATCCGCTATGATGCCAAGCACGGTCCCGCCCAGCCCTGCCCAAGTGCTGCCTCTGCGCCGTGGTCGCACACAGAGAGGATTGCGTTCGTTTCCGGCACGACCTGCGCCACCAACAGATCTGGTGGACGCGTGAAACCGCTAGAACTCGGGGAGTTCGTCCAAGTTGTCGACCTTGCGCTGGTTCTTGTCGGTGCGGATGAAGCTTTCTCCGTCAATCTTGACCACTCCAACCTCCGCGCCTTTCTTCCACTTCCCGTCGTTCTTGAAGATCGTGACGAAGGTGACGCCCTTGCGGATTGCGTCGATCACCCCCTGCCTCGTCTCCTCCGAAGGATTCCCGATCGTCTCGCCGTTGTCCCGACGGACCTCGACCTTGATTATCCGTGTGTGATCCTTCGTATATTGCACCGCGCTGATACAGTAGTCTGCCCACTTTTCCATGAGAGTCCCATTTCCTTTCAAGACCTAGAGGTAGCGAGGCGCAGATTTCTTCCGCAAATCCTCCAGGCCTTGCGAGTTGTGGCTATCGACGTTGTATTCTCCAGATTGAAGGAAAAGGGCGCGCGCTCGTTACCTCTTGATCAGCGACAGGGATGGCAGAGTGGCCAAGGTAAGCGACCAACTCCTAGAAGCGATTGACTGGAACAGGACCTTCCAGCGGCTCGTCGTGTACGCGCACAGAAGGTCGGGCTGTAGGATGCCGCTGTCCGAAGCGGAGGACGTCGCGGCCAAGGCTATTTGCCAGTTTTTGGACCCCGAGTATGCAGACTGGGATCCGGAGCGCCAGACGTTGCTGCTCAAACTCGGAAGCATCGTGAACGGGTTGCTCCGCAATCGCACCCGCACAAAGGCTACGAGTGCCGTGCTCGCCGTTGATTTCATGTCCTCCCCAGTCGCCGTGCTCGCCGCATCGGAGAGCCCGGGACCGGAGACACGCGCGATGGATGGAAGTGAGGCGAGGCGTGCATTCAAGCTCCTCGAAGAGGAACTCAAGGGTGACGAGTGCGGGGAGAACGTGCTGCTGCTCGAATGCGACGGAATGACCGAGCCCAGAATGCAAGCCGAGGCGCTGGGCATGCCGATTGGCACCATCTACAAAGCGCGTTACCGACTCGGACGAGCGCGAGAGACCGTTCGACGCCGAATGCAAAGCGAGGAATTGTCATGATGAAGAAGCCGCAGGGCGACGGCGAGATTCTCGCCCAGCTCGACGCATCGCTGGCTGAGGATGTTTTGACCGAGGCCTACGCTGACGACGAGATCGCCACCTTCCTTCGGGCGGCGAATGGAGATCCAGAGGCCGTCGGCCGCCGCGGCGCCGCTCTCGCCGCAGAACTGCTCGATAGGCGCCGACTAGCATGGCAGGACCAGGCGCGGCGTCGAATAGAGCGGACGCTTCCGGCTTTTGATGCACGGGCCGACTACTCAGGACTTGGCAAACTCCAGTTGCTCGGGCTCTTGGACCGGGCACGGAACAATCCTCGCCTGTCTGGGCCCGTGAGCCAACTCTTCCACAGGCGGAAGCCGGAGGACATTACCGAAGACGAACTTCGTGAGTTGCTCGTTGAGGTAGATGCTCTCGCCGCAATGGACGAAGCGATCGACGGGGCAGACAAAAAATGAACACTACGCTCCCGCTCTCCATTGTGCACAGCGCAGCGAGCAGGCTTCTTGACGAACTCCATATCCGTCATCCGCACGAGATCGACGCGGAACTGATCGCGGCTCACCAGAACCTGTTTGTGCGATACCGGCCTCTTGTACACGAGGCCGGGCACCTGCTGCGGACAGGAAAAGTCGGGCTCATCGTGATAGCTGAGTCGGCACGCCGAAGCGAGCACTGGCGCTGGGTGATCGCGCACGAACTAGGGCACTTTTTGCGCCACCCAGACGTCGACCAATTCAAGGCATGCACCGATGCAAATCTGCGTGAGTGGTATAGGACCAGCGGGAACGAAGTTGAGGCCAACGAGTTTGCAGCAGAATTGCTCATGCCCGAACATCTGTTCAAGCCCTTCTGTGACCGCAATAGGCCGTCGATGAAGGAGGTAAGCGAGATCGCCACGCGATTCCGAACCTCACTCACGGCGACAGCGATCCGTTTCGTAACCTTTGCGGATGAGCCATGCGCCGTTGTTCACTCGGCGAATGGCGTCGTTGAATGGTCAAGGACTACGAGGAACTTTCCCCTGTTCATCAAGCGCGGCCACAAGCTCACGACTATGACCTATGCTGGCGATTTCTTCGCCGGAAACCCGGTTGAAGATCGACCGCAGCTGATAGATGGCTCGGGGTGGACGGATGATGATCGCGCGGGCCACGTGGATCTTCAGGAGCATTCAATCATGCTTGGTGGCTACGGGACGGTGCTGACGTTCTTGTGGCACAAGTGGAGATAGGGACCCACCGAGTAACGTCAAGGTCATGGGCACAGCTACTGAGCATACTGGTCACGACGAGGCCGCAACCTGCGATGAAGAAAGGGGGGCGCTCGTGATGACTCCATTCGCTAGTCGGTTACGGGGCTCCATGTCGCCGCCAACCTGCGCGCGATGCGCTACAATGGGGGTCGAGTAGACATGCTTCCAACGAGCTTTCACGACATGACGGTGTTGCTCGCAGTGGGAGCCTCGACATGGCAACGCGTTCTCGATGCGGCAGGTGAACACGAGCGACTGAAGGGTCAACCCTTCACGCACGATGGCCTCTGGAAATCTCTTGCGAGCGATGCACCTGCCGCTGGTTCTGACCTGCTCGACGCACTTGAGGTCCTCCACGAACTTGGAACGGATGGCGGGCGCGACCTTATTCAGCAAGCCGCTGAGGATCAGCAGGTTGATCTCCAAAGCTCTGACGACGAGCCTTCACGCGAGCTCGCCGCCCGCGTCTGGATCCAGAGCCGACAGAGCACCCCCTTCGCCGAGGTGCTACGACGCGCACGGGTCAATGCGCACGAGGTGGGACATCCTCGCGTCTACCGCGAATTCGTCGGCAAGAAGATCCTGAGCACGATATCGCTTGATAGAAAGCGTTTGCTGACGGCGGTACAGGGCTGGTGCCAAGAGCATCGGAGAAGTGAGGCAGTCGAGGTCTACGTCTGCGAGCGCGATGGCGAGTGGCGCGCGGAGGTCCTTAGGGGCGAGACGATCAAGCGCGTCGTGGAGATTCGCGACAACCGCCCCGCCATACTCGACTTCAAGCCGGCTGCCGCGGATCACATCCGCTACGACCCAGAAACTGGAAGGCTGGGGCTTGCAACGCGATCTCCACGCCTTCTGCAGGCCTACCGCGAGATTCTGGGAGCACTGCTCGCGAATGATGCTGAGTTTTTCTCTGGAGAGAACATCTGCACGCTTCGCCCTCTGCAGGAGCAGGGCCGCGAGCTCTTTGAGCGACAAAGGATGCGCGGCATCTTGCACGTGGATGTGGTGGAGCTTCGTTGGCGCCGTGGCGACCGCGACAAGATACTTGTGCGAGGTCGTGATTGCTTCAAAATCCTGGCCGACCTTGGAGCCCGCCTGAACGAGGGAGAATTGGTTGAAGCCAAGCTGGCAATCTCCTTCTCGGGAACGGGAAAGGGTGGCCATGTCTCACTCAAAGTGCCCAACAGGATCGATATCAGGGCCGGCGCGAATGAAGGCCTTGTCGAACGTCTGCTGGACGACGTCGGCATTCGTGGCTCGTTTGGAGACGATGGCGAGCAACGTGATTTCTGGTCACTATATCCGTGGCGCATGACGGAAGGTGCTTGGCGGAGCTATCTAGGAACCAGTTTCGATCGGCTTGTTCAGCAGGGAACCCTTCGCTCTGTGGCGCTTGAGGCGACATCCCATCCGGATCACCCCGCCTTGGCCGGCACAGCGCTAGCGGTCGAAGACCTAGATGCGACCACCATGGTTGGGATCAGTGAAGACCCTGCGGTCGGACTGCGCACGCTCACAATTTCGGACGTAGCCGGCTATGAGCTCGATCTTGCACGAGCCGCACGCGAGATGGCGGAAACGCTTGCGCTGGAGGGAGCAGTTCGCGAGATCGCTTCTGGGGTGTGGTCACTCGGACGACGAACGCTTTCACCGACGGCCACTCTGGGCGTCTTTCTCGTGGCGCGCTGCCCGTCGGAGAGCGCCGCGAGTGCCATTCGCGAAGTGGGCAACGGCGCGCGGACTGTGCTTTTGGTTCCATCGGGCTGCGTGTGCGAGCTGGACTTCCCGCAAATCGAATGCCCTGTACCCAAGGGTTCATATGATCGTTTGCTCGGGAAGATCATCGAACAGCTCAGTCTTCAGGATGAGTTGCTTCCGACGGCGTGGCTCACCGAGGACCTGATTCTTGATCAGAAGCGAGGCACGGCTTGGTATCGGGGAATCGAGCTGACCAAGCTCAACATGGACTCCCACCCCTTCAGGTTCGCGCTGGCGGTTGCGAAGGCCGAGGGCCGTGTAGTGAATCGGGAGGACTTGAACAAGCTCCTATCGCCGCATCGCCCGGACACGGCTGTTGCGAAAAAGGCGAAGGCGGACTTCGTGGCTGCGGTCAAGGGAAGCTGCGAGGACGCGCGCCGAGAGTATCCGCCTGACGCGAAGAATATCTTTGTCTCCGTTGGCGGCGGGTACGCCGTTCGCGTCAGCGTTCGCGTGCTGTAGCTGCACCCGGGCGGTGGCCTGTCGGTGGCCCGAGGGGCTCGCTGGGGACTACTACGCGGCCACCACGCGGTCACCGATATGTGGCCGCGCAAGCGGCAATCTTTGTTTTGGAAGCGGATGTACCGCAACAAAGGGAGAACCAAAGATGACAAATCAAGACCACGAACAACCAGTCCACGTATTCATCAACCAAGTACGGCACTCGTTCCACCAGCAGGAGCAGACAGGGCGAGCCATCAAAGAACGGGCGAATGTTCCGCTCGATCACGTCCTCTGTCTGGAGATCGACCACCATCATCACCATCATCACGACGAGTGCAACTGTGAACGGAAACAGCCGGGCGAGGAACTCAGGGTCGTCGATGACGACCAGATCGTCGTTTTGGAGAACGGCCAGCACTTCTGGTCGCACGCCATCGCGAGCCGGGGAATCTTGGTGACGATCGATCGCAAGGAGTACGAGTTTGCCGACCCACACCAGACAGGCAAATCACTCAAGGAACGGGCGGGCATCCCACTCGGTGACGTGCTCTTCCTCGACCGACCTCACGACGACGAGGTCATTACCGACGACACGAAGATCGTACTCAAGATGGGCGAGCACTTTCACAGCTCGCCTCCCGCGAACTATGGCGGGCCTTCGCTCGACGCCGCTAGTGTTGGCTCCGATCGATTCGAGGCGCTTCCGCAACCTGACGGCTGGACCTTCTTGCTTGTTCACGAGTACGCGCTGCCGGACGTCTTCTCGCCGAGCTTTGTGCGGCTGCTGGTGAAGCTGCCACCATCGTTCCCAGACGCGGCACCAGATATGTTTTGGGTGAACCCTCAGGTCCGGACAACCGCAGGCTCCGCGCCACAGGGAACCTCCCTGGAGAACCTTCTTGGCGAGCAGTGGCAGCGCTTTTCATGGCATCTCCAGCCTGGGGCGTGGCGCCCGGGAACGAGTACGCTTCGAGACTTCATGCGTTGCGTTCGCGCGCGCCTCGAAAAGCGGAACTAGAGGTGCGGATCATGAAGCTCCGAATCGAGGAACGATCGTGGAAACAACTCTGCGAAGAACTCCTGGCGCGCACGGACGTGGAAAGCGCTGGCCTACTGTGTGGGGAGCCGGTGCAGACGTCGGCCGGCACCATCATCGTCGTTCGCGAAACGATGGTCCTTGCGGACGATGCCTACCGGATCCGGCGGCCTGACCAAATCTCGCTAGATCCCATTGCCCTCAACCGCCTCACGCGTAGCGCGCGTGACCGCGGCTGGTCGGTCTTCACGATCCATACCCATCCTGGTGCCTCGGCACCTTGGTTTTCGGCGGCGGACGACGCAGGGGATGCGCGCCTCATGCCCTCAATGATTTGCCAGATTCCTGATGCCCCTCATGGATCCATTGTGCTCATCGAGGACCGAAGCGCACTCGCCCGCGTTTTTGACGACAACGCCGTCAGCAAGCCGATCAAGATGCAGGTCGTTGGGCGTACGCTCACCGCGGTCGAGCCTTCGCGTGCCGAGGACGAACCTTGGTTTGCTCGTCAGGAGCTCGCGCTAGGCGCCGCTGGCCAGGCCCTGCTGCGGGAGCTCCGTGTCGGCGTGGTTGGCCTCGGCGGTATCGGCTCACTTGTGTCGATGCAACTCGCGCATCTTGGCGTCGGCGAGATTGTCCTGCTCGACGGTGACATCGTCGAGGAATCCAATCTTTCGCGAATTGTGGGCGCGAGAAAGGAGGACGTCGGCCGGACCGCCAAGGTCGACGTTGCCGCCCGATATGCCGAATCGCTTGGGCTGGCGCGACGGATCGAACGACACCCCGAGTTCGTCGGAAGTACCCACGATTCTTTACTCGCCAGCTGCGATGTCGTCGTGTCCTGCGTAGATCGACAAACACCCCGAGCAATGCTGAACCGGCTCGCCTACAGGTATCTGGTTCCAGTCATCGATCTTGGAACAGTATTTCGCGTCGATGCGATGGGCACTATTGTAGGAGATGCCGGCCGTGTTGTCGTCGTTGGACCCGGCCGGCCCTGCTTGGGGTGCTGGGGGCACATCGACCCGCACGCTCTCCGAATCGAAGCCCTCTCTGCCGAGGATCGAGAAAGCCAAACCCAGGAAGGGTACATCGAAGGTGCCGTCGAAGCTCAACCCAGTGTCATCGCGTTCAACACCGCCGTGGCCGGCGCTGGTGTCACGGAGCTGCTCCGTCTCGCCACCGGCTTTGCCGGCGTCGAGTCCCCGCCGCTCCGGCTGGCATTCTCTTTCGCGGAGGGCACAGTCCGCCGTAATACGCTAGCCGCGAGACAGCGATGCGAGATCTGTGGCAGGACGGTGGTGGGGGCTGTGAAAGCCGCTGGCACAGAAGGCATGCTATCGGAGCCGCAAGGATAGGGTCCGTTGAGTCAGCCGTCGCACTATCTCCTAGCGCAAATCCTGTCCATGCTCGGCCCGCTGAAGACCGGAAACACCGACCTCGTCTGGTATTGGCAGCGGCGACAGCGCCTTAGTTTCGAGGACGCAATCTTGGCAATCGACCTCTTGTGGCTGCGTCGGACGAGCGTGTTCTCCAAGGACCGACCGGCGCCGAGTTAGTTGGACACATCAGTCGATACCGCAACAAGGATACACGTCGGTTGGGCCTATCGGTCGGATTCCTTTGTGGGCCCAGCAAGCAATGGCTTTTCGCTCGCCTCCGGACGCTGCAAGTCTCCTACATTTTCGCCAACCTGTGACAAACCCTGCCCTCGGCACCATTCGGGTAGGGTGCTCAGTTGCTCCCGAGTGGTTTCAAGAATCTCACGGTGACTGATTAGTCGTTGTGTCATTTCCTTATTGCCCCTTCATCTTGTATGAGAATCTTTTGTGGCTCGTCGAGTAGATTCACCAACTCGCCTTCGGAAACCAGATACTCGCTTGCTGGAACCGCGCGACGTGGATACTGATTTCGCCTTATGTCTTCCCAGACGAGACGCTTGCCGGATTGGCTTTCTCTAGCGGGTGCAGCGAACCACTCAAGGTAGCGTCTTGGGGCTATCCCGACAAAGGCGTCGAAGACTATACGCGAAGTATGATCTCTTTCATCTAGGATGATGGAGTCCTGGTAAAGTTCCAGAACCTTGCTCTTTGGATATGGTTCAATAAAGACCACCCTCTTGATTCCCGCTGCGACAATATGCCTCGCACATTCGTGGCACGGGAACGTCGTCGAGTAGAGAACGCACCCTTCAATCCGCGCACCTCGGCGTGCGGCTGCTGTGATAGCGGCCATTTCAGCGTGAACGATCCGAAGGAACTCGATAAGATTCAAGATGAGGGCACGCTGAGCCAATGACGGTCGCTCCCCTGGATCGATCTCTAGGGCTTCAAGCAACTCTTTCTTTGCCCGAACAAGCAGTTCATCGTTGGTGAGCGAAGCGATGTTCTTGTCCAGCCACCCCTGCTTTCGCAATCGGGCGAGTAGATCAACGACAATGCTCTCGGTCATCAGTTTACTCGGGTCGTCAGGAAGGGTATGGTCGCGGTGATCGACTGCATCCTCCTCCCAGTACTGGCCGCCGAAGGCCTTGGCCACTTCGTTTGTGCCTACTGTGACGATCTCGCCGTCGCAAGTAGCTATTGTGGCCCCCACCTGCCTGCCCGGCGATGAGGACCGCATCGCTGCGCCGTATGCCTGAAACATCGCAAACTCATCACGCGTGGGCGTTCGAGTTGGGTGACCAAAGAGCAGTTCTACAAAGCGACGACAGTCGCGCTCAACAGAGGCCGAGTCGCTGGCGTTCAAGAACACGTCAGCCAGCGGAAAAGTACTCCGAACATCTTGGCCCCATCTCCGATGTTCGCGCTCGTCACGAGAGGCCAGGCGTGCCGCGTCCGCTTCATACTGGTCAAAGTCGGCGCTTATGTCCTTTGCTCCGATCCTCCGTTTCAAGTCTTGAAGACGTTGTTTCTTTGGGCAAAAGCCAGCCACGAGGATGAAGTTTGGTCCATAGACTCTTCGGAGGATCTCCACCTCGGCTCTGGTCTTGAGTGAGTGCAAAAGGAACGCTGTCTCCGACAGGGGTATCGTAGGTTGCCCAGTGCTCTCCTTTCGAAGTCGTCGAATCTCCAGCATGCCAACGATCGCGAGCGCCTCGTCTCTCTTTATGAAGGATCGGAATTGGTCACCTGCATCCATCTTCTGACCCGCCAGATCGGCGTAGGGCAAGTTAGCGGCTGGCTTCCAGCGCTGGAATTCAAGCACTACGTCGATAAGATGGATGGAGCTTGTACGGTACTCGACCTCATGAAAAGCCCGGTCAAGTGCGACCTCGATCCCCCCGAGATCTAACCCAATCGCCCCGACCAGTCCGACAACGAGCTCGGGCCGCCCCTTCGCAGGGAAGACGGGCTGACGTTCATTGGGAGTCGGTGGTGTCATCTCCTTGGACCGGGAATCCTACTTGCTATGGTACGACCTAGTGTCAATTTTTCAGAGCATCGTCAGCATTTATTTTGTCCACAGGTTATCCACAGCTTCGGTCTACCTGGACGCTCGTACAGAGGCGGTGCCCGGACGGTTTCCGCCGGCTCGCTCTAGCTGTCTCTCGCCAAGACGCCATCCGCGACGTGTGTTTTCCGACGGTGGCGGCGATGACTGAATAGGATGCGTAACGCATCTACCAGCGCGGTCTTGCCGACGTTGTTCTCGCCGATGATCACATTCATTCCGGGTCTGAACTCGAAACACGTTCCCGATGGCCCAAAGCATCGGAAGTTCGCTATCGAGAGCTTGGCGAGGTGCATCGCTGCCTCCTGAAAGCAGAACCAGTGGCGGCAGAACAGACGTCTGCCGGGTCGACCGCGGATGTCGGCTTCTGCGGATGATCACCGTTGGAGCAACGGACAACGATGCTGATGCTCTCTGCCGGAAGACCATTCTTCTGACTGGTTCCCCCGGGGAGTTCGGAGCACCGGGAAGTCCTCGGTGTAAGCTTGTCGGCGCGGACCCAGATGGTCACCGCGCCCCCTCGCCGATACGGCCGGAATGTGGTCGTGCGGTCGTTGTTCCCACTCGCCGGCGCGCGGCGCCGCGCGCCGTGCTGCCCTTCACGCTTCGCCGCGCACGCTTGATCGGCCGCCATCCGGACCGACGCTCCTTCCGCCACCATCGCTGATAGTGCCGCGCGCACATGCCGCGGGCATGGTGCTCTCGCCCACAGAATGGCTCCTCACACAGGCCCTTCTTTGCACGACGACTGCGGCGATTATCTTCGAGGCGTTGGCGTCGAAGTAGGCCCCTCACTGCAGACGAGAGCTGGGGGTTTCGACGTGATGGCAGCTCGGTGGGCAATGGGGGCAACGCAGCGCTGATGACGTCGAACACGAAGCCGCCGAACTTCTCGCCCAGTTTTGAAACCAGGAAGCCGCCCCCAATCATGACTACAGCTTGGCCGAGGGGACCGAAGCCCGCGGCCAAGCGGGCTAGATACTTGAATGCCAGCATCTCGGCGGCAGCAGCACCCGTGTGCCCCGCTAGGCGCCGACCAAAATCCTCGGGTGAGATCGTACCGCCATTCATCGACGCGAAATCGAAAGCTGCATCGATGGCATGCGGCACAACACAGGCCGCTACACGCACCGTCCTGTACGCGACGGCCGCGTCGAGAGAGTGCCGCCCCACCACCACCGCTGAAGTCGCATGGCTTGCGGCAAGGAAGGCTCCGAGGGCAGATGACGCCACCGTTTTCGCGACCGCGCGTGCTGTGCGATTCCAGTCCGGCGGTGCCCCTGGCGAGGCCAGCCGCTGGGCGCACAGATCGACGACCGCTGCTACCAAGCCGTCGACCAGCGATGCGCGGAACGCCTCCCGGGCGACTCGCCGGAAATCCACGGGACCAGAACCGGTCGACAACCGATCGAGAAGGGCACCCGCGCTATCCCTCAATTCGGTGCGCGTCGGCGTTTCCACATTTGTCCCAGATATCGGGATTTCCGACAGGGTGCGCCCGTCGCGTATTCCAGTTGGCACATCACACGGAACGAGCACCAGAGTCCCATCGGGGATTTTGCGAAGGGAAGCCCGAATGTAGGGATCACTTCCCGTCTTCAACTGGAGCCGCAGGTCGACTTGGAAGGCTCCATCCTGGTAGCCCAAGACGACGTCGATCGGATCGGTTGGTCCTGCCGCCAGGGAAGCACGAAGATTAGCAACCGCGAATCGCTCCCCGGCATGTTGCGCGCGCGCCACCATTCGAGCCTCAAAGACGACACCTGCGCCTTTGGAATTGATCAGCCGGCGTCTGGCCTCGGTGATCACGCCGCGAATCTCCGCCTTCTTCAACTCCGCATGCGGCCCGGTTGTCCCGAGGAGATCACTCGCGGCTTTGGCCGTCGCGATTTCCTCAACCGCATTCAGCGCCCGGTGCTGGATCAGACTTCCCGGGATGGGTGTCCCCTGTGGCCGTTCGTCGTCCCGTGCCGGGGCCGATTCCAGGGGCGTCGGAGCAGCCTGGTCGCGGCTGCTCGCAGACTCCTTCTTGGGCGCGGCAGTCTGGCCCGTATCCTCGCCATCCTCGGGAAACATGACCTCGACGCAGCATACACCCGTGCGCGGCCATGGGAAGGGACCAGCGGCTTGGATGCCGCGCTTGCGTCCCGTCTGGCCCCTACGTCGCTGGGCGAGTGGGCAGCAAGCCCCTGCCCCGGCCCTTGGTCTGGAAACCGATCTGCCGCTTAGGTTTCTCCGGCGTGGCCATCAGGCTGCGGACGGCGTCGAACAAGGTCACTATGTTCTTGCTATGGGTCGCGTTCGACTGGTTCATCTTCCGTTCGAGGTCGTCGACCCTGGCGGCGAGGTGGCGGTTCGATGCGAGAATCTGCCGAAGGCGGATGAAGGCTCGGACCACCTCGACGCTCATCTCGACGGCCTTGGGCGAGTTCAGGATGGACGCGGCCATGACCGCGCCGTGCTCGGTGAAGGCGAATGGGAGGTACTGGCGTCCGCCTCGGCGCTCGGGTTTTGAGATCACAATCTGTGATCTCAAAGTCTCGTGCTCCTCGCGGGTGAGCTGGAAGGCGAAGTCGGCAGGGAAGCGCTTCATGTTTCGCTTTACTGCCTGGTTGAACACGCTGACGGTCACGCCATACAAGGCGGCCAGGTCGGAATCGAGGATCACCCTGTGTCCGCGCAGGACGAGGATCGTCCGCTCCACCCGTTCCAGCGGGACGAGGCCGTCTTCAGTCACGGTCGGTCTCTCGACGGATTGGCGCCGCGGACGCGCCCTTGCGCGCCTCGTACTCTGTCCGGCCCCTCTCAAGCCACTCCTCAGCCACCGCTGAGTATGTTTGTCGCTTCTCCGTCGCTGCGTGCTTGAGCGCCTTTACCAGCCCCGGATCCAGGCAAAACATGATCTTCGCGTGGCCAAGGAGTCTTCGGGCCATCCCGAAACCACGATACCCGGCCTGCCGAAAACAGCAAGGCTAGCAAGCGGCGAGATTTGTCATGCAAACAGCTAGACGTTTGCTAGATATTTCTGTACACTAGAGCGAGGTGTCAAAATGCAAGAGCCCGCCTCACTCGTCCCGCTCAAAAACATCCTTCTTCTCTGGTCCGAATCCTCCGACCAGTCCGCGCTCAACCGCTGTGAGCCGCAAAAACTCTGTGCGGACTGTGTAGCGATTGGGATTCTGTCGTTGCTGGCAGGAATGGCAGCAGATGACGGCGATTCGCGTGGTCAGTGGCGCCTCAGCCGAAATCCGTGCAGCCCGCACGCAAGCTTGCGAGAGCGACGCCGACTCGGCCATGGTCATGGCTTCGGGCAG
>Ga0181521_10002153_pt1 | contig 23924 bp, 18 predicted proteins | sample PEATcosm2014_Bin_32_FD_119764 | JGI IMG/M metagenome (GOLD analysis project Ga0181521, IMG submission 119764) | Peatland microbial communities from MTU Mesocosm Facility, Houghton, MI, USA - PEATcosm2014_Bin02_60_metaG | ecosystem: Environmental > Terrestrial > Soil > Wetlands > Peat | place...
ACCGGGGAGGCGATCACCATGCTGGAGAAGCTGGCCGCCGCGGCGCCGCGGATCCTGGGCCCGGAGCACCCGGACACCCTGAGCGTGCAGGCCAACCTCGCCGCCTCCTATCAGCAGGCGGGCCGGACTGGGGAGGCGATCACCATGCTGGAGAAGGTGGCCGCCGCGGCGCCGCGGATCCTGGGCCCGGAGCACCCGGACACCCTGAGCGTGCAGGCCAACCTCGCCTCCTCCTATCGGCAGGCGGGCCGCACCGGGGAGGCGATCAGCATCGGGGAGAAGGTCACCGCCGCGGCGGTGCGGATCCTGGGCCCGGAGCACCCGGACACCCTGAGCGTGCAGGGCAACCTCGCCTTCTCCTATTGGCAGGCGGGCCGGACCGGGGAGGCGATCAGCATCGGGGAGAAGGTGACCGCCGACCGGGCGCGGATCCTGGGCCCGGAGCACCCGCACACCCAGGCAGCCGCCGAGGCGCTGCGGGAGTGGAAGAGCCAATGATCTCGAATGTGGTGGGGAATGGCCCATTCCCTGCCACATCATTGACCGGCCGCCACTGTGACCTGCGGCATCACCGTTGCCGGTCGGGTCGGCTCCTGCACGTTCCCTGTCACACTATCCGGATCGCGTCACCCGTCAGCCAGCTGGCGCTCCTGCCAGTCACGGACGTGACGGAACCGCAGGCAGGGGAGCGGCGTCCAATTTCCAGCACGGCCAGTTAGGGGGAACGTCGGTAAGTACCCATGGCCGGGAAACGGAGAAGACACGATGCTCGTGCCGCGCAGGCGCACGTCACCCGGGCACAGGCGGCAAGTCGTGCGCCTGGCCGCTACCAGCGTCCCCGCCGCAGCCCTGGCCGCGGCCACCGTCGCCGCGGTCGTGGCCTGCGGGAGCGGTGGTTCCGCTGCGTCTGCGGGCCATACCGCCTCGCCCAGTTCATCGGTGAGCAGCGGGAATGTGGCCGCCGGCGGCTCGGGGCTGTGCGGGGCGGCCACGCAGGTCGACAGCCTGACCGTGCAGCGGACGAACGCTTTGCCGGGCAACCACCCACGGTTCACCTTCCCGGCTACGGAGCAGGTGAACAACGCGCCTGAAGCGCGGTCGGTCGCGCAGAGCCTGTGCGCGCTGCAGCCCGTCTCGCACATGCAGATCGCCTGTCCCGCCGACTTCGGTATCACCTACAAGCTCACGTTCGCGGCCGGCCCGCACCGCTTCGCCCCGGTCACGCTGAGCGCGGCCGGGTGTGAGCTGGTGCACGGCCTGGGTGCGGCGCGCCACATCACCACGTCGAACGTCGTGTGGCGGCGGCTCGGGGTGGCGATCGGCATCCCCCATCCCAGCCAGGCGGCGTTCGCCGGGACGAGCGAGAGCTCCTGACCGGCCGGGCTCAGGCCAGGCGGGTGACCTCGACGGTCACTTCCATCGCGACGCTGGGCGCGCCGCTGTAAATGCCCTTGAGCGGGGAAACGTCGGCGTAGTCACGCCCGCGGCCGAGGACTACGTGCCGCTCGCCGACCGGCGCCAGGCTGGTCGGGTCGCACGCGACCCATTCACCGGTCCAGTACTCGGCCCAGGCGTGGCTCTGCCCGGCGACCGCGCGCCCCGGCGCCGCCTTGGGGTCGGGGTGCAGGTACCCGGAGACGTACCGCGCGGGGAGCCCGGCGGCCCGCAGCAGCGCCACACTGATATGCGCCATGTCCTGGCAGACGCCCGACCGGGCGTCCCACGCCTCCTGTGCGCTCGTCTGCACCCCGGTCGAGCCCGGCTGGTAGGAGACCCGGCTGTTGACCAGCTTGATGATCTCCCGGGCGGCCTCGTCCGGTTCCGCGCCGACGACCCACCCGCTGACCTCGGCGGCCACCTTGGGCTTGATCGTGGTGCGCGGGGTCTCGGCCAGGAATTCGAGGACGTAGCTGTCGGCCGCCTGCTCGCGGAGCTCGGCCCAGGGCAGCGCCGGCCTGGCCTCCTGCGGGGCACTGGTCTGGACGGTCGCGCTGGCCTGCACCAGCAGCTCGTGATGCGGCTCCTGGATGTCGAAGGAGCTGACGGTCGTGCCCCAGTAGTCGCGGTAGGTCCAGATCGGCGCGTTCGACCCGGTGCGGACCGTGGTCGCGAGCGCGGTCTGCCGCGCCATGTCCGGCGGGGTCATCCGGGCCTCGTTGTAGGAGGCGCGCGCCGTGCCGCTGTAGCTGACCCGCGTGGTGTGCACGATCCCGATCCGCCAGCCCGTCATAAGCCCTCCTGGGCCCATGCCACCGGGGCGGAGTAGGAGAAGTAGCGCTTGGCGATGGCCCTGTTGGCCTGTACGCACGCGGCCTGCAGCGAGCTGACCAGCTCGGGCATATCGGCCTCGAGCTGTTTGGGGTCGGTGTACTCGAGCCGCGTCCGCAGCTGCCCGATCGGCCGCCGGGCCGGGTCACCTATGCCGGAACGGACCGCATCGTCGGGATCCAGCACCAGCAGGCACTGCTCGGCGGTGGACAGGGCGTGCAGCACCGACCGCGGGAACAGCCGGTCGAGCATCAGGAACTCGGCGACGTCGGCCGGCTCGCTGGCCCATCCATGGGTCCGGATGAACGATTCGTGCGCCCCGCAGGCCCGCAGTACCGTGAGCCAGCCGAGCTGGTGCCGCGATCCGGACATTCGCGCCAGCAGCAGGCGCGCGGTCATGTCGACCCGCTCCAGGCTCCGGCCCAGGATGAGGAACCGCCATGCCTCGTCCTGGCTCATGGTGGAGTCGGCCAGGCCGAAGAACAGCGCTGCGCGCTCGCGGACGAACCGGAAGAAGATGTGCGGGCCGAGCCGCTCAGCGGATCGCCGGTGCGAGTTCAGGCCGAGACCGGTGACGTTCAGGCATTCCCACATCTCGCTCGAGACGACGTCCCGCACGCTGCGCATGCCCGCCCGCGCGGCCAGGATCGCGCCCGCGATCGCGCTCGGGTTCCGCGGGTCGTAGGCCAGCCGGGACAGCGCCATACCGATGTCCATTGCGCCGTCGTCGGTCGCGGGCACACCGAGGATGGCCAGCATGGCGCGGCAGTCGGAATCCTCGTCCACCTCGGGGTCTTCGAGCATGTGATGCACGTACACGTCCAGGGTGCGCGCCGTGTCGTCGGCCCGCTCCACATAGCGGCCGGTCCAGTACAGCGTCTCCGCGATCCGGCTGAGCAACCCGTCGTCACTCATTGGTCCTGGTCCTGGTACGGGTCGCTCTGGCGGTCGAGAAGCATGCCGCTGGGGGCGATGGCGGCGGGGGTGAAGCCGGGCACGTCGGTCCGGTCGGTGACCTGTCCGTCGGACATTACCCAGGTGTCCTTGGAGCCGCCGCCCTGGCTGGAGTTCACCACGAGCGCTCCCTGGGGCAGTGCCACCCGGGTCAGGCCGCCGGGCAGCAGCCAGACATCGTTGCCGTCGTTCACGGCGAACGGCCGCAGGTCGATGTGGCGGGGCTCGAGCCGTTCCCCGATCAGCACCGGTGACGTGGACAGGCTCACCGGCCGCTGCGCGATCCAGCCGCGGGGATCGGCCGCCACCATGCCGTGCAGCTCGGTAAGGGTCTGCTCTTCGGCGTGCGGCCCGATGACGATGCCCTTGCCGCCGGCCCCGTCCACCGGCTTGAGCACGAGATTCCCCAGCTCGCCCAGGACCCAGGTGCGCACGTCCGGGTCGTCCAGCCGGTAGGACTCGACGTTGGGCAGCACCGGCTCCTCGCTGAAGTAGTAGCGGATCAGGTCGGGCACGTAGGTGTAGATGAGCTTGTCGTCGGCCACGCCGTTGCCGACCCCGTTGGCGATCGTCACGTGCCCGGACCGCGCGGCGTTGATGAGGCCGGGGCAGCCGATGACCGAATCAGGCCGGAACAGAACCGGGTCCAGGAAGTTGTCGTCGATGCGGCGGTAGATCACGTCGACTGGCCGCCGCCCGTGCGTGGTGCGCAGGTACACCCGGTTGCCCGTGCAGAACAGGTCGCGTCCCTCGACCAGTTCGGCCCCCATGAGCCGGGCCAGCAGGGCGTGCTCGAAGTAGGCCGCGTTGTTCACGCCGGGAGTGAGGACGACGACCACGGGATCGGGGGCACTTTCCGGGGCGGCCGCACGGAGCGCGGCGAGCAGCCGCGCCGGGTATTCGTCCACCGGGGTCACCCGCTGCTCGGCGAACAGCCCGGGGAACGTCCGCGTCATCGCCAGCCGGTTCTCGATCACGTAGCTGACCCCGGACGGGACCCGGACGTTGTCCTCCAGGACCCGCAGCGCCCCGTATTCGTCCCGGATCAGGTCGATGCCCGCGACCTGCACCCGGACGCCGTTCGGGGGGACCAGCCCGGTCACTTCGCGGTGGAAGCCGGAGGAGGTGAACAGCACCCGCCACGGGACGATTCCGTCGGCGCAAACCTGCCGGCCGGAGTAGACGTCGGCGAGGAACGCCTCCAGCGCGCGGACCCGCTGCCGGACGCCGCGCACGATCAGGTCCCATTCCATGGCGTCGATGACCCGGGGGACCAGGTCGAGCGGGAACGGCCGTTCCTCCCCGCCCAGGTCGAAGGTGACACCCCGGTCGGTGAACACCCGTGCGAGCTGATCGGCGCGGAAGCGCAGCTCCGACGGGTCCATCGGCTGCAGGGCACTGATCAGCCCGTCGTAAGCTGCGCGCGGCTCCCCGGGTCCCGAGAACATTTCGTCCCAGGCCTCCGCGGGCTGATACCCGTCGAAGATGTCCGCCACGCCCCCTAACGTACTGTTCGGATGTTCCGCTTTGATTACGGGGGATAGCAGAACTGTTTCGCCGGCGTTTCGTCGCCGGGCAGCTGACTGCGGTGTTTGCCCAGCCGGGGAGCGCGGATGTCCGAGGCGGAAATAGCCGAGGTGATCGCCCGCAGGCCGGACCAACGCCCGCAGGCAGGATTAACGCCCGCAAGCAGGGTTAACGCCCGCAGGCGGGGTTAACGCCGGCAGGCGGGATTAACGCCGGCAGGCGGGGTTAACGCCGGCAGGCGGGATTAACGCCGGCAGGCGGGATTAACGCCGGCAGGCGGGATTAACGCCGGCAGGCAGGATTAACGCCGGCAGGCAGGATTAACGCCCGCAGGCAGGATTAACGCCCGCAAGCAGGATTAACGCCGGCAGGCAGGATTAGCCGCAGCCGCAGGCGCCGCCGCCGCAGCAGCCGCCCCCGCCCCCGAAGGCGCCCGGTGAGGCGGGTCCCGCGCTGGCGCTCCGGCCGCCCACGGCCACGGTGGACAGGAGCTTGACCGTGTCGTCGTGTCCGGCCGGGCAGGAACACGGTGCCGAGGACTCGCTCATCGGCCGGGTCATCTCGAACGTGGAACCACAGGCGCGGCAGCGGTACTCATAGCGCGGCATAACGCCACCCTAAGCTATCCGCGAGTTATCCGCGCCGGCCGCGGGGGGTGGCGCCGCCGGGCCTGTGGCGTGGCCGGGTCCCGGGGCCGCCCCGGCGCTCCCGCTCGTTTCGGCGCCGAGCCGGTTAGCCGCCGCATCATGTCCGTTAGGCAAGCCAGCGCGCCCGTTCGCCTGGACGCCGTTCGCGCGGGCTGAGACGCCATTCCCATTCGTGGCCGGAGCCGCGGCGGCCGGCGTTCCGGCGGCCGTGGGCGCCTTCGCGGGGCTGGGCTCCTGGTAGTAGAACTGCTTGCCGCGCAGCAGGGAGACCATGGCGCCGATGAACGACATGATGGCGGCGGCGGTGAAGACGATCACCAGGCCATGGTGGAACGGCGCCGAGATGACGTCCGGGAAGAACTGCTTGCCGGTGAGTACGCCCACCTGCTGGGCGGACAGTTTGCTCAGCACCCCGGTCGGGTCGAGCAGGTTGTGGATCGGGTTGTAGCCGAGCAGGGCCGCGAACAGGGTGCTGACCGGGGGCAGGTGGGCCACCTTGGACGCGATGGCCAGCGGCACGCCCTGGCTGTGCAGCCCCGCGGTCAGCGTCCGGGGCAGCGTGCTCGCGAGGCCGGCCACCATCAGTGAGAAGAAGATGCCGATCGACAGCGCCATCCCGGAGTTCTGGAAGGTGGACCGCATGCCGGAGGCGGAGCCACGGCGGTAGGCCGGCACGCTGCTCATGATCGCGGATGTGTTCGGCGAGGCGAACAGTCCGGAGCCGACGCCGTTGAGGAAGATCAGCGTGCCGAAGACCCAGTACGGGAAGACGATCGGCAGCAGCATCAGGCCGATGAACGCGCAGGTGGCTACCAGCAGCCCCGTCGTCGCGAACAGGCGCTGGCCGTAGCGGTCGGACAGCCACCCGGAGATGGGCCCCGCGATCAGGAAGCCCGCGGTCAGCGGCAGCATGTAGATGCCCGCCCACAGGGGGGTGTCGACGTAGTTGTAGCCGTGCAGCGGCAGCCAGATACCGGCCAGCCAGATGACCAGCATGAACTGCAGGCCGCCGCGGGCGATCGCGCCGAGCAGGGAGGCCACGTTGCCGGCCGCGAAGGCCCGGATCCGGAAGAGCCGCATGTCGAACATCGGCTCGGGGATCCTGTTCTCGATGTAGCAGAAAAGCACGAGCAGAAGGACGCCGAGGGCGAGACCGCCCAGGACCCACGGGTTCGTCCAGCCGGTGGCACTCCCGCCGTACGGCTGGATCCCGTAGGTAATCGCGACCAGCAGCAGCCCGGCCCCCAGGGCGAACGTGGCGTTGCCCAGCCAGTCGATCTTGGCGCGCCGCGTGGTGGCGATCTCATGCAGGCTGAGGTACGCCCACACCGTGCCGAACACGCCGATGGGCACGTTGATCCAGAACACCGCGCGCCAGTCCCAGGCGGCCAGCAGTCCGCCGAGCAGCAGCCCGACGAACTGGCCCGAGATACCGGCGATCTGGTTGATGCCGAGCGCCATGCCGCGCTTGTTGGCCGGGAACGCGTCGGTCAGGATGGCGGCCGAGTTTGCCATCAGCATCGCGCCGCCGAACGCCTGGACGATACGGAAGCCGATCAGCCACAGTGCGCCGCCGCCGCCCAGCAAGGGATCCAGGGACAGCGCGATGGACGCGATCGTGAACACGACGAAGCCCAGGTTGTAGATCTTGACCCGGCCGAACATGTCGCCCAGCCGGCCCAGCGTCACCACCAGGACCGCCTGGACCAGCAGATACCCGATGATCATCCAGAGCAGGTAGCTGATGTTGCCCGGCGAGAGCGGGTTGAGGTGAATACCGCGGAAGATGGCGGGCATCGCGATGATCACGATCGAGGCGTCGATGGTGGCCATCGTCATGCTGAGCGTGGTGTTGGACAGCGTAATCCACTTGTAGGCGCCGCTCTTCATGCGGCCGCCTCTGTGTGTCTCGCCAACCGCCCGCGAACTTGCCCGGGCGCTACCCGTATGCCCCGCACCGTGCCGGGGCCCGTCGCCTGCCGTCGCGTGTCCCTGTTCCGCCGATTTCCGCACGTATCCCAAGCATAGCCCCGGAAAGTTGTTTGATCACAACTATTTGCAATGCGAACGGCTTGGCCGCTGGCCGTGCGAACGGCTCGGCCGCTGGCCATGGGGAGGCCCGCACATGCCGCCGGAGCGATTCGCCGACCCCGAAGGCGTCCGCGCACCGGCGCGGGAACTCAACGAGGGTGAGCCGCTGACCGGCGTGTCCGGGCTGATGACCACCTTTGTCACCGAACGGGCCGTGGTCGGCGCCGGCGACGGTGCGGACAAGGCCCGGTTACGGTGGACGACGCGGCGCTGTTCACCGGGCGACTGCCGTCCGGCGCCGTGGCCCTGCTCGAGGCCAGAGGGGTCGTCCCCCGGGCCAGCACAGCGCAGCGGGGGGTTCCGGGTGGTCGTCGCCCCGGCCCAGCACAGTAACCGGGCCCGGATCACGTCCGAGGCGAGCAGGCCGGATAGCGCGCGGGTGTACGTTTCGCGCTGCGCGTCCGGGACATGCGCCGCGACCGCGGCGGCGGCGCTGGGGAAGTCACCGAGCGTTTCGACCACCGTTACCAGCGCCGGCGCTTTGAGGAAGACCAGGCGGCGGTTGCCGTAGTGGTAGGCGAGCGCGCCGAAGCTCTCCGGCCTGATCGCCACCTGCGGGTGCTTCTCGTACGGCCGCGCCGCGTCGAACGGTGCCCGGGAAGCCCCGGCGTCCACTGAAGCCCCGGCGTCTCCGGAACTCCCGGCTTCCTTGCGGGTCATGCTCCTATGGTGGCATTTATGGCTCCCACGACGGTACCCGGCCTGCCCTCGGCGCCCGCCGGGGCCACCGAAGGACTGCGCCTGCGCCCGGACCCGGGGCTGCGCTCGCTGGATGGCGGAACGGTCTTGCTCGGCGGGGCGCCGTACCGGATGCTGCGGCTCGGTCCGGCCGGGGCCCGCCACGTCGCCGGCTGGTGGGACGGCGAGCCCGTGGCTGCTGCACCCGGGGCGCAGGCGCTGGCGCGCCGGCTGCTGTGGACCGGGATCGCCCATCCCGTCCCGGAGGGCGGCCCCGGTCCCTGTCCCGGCCCGGGTCCCGGTGATGTCACGGTGGTCATCCCGGTCCGCGACCGCACGGCCGAGCTGGCCCTCTGCCTCAGCGGGCTGGGGGAGTACCAGGTGATCGTGGTGGACGACGGCTCCCTCGATCCGGGCGCGGTGGCCGCGGTCGCCGCGGCCGCGGGGGCGTGCTGCGTGCACCGTGCCGTCAACGGCGGCCCCGCGGCCGCGCGGAACTGCGGCCTGGCCGCGGTGCGGACCCCGCTGGCGGCCTTCCTCGACTCGGACTGCGTTCCGCTGCCTGGCTGGCTCGGCCCGCTGCTGCCGCACTTCCGCGACCCCGTGGTCGCGGCGGTGGCCCCGAGGATCGTGCCGTACACGTGCCCGGCTCACCCCGGACCCGGCCCAGAGCGGGACGGGCCAGAGAGAGACAGGCCAGAGAGAGACAGGCCAGCGGGCTGGCTGGCCCAGTACGAGGGCGTCAGCTCGACCCTCGACATGGGGGCGGTGCCGAGCATCGTGCGGCCCGGCTCCAAGGTGCCGTACGTGCCAGGAGCGGCCCTCGTCCTCCGCGTGGAGGCGGCCGGGGACAAGGACGCGGGCGGGTTCGCCGAGCACATGCCGGTGGGGGAGGACGTCGACTTCGTCTGGCGGCTGGCCGCGGCCGGCTGGCATGTCCGGTACGAGCCGGCGGCCACGGTCGCCCACCAGCACCGGGTCCGGCTGGGCAGCTGGTTCGCGCGCCGGCTGGACTATGGGACCTCGGCCGCGCCGCTGGAACTGCGGCACCCGGGCACGCTCCCGGCGGTGGCGATGTCCGGGTGGAGCGCCACCGCGTGGGCCGCCGCCGCGGTCGGCCACCCGGGAGCCGGCGCCGGGATCACCGCGGCCGCGACGGCGCTGTTGGCCCGGCGCCTGGCCCCGGTCACCGGCGAGCCCTGGCCGGTGGCCGCCCGGCTGGCGGCGGGCGGCACGGTAGCCGCGGGCCGGCTGCTGGGCAGCACCCTCTCGCGGGCGTGGTGGCCGGTGGCGCTCCCCGCCGCCATCGCGGTCCCGCGGCTGCGGCTGCCGCTGGCCGCCCTGGTCCTCGCCCCGCCCGTGCTCGGCTGGCGGGAACGGCGCCCGCCGATGGATCCGTTCCGCTACGTCTCCGCCCGGCTGCTCGATGACGTGGCGTACAGCCTCGGCGTCTGGCGGGGCTGCGTGCGGCACCGCACCGCCCGCCCACTGCTGCCCCGGCTGACATGGCGTGCCACCCGGGCCCCGGCCCGCGCTAATTCGTGCTCCGCTAGCCATCGGAAACCGGGGCCCGCGCCGTTACGCTGCCAGTAATGCGGGATGGGCAGCCGTGCACCGATACGGCGGTCCGCCGGGGCAGGAGGAGTGGCAATGGCGAAGGCTAACGGCACGCGACCGGCCAAGAAGGCGGCACGGCTCCCTCGCGACGCGTACGAAAAGGAGCTGTACCGGCTGCAGGCCGAGCTGGTCAAGATGCAGGAGTGGATGCGCGTCGGAGGCGCCCGCATCGTGGTCATCTTCGAGGGCCGCGACGCGGCCGGCAAGGGCAGCACGATCAAGCGGGTCGCCGAGTATCTCAACCCCCGCGTCGCCCGCATCGTGGCGCTGCCCGCGCCGACCGAACGGGAGCGGTCGGAGTGGTACTTCCAGCGTTACGTCGGCCACCTGCCCGCCGCCGGCGAACTGGCGCTGTTCGACCGGAGCTGGTACAACCGCGCGGGCGTCGAGCACGTCATGGGCTTTTGCACCAAGGAGGAGTACAGCCGCTTCCTGCACCAGTGCCCCATCTTTGAGCGGCTGCTGGTCGAGGAGGGCATTCTGCTCCGCAAATACTGGTTCTCGGTCAGCGACGATGAGCAGCAGCGCCGGTTCAAGTCACGGCTGGACGATCCGATGCGCCGGTGGAAGCTGTCCCCGATGGATTTTGAGTCCGTCACCCGGTGGGAGGACTATTCGCGTGCCAAGGACGAGATGTTCGTGCACACCGACATCCCGGAGGCGCCGTGGAACGTCGTGGAAAGTGACGACAAACGGCGGGCCCGGATCAATATGATCGCGCACCTGCTCAGCACGATCCCGTACCACGACGTGAAGCTCACGCCGCTGCGCCTTCCGGCCCGGCCGCCGTCCAAGGGTTATGTCCGCCCGGCGCGGGACATGCAGGCGTACGTGCCTGACCACGCCGCGCGGGTGGACCCGCGCGCGACGGCCAGCTAACGGCACAGTCAGGGGACGCCGCCCGTCCTCCAGGTAGACCAGCCCGCGGCCCGCGCACGCCGCACGGACGCGCCGCCGGATCGGGCCCCGGAGCAGGGGGAGGGCCTCGGCCAGTTCCGCCAGCCGGTACTCGGCGATCTCCTCCGGCTGCAACACGATGGCGTTCAGGCGCCTGCGGCCGAGCGCGCCGCAGTCGAACAGGAACCGGACGCCACCCGCCCGGCCGGGGCGCGGGCGGCGGAAGTCCATGCAGGCCAGCCTGCCACGGCTCACCTCGAGCCCGCACTCCTCGCGCACCTCGCGCCGGCACGCCTGCCACGGCGTCTCCCCGTCGGCCTCCATCACGCCGCCCGGGATCGTCCAGCCCGTCTTGTAGGTCGGCTTGAGGATGAGCAGGCGCCTTTCGCGGTCGAAGATCAGCGCCCCGGCCGACACCGGGATGGCCGGGAGCGCGGGAGCGTCCTGGCCCGGGCCCGCCGCCGGCCCGCGGTCCGGGCCGGCCAAATCTCCGCCACCGCTCATGACGGACACGTTAATGCTCACGAGACCGTGGGTAAGCGTGACCTTGCTGCCGGAACGTGACCCGCACCGCCTGGAGCCGGCGGCGCGAGGGCGCCCGGCGGGTGTATAAGGAATTCTGTGGGCCTGCTGCGAGCGTCGGTGACGATCCCGGAGTCGACCGGGGCCGCGTACACCGTCGTGGAACTGGCCGGCGAGGTCGACGCCACGAACAGCGACGAGCTTTACGATGTGCTGGAATCGGTCGTGCTGCAGCTCCCCAGGCTGCTGGTCGTGGACCTGTCCGCGCTGACGTTCATGGATTCCACCGGACTGCGCATGCTGCTGCGGTCCAGCCGGGAACTCGACCAGCAGGGCGGCGTGCTCGCGCTGGCGTCACCGCAGGTGCCGGTGGCGCGGGTCCTCCAGCTGACCAGGGCTGATCAGCTGATCCCGGTCTACGGCACGGTCGCGGACGCGATCGCCGAGGCCTGACGCCTGGCGCGGTTAAGGACCGCGGGCCGTCACCGATGCCGCACACTGTTAACCGTGCCCACTGACAACCGGGCGGTCCGGCGGCACCCCGCGGGTGCGTCCGCCCCGCCCGACACGGACGCCGCCCACCGCGACATCGGGCGGCTGCTGATCGCCTGCCCGGACCGGCCGGGGATCATCGCGGCGGTATCGGGTTTCCTGTTCGAGGCGGGAGCCAACATCCTGGAGTCCCAGCAGCACTCGACGGACCCGTCGGGCGGGATGTTCTACCTGCTGGTCGAGTTTCACCGGCCCGGTCTGGCCGGGCGCTTCGCCGACCTGACCGAGCAGTTCTCCCGGCTGGCCGACTCGTTCTCCATGCGCTGGAAGATGACCCAGGCCGCGGCGCTCAAACGGGTCGCGGTGTTCGTCTCCAAGGCCGACCACGCACTGCAGGAGCTGCTCTGGCGCGCTCATTCCGGCGAGCTCAACGCCGATTTCAGGATGGTGATCTCGAACCACCCCGATCTGGCGGAAGCGGTCGGCGGCTGGGACATCCCGTTCCACCACGTCCCGGTGTCCCGGCAGACCAGGGACGAGGCCGAGACGGCCCAGCTGAAGCTGCTGGCCGCCGAGGCGGTGGATGTGGTCGTGCTCGCCCGGTACATGCAGATCCTGTCACCCCGCTTCCTCGCCGAATGCCCGGGGCCGGTCATCAACATCCACCACAGCTTCCTGCCGGCGTTCGCCGGCGCCAACCCGTACCGGGCCGCGGCCGACCGGGGCGTGAAGCTCATCGGCGCCACCGCCCACTACGTGACCGCCGAACTGGACGCCGGGCCGATCATCGAGCAGGACATCGTCCGCGTCGATCACCGCTACACCGTGGAAGAGCTGCGGAAACTCGGACGGCACGTGGAACGGTCCGTGCTGGCCCGCGCGGTTGCCTGGCACCTGGACGACCGGGTCATCGTCCACCAGAACAAGACCATCGTCTTCGCCTGACCGGGAGAAGACGCAAGCACGCGCTCAGTGCCCGGGGGGATACTAAGACCATGTCGGGCCATCCCGGTAAGGACATCATCGTGGTGGCGGCCTCGGCCGGCGGGCTGATGCCGCTGCGCGCCTTCCTGGCGGGGCTGCCTGCTGACCTTCCCGCCTCAGTCGTGACGGTGCTGCACATCCCGGCGACCGGCGGCCAGGCGCTGCCGGGCATTCTCGATCGTTCCGGCCCGCTGGCGGCCAAGCTCGCCGTGGACGGCGAAAAACTGGTGCACGGCCGGGTCTACGTGGCGCCGGCCGACCATCATGTCCTCATCGTCGAGGGCACGATCCGGCTGTCGCAGGAGCCGCGCCAGAATGGGGTCCGTCCCGCCGCTGACCCGCTGTTCCGCAGCGCCGCGCGGTACGGCGGCCCGCGCGTGGTGGCCGTGGTGCTGAGCGGCACGCTCGACGATGCGGCACGGGGCTGCGCCACGGTGGAACAGTGCGGCGGCCGCGTCCTGGTCCAGGAGCCGGCCGAGGCCGCGTACCCGGGCATGCCGGCCAGTGCCCTGGCCGCCACCCGGCACGCGGTGGCCCTGCCACTCGGGGAATTGGTGCGGCTGGTCAGCCGGCTGGCCAGCGAAACGGTGCCGCTGCCCGAGTGATGACCCGGCGCCAGATTAGCGGCCCGCCGCCCAGTGCGCGGAAGCGTACGCTTTCGTACGTGACCTCGCCTGACACTAAGCCGGCCTTCGACGACCTTCTGCTGATGCTCAAGGAAACGCGGGGATTCGACTTCACCGGTTACAAACCGTCAACGCTGGAGCGTCGCATATACCGCCGCATGGCGGCGCTTGACCTTTCGACCTTCGGTGAGTACCGGGATTACCTCGAGTTGCAGCCCGAGGAGTTCACGGAACTCTTCAACAGCATGCTCATCAACGTCACGAGTTTTTTCCGGGACCCGGCGGCGTGGCAGGTGCTGAGCGGGAAGGTAGTACCGGAACTGCTGTCGGCCAAGGGGCCACAGGCGCCGATACGTGTCTGGAGTGCTGGATGTGCCACCGGTGAGGAGGCGTACACCCTCGCCATGATCCTGACCGAAGCCCTGGGGCCCGATCAATTCCGCGCCCGGGTAAAGATTTACGCGACTGACCTGGATGAAGACGCCTTGCAGCAGGCTCGCTACGGGGTCTACGACGCCCGGGCGCTGGGTGACGTGCCGGAGGGCTTGCGGGAAACCTACTTCGAGCTGGGGGGCGACAGATTCACCTTCCGGCGTGATCTCCGGCGGCAGGTGATTTTCGGCCGCAACGATCTGACCTGCAACGCGCCTATTTCCCGTGTTGACCTGCTGGTGTCACGCAATACCCTGATGTATTTCAACGCGGAAACGCAGGCTGACGTCCTCCGCCGGTTTCACTTTGCGCTGTCTGATCCCGGTTATCTTTTCCTCGGCAAGGCCGAGATGCTGCTCAACCACTCCGACCATTTTCAGCCGGTAGATCTGCGTAAGCGCATTTTCCGGAAGGTGCCGTCGAGTCGCCGGCTACCGGGTGATCCGGGTTTGTGGGTGGAGCCAGCCGGACCTGAGTTGGCTACCGGCCGGCTGAAGGCCGCGGCGCTGGCGTCGGTACCGGTTGCGCAGCTCGCCATCGACCTGGTCGGGAACCTGGGGGTGGCCAACGCGACCGCGGAGGCGCTGTTCAACCTGCGGCCTCGCGATGTGGGCCGCCCGTTCCAGGACCTGGAGGTCTCCTTCCGTCCGGTCGAGCTGCGGTCTCATATCGAGCAGGCGCGCACGGACATGCGCCAGATAGAGCTGCGCGACGTCGAATGGCAGCGGGTGGGCTCGCAGCCGCGCCACTATGACGTGACGATTGCCCCGTTGTTCGGCACTCCCGGCGATCTCGTCGGGGTGGGCATCAGCTTCATCGACGTCACCCGGGACCGGCGGATGCGGGATGACCTGGAGCACGCCCACGCCGAACTGGAACGGGCGCACGAGGAACTGCAGTCGCTCAACGAGGAACTGGAGACCACCAACGAGGAGCTCCAGTCCACCAACGAGGAACTGGAGACCACCAACGAGGAGCTCCAGTCCACCAACGAGGAACTGGAGACGATGAACGAGGAGCTCCAGTCCACCAACGACGAGCTGCAGGAGATCAACGAGGAACTGCGGCAGCGCACCGAGGAGGTCAACCAGACAAATGATTTCCTCGGCTCGGTCTTTCGCAGCCTCGGCAACGCCGTCATCGTGCTGACCGAGGAGCTGTACGTCAAGGTCTGGAGCCCGGGAGCGGAGGAGATGTGGGGACTGCGGGCGGACGAGACCGTGGGTGAGAGCCTGCTGGCTCTCGACATCGGGTTGCCGACCGAGGTGGTCACGCCACACCTGCGCACGCTGCTGAGCCAGGCCGGTGACGGCTGGCCGGCGCTGGAACTCACCGCGGTCAACCGGCGCGGGAAGACGGTCAACCTGCGGATCGCCGCCACTCCGCTCCGCAGCGAGGAGGGCGCGACCGGTGGCTTCATCCTGGTGATAGATCACATCCCCGCCGAGGCGCCGCAGCCGGAACAGGAAATCCCCGGATGAGTTGCCAGGCGGCCAATGCGTACGCTAAGACTATTTTTGCTCTCAATCTGTAGCCATTCGCGGAAGCTAGGGGGACCTGTTGCGGGACCGAATGCCGTCGGTGCAACGGTCTTGCATCGACGTGGGCGGCGACATCGGTGCCAAACGATGTGCGGGCTCGTCGGCGGGTAGGCGGCACGGGCATCGCCAAGAGCCAGGTGGTGCGCCGGCCTCGCCCGGATAGGACCGGATAGGAGAGGCCAGTGACTGACAGCACCGAACTCAGTGGGTTCGATCAGGAATTCGCCGATTTCAGCAGGCGGATCAGGGCGTTGCGGACCGCCCGGCACGGCTCCCCGGATGTCGCTGACGCGCTCTTCATCGAACTGGAACTCGCCGAGGAAGAGCTGCGCGTCATCCGTGACCAGGTGGCCGAGCAGGACCGGGAGATCTTCCGGCGCAGTGACGCCACGGACGGCGAGCGCACGCTGCTGCGGGCCGTCTTCGCTGAACTCCCCGTCCCCGTTTTCGTTCTCGACCACGGAGGCTTCATCCGCCGCGCGAACGGAGCCGCCGCGGAACTGCTCGGCACGTCATCCGCCTACGTCGCGGGGAAACCGTTTCCCGTCTTCGTCGACCTGGCGGCCCGGGCCGCGTTCCGGTCGCAGTTGTCGGCCCTGTTCCGCAACGGCGGGAAAAGCTCGTTCAATTCGGTGCTTCTTGCCTCCCGGCGGCATCTGCGGGCGCGCATTCTGCTGGCCCGCCTCGATTCGCCGTCGGAGGTGCACCCACTGGTGGCCGCGGCCGTGCTGCCACCCGTGGCTCAGCCGGTTCCCCCGAGTGCCCCGCTGACCCCGGCACCGGATGGCCTATCCACCAGCCGCGGCCCGCGGCTTGACGGCGGCCCGCGGCTTGACGGCGGCCCGCGGCTTGACGGCGGCCCGCGGCTTGACGGCGGCCCGCGGCCAGAGAGCGCGCTGGTCACCGCGGTGCGCCGGGTGGATCTGCTGTCCCAGATCAGCCGGGTGCTGCTGGACGGGCGATCTCTCGGTGAGCCGGGCACCATGCACCGGGTGGCCTGGCTGCTCCAGGCCCACACCGCCGACTGGGTGATCATTGATCTGGCCCGCGAGGACGGCTTCACCCGGGCCGTCGTCGCCGGCCCGGACAACCCCCTGGCCGCGCTCATCGCCGGAGACACGGCCGACCCGGCACCGCTGCACAGCCAGGTCCTGGAGACCGGCAAGGCCGTCTTGCACCCCCACATCCTGGACGAGAATGCGCTGGGAGTCACCGCCGACGGCCATCCGGTGCTCGCCGTCCTGGGGGCCGGCTCGGTGCTCAGCGTCCCTATGCGGGTGGGGGATTCCACCGTCGGCGTGCTGACCCTGGTGCGGCCGACGGACAAGCCGGCCTTCGACCTCTCCGATCTCCGCGTCCTGGAGGACATCGGAGAGCACCTGGCGCTGGCGCTGCGCACCGCACGCCGCGACCGGCGCCGCTCCGACGCGGCCGCGGCCCTGCAGGCCAGCCTGCTGCCGCAGGTGCCCGCGCCGATGCCGGGCCTGGACTGGGCGGCCGCCTACCGCCCGGGCACCCAGGACATCGAGATCGGCGGTGACTTCTACGACTTCTTCAAGAGCCCCGGCGGCTGGGGCCTGGTCCTCGGCGATGTGTGCGGTAAGGGTGAGGAAGCCGCCGCGGTCGTCGCCATGGTCCGGCACGGCATCCGGCTGCTCAGCCTCTGGGACGACCACCCAGCCCAGGTGCTGGCCAAAGTGAACGCGGCCATGATGGCACGGCACGAGACCGACCGGTTCGTCACGGCGGTAGCGGCGCACCTGCGCTGGCGCGCTGATCGCCTCGACGTGAAGCTCACCAGCGCCGGACATCCGGCCGCGGCGCTGGTCCGGGCCAGCGGCGAGGTCTCTTTCGCCTCGGGCGGAGGCCTGCCGCTGGGCATGTTCGAGGACGCGGATACCCGGACGGAACGGCTGGCTCTGCGGGTCGGCGACACCCTCGTGCTCTACTCGGACGGTGTGACCGACACGCGCGCCGCCGACGGCTCGTTCTACGGGACGGCCCGGCTGGCCGGGGCGCTGACCAGGAGCCTCGGGCGTCCTGCCGTCAGCATCGTCAAGACGATCGAGGACGATCTGAGCGCGTTCAGCCGGGGTGCACAGCACCAAGACGACATGGCCGTCGTCGTGGTCCGCGTCGCCGGCGTACCCGACTGAGCCCTGATCCGCGCGTCGCCGGCCTACCCGACTGAGCCCTGGTCCGCGCCGCCGGCGTACCCGACCGAGCCCCTGATCCGCGTCGCCGGCCTACCCGGCCGAGCCCTGGTCCCCGCCGCCGGCGTACCCGACCGAGCGACCCTGGCCTAGGCGTCGCGGACGTGCCCGAGCAGGTGACGTAGCGCTGGCTCGAGCCGCACGTGGCGGAACGACTGGCCGGCCGCGAGCAGAGCGTCCGGGCGGACCCGCTGGCTGGCTTCGGCCAGTTCGCGCGCGCCTTCCTCGCCGAGCAGCAGCCGCGGCCCGAAGCCCGGGACCGGAATGACCGTCGGCCGCCGTAGCACCTTGCCGAGCGTACGGGTGTAGTCCGCGTTCCGGACCGGATCCGGCGCCACCGCGTTCACCGGCCCGGACAGCGCCGGATCGACGAGAGCACGCAGGTAGACATCGGCTAGGTCGTCGATACCGATCCAGGACAGCCACTGCCGCCCCGAGCCGAGACGGCCGCCGAGCCCAACCTCGAACAGCGGATAGAGCAGCTTCAGGACACCGCCCTTCGGGGACTGCACGATCCCGGTGCGCACCTGCACGACCCGCAGGCCCGCGTCCGCGGCGGGGGCGGTGGCCGCTTCCCAGTCCGTGACGACACGGGCCAGAAAGTCTTCGCCCGGGGGGCTGTCCTCGCCCAGGATCTCGTCGCCGCGATCGGCGCCGTAATAGCCGATCGCGGAGGCAATGATGAACGTCCGCGGGCCGTCGGCCGTGCCACCGGATGGGCCGCCGGATCCGCCCGGGCCGGCGGACGTGGCCGCCGCGAGCTCGGCCAGCCGCCGGGTAGGCCCGATTCGGCTGTCCCGGACGGCCCGCTTGTGCGCGGGCGTGAAACGGCCAGCGATGCTGGCCCCGGCCAGGTGAACCACGGCGTCCACGCCGGAGAGCAGGTCCGGCGCGGGCTGGTCCGGCTGCCACTGGCGCTCGTCTGCGCCCCGGGCCGGGTGCCGGACCAGCTTGATCACACGGTGGCCGCCGGTACTGAGCAGGGCGGTCAGCGCCGTTCCGACGAGCCCGCTGGCCCCGGTGACCGCGACCGTCATCGGCTCACTGCGGTGCACCCTGGCCCGGCGGTGGGCGGCCAGGTCGGCCGCGAGCTGCCGGTGCCGGTAGGCGAACATCTGGCGAAGCGCCGCCGCGGGCACCGGAGTTTCGACGTCGTCGCTGACCCGGGTCTCGTTTTCGCCTTCCGCCTCGCCCTCGGCGCTGAACATGTGGGTGTGCCGCCAGGACACCACCGAAGACAACCCGGCCGACACCAACTGGTCGACGAACTGATGCGGCGGGTTGTAGCCGTCCGGCTGGTGGGCCGCCACCCAGCGCACGCCGCCCGGCAGCAGCAGCACGGCGCGGCCGTCGCGCAGCGAGCCGGCCTCCTGGCCGACGTGGACCGGCTGCCACGGCGGCAACAGGCGGGTGATCGCGCCGGGACGTGCGTGCCACTCGAACACCTCGCCGATCGGCGCGTCCACCACGCTTGAGTAGGTAATGCCCATCGCCTGCGGTTCTCCTCTGATCTGACCGGCCACCGTTACCTGACCGGCCACCGTTACCTGACCGGGCCCCCTTTTCCGACCGGCCCGCGTTGTCTGACCGGCCCGTCTGATCCGGCCGGCCGGGCCCGCGTCCTTGCCCGCGTCCTTGCCCGCGTCAATGCCGGGGTTCGGTGACCATGCCCGCTAGCCGGGCCAGGGACTTCTCGATGCCGCGGGCGTTGCGCCGGGGAAACGGGCTGAGCGTGATGAGCAGCGGGATCCGGGCTGTGGACCAGTCGAAGGTCTCGGTCACCTCGGTCGTGCCGGTGCCCAGCGGGCTCAGCTGCCACCGCCAGCGGTGCCCATTGAAGTGGCGCCAGGCGATGAGGCGGTCCTGATCGTACTCGACCACCGTATTGAGGACCTTGTACGGCGCCCCGATCTTCATGGCCATGCCGAACTGGGCGCCGAGAGTGAGCCGTTCCGGGCCGCCCGGCTGGACCGCGAGGACGCTGCCCGTTCCGTCGATGAGCGGATGCTTCGACGGGTCGGTCAGCATTGCGAAGATCCGTTCTCTGCTGGTGCCGATGACCTTCGTCGCCGATACCTGCTTCCGGTTCATTCCTCAACCGTAGGCTACGGTCCCACAAGTACCCGCCCGCCCCCCTCGTGACCGCGCGATCGCCCCCCGTGACCGCCCCGCGACTGCGGCGCCCGGTGACCACCACGGGCTCAACCGACGTGGTGGCGTAGGTTCACTGGCAGCAGGCTGATCTGGAGCGGCGGAACGGAGCCCACCATGGAGATGGCGTCCCTGACAGCGATCGACGTTCACGTGCACGTCGAGGGAGACGGGCACGGGCACTACTCGATGGACGACGAACTGCTCAGCGCGTCGGCTAAGTACTTCAAGACGGGGGACGAGCGCACCCCGGCGGTCGAGCACATCGCCGCGTTCTACCGGGAACGGCAGATGGCTGCGGTCGTCTTCACCGTGGACGCGACGACGGCCACCGGTCATCCGGCACTGTCCAGCGAGGAGATCGCCGACCGCGCGGCCGAGCACGCCGATGTGCTGATCCCGTTCGGCTCGGTGGATCCCCTGGTTCCGGACGAGGCGGTGCGCCGCGCGCGGCGGCTGGTGGTCGAGCACGGGGCCCGCGGGTTCAAGTTCCACCCGAGCTTGCAGGGGTTCACGCCCAACGATCCCGCCGTGTACCCGCTGTACGAGGCGATCGAGGAGCTGGGTGTGCCGGCGGTCTTCCACACCGGCCAGACAGGAATCGGAGCCGGGCTGCCAGGGGGCCGGGGCATCAAGCTGCGGCTGTCCGACCCCATGCTGATCGACGACGTCGCGGCCGACTTCCCGGGGCTGACGGTGATCCTCGCGCATCCGTCCGTGCCGTGGCAGGACTCCGCGATTTCCATCGCCACCCACAAGGCCAACGTCTACATCGACCTGTCCGGCTGGTCGCCGAAGTACTTCCCACCGCAACTGGTCCGCGCCATGAACTCGCTGCTGCAGGACAAGGTGCTGTTCGGCACCGACTATCCGCTGCTGACGCCGGAACGGTGGCTCCGCGACTTCGACAAGCTGGACATTAAACCGGACGTCCGTCCCAAGATCCTCAAGCAGAGCGCCATCCGGCTGCTCGGCCTGGAGGGCTGACGCCTGTTCGGCGGTGGCTTCGGGGCGCTTGCGCGCCTGCCGCTGCGGGGACCCGGGCATCAGGCCTGCGCCAGCGGGCCCGGCTGGTAGCCGGACAGCGTCGCGCGGGCGAGTGCCTTGATGAACGCGGGCCTGGATGCGGCGCTGGCGAACAGGGTTCGCTGGCGGCCGGCTCCGGTCCCCCGCTGGTCGAGCCGGTGCAGCAGCCTCGTGATCGTCTCGGTGTCGCCGTGGTCCGCAAGTGCGGGGTAGATATGATCGAGGAGGCGGGAGCGGAGCGTCGGCGCATCGACGGCCTGCCCGGTGAACGGGTCGACTCCTGCCCCGGCGAGCCCCTGACGCGCCGCGGCGGCCAGGGCCGCGGCGACCTGCCGGGCCGGCGCCGTTGCCACCGGCGTCCCGCGCTGGGCCTCGGCCAGGGCGGTGGCGACCAGGGCGCGGGTCAGCCCCGCCGCGAGGACCGCGGTGCCGGCGTCGAGGCAGACGTCGGCGACCCGGACCTCGACGGTGGGGTAGCGCGGGGAAAGCCGGGCCAGGAAGTAGACATTCCGCTCGTCCAGTGCCGCGCCGCGCCCGATGAGGCGGCGGACTGCCGTGTCGTAGGCGGCCGCGTCCGGCCACGTGGCGGGCGGCACCGCGGTCGGCCAGCGTGTCTGGATCGGGTACCGCCAGCTGGCCCATCCGGTATCGTGCCCGTCGGCGATCGGGGAGTTGGCGGTGACGGCGAGCAGCGGCGCAAGCCAGGGCCGCAGCCGTGCCAGGACCTGGACGCCCAGGTCCCGGGAGGGGACTCCGACGTGCACGTGGCAGGCGCAGGTGCCGGCGTCGGCCACCACGGGACCGTACCGGCGTGCCAGCTCCCGGTAACGGGGCTGGCCTGTCACGGCGGCCAGCCCGGGCGTGCGGTACGGCGCGACCCCTGACGCCACCAGGCGGCAGCCCAGATGCGCTGCGGCGGCCGCGGCGAGCCGCCGCAGCCTGACCAGCTCGCGGCCGAGGTCGTCCAGGCCGGTGCACACCCCGGTTCCGGTCTCCACCTGGAACCGCATCAGCTCCTGCTGTACGCCCGGCTCCCCGTCGAGGATCCGCACCAGATCGGGGCCGGCCAGCACAGCGGCGCCGGTGGACGGGTCAAGGAGCACGAATTCCTCCTCCACCCCCAGCGTGATCGCACCGGCCGCGCGCACCGCCCCCGACGGGCCACCGGGCACCTTCGCGCCCTGTCCCGCGCCGCCCGATCCGGGCATTACCACGACCACCTGCTGCTCCGGGAGCGGGCGTGGCGGTAGCCATGGGCCCAGCGCGCTGGCCAGGCCGGCGACCGCGTGGGCTGCGGGGATCAGCGGCCACAACAGTGCGGCCAGCGTGATGGAGGCTGCCGCCTGCACGGCCACCGCCTCGGCGCCGGCAAGCGTGACGACTTGCCCGGCTGCCTTCCGGGCTGCGTCCAGCGGCTGCTCGGTCGAGATCGGCAGAGTGCGGGCCATTGTCTGGTCCTTTCTGTCGTTGAGGACACGCCGTGGCGCTGTGACGATGCCGGATCGCGCGCAAGGTGAGAGCATGATCATTCGATATCTTTGCTGGTCAGATGATGACCGCGAGATCGCCGAATATGGCGCGGAGCAGCTGGCCGCGGGGGCTCCGGGCTCGGGGTGGCCGACCGCCCGTCACGGACGGTGCCGAATGGCTCGTCCCCGGTCGCTCGCACCAGCCGGGCCGACCCGACGTAGGCGGCGCCTTCCTGCGATAGCGCCATGCGCAGATCATTGCCGGCCCGTCTGCATACCCGGTGGATTGCCTGGCCGCGGGCCGTGTCGGGAGCGAGCACTCGCCGAACTTGACGCCGAGCCGGGCGCGCCCGGGCGGTTCCGCCTCGCGGCACGCCGCCTCCCCCAGTGGACGCCGTACGGCGCCCGCGCCGCCCTCACCCACGAGTCTGTACTACGGCGGACTGCCGGCACAAGGGTTGGGCGGCGCAGGGTGCTTTCCGGGCACCGCCCGCCACCGGCTACGCCGGGGTGGCTAACCCGACTTTGATGATCACTCACTCGCGGCCAGCTTTCGGACCGCTACGTGAAGGTCAGCCAGGCGGTAGCTCACCGGGCCGATGGGGCCGCGTGGGGCAGTGATGGGGATCGGTCAGCGAGCGCGAGACCGCCACTCTGGCATCGGCGCTTGAGCTCCAATGATCACCCGTTAGCTGTCCGATCCCAAGAAACAATCCCATCCCAAAGGAGGGAGGCAATGCACGACATACGTCACCGCGTAGGTATCAGGTTGTTTTTGCGCTGGATGGTGCGCCGGGTCCTTCCTGCGGCATCATCTGCTGGCGCCAACTGGTCAGTGTGACAGTTTTTTTAGGAGTTTTGTTAGGAATTGCAAGGTCGCGCCGAATTACCCGGGCCGAAATAACGAGGAAAAATGCCCGGCTCAATTGAGGAATTCGGCTCTGCAGGCACAACAACAACTAACGGAAAGTGGTGGTCAAGTAATAAAAGAAAAGGGGAAGCGCCATGATATTCGGGAGGAAGCCCGGCAGCACTGCCGCAGCCCTGCGCATGTCATCGGGATCCGGGGTGCCATCAGGCCGGCCCCGCGCCCCCCGCAGCCGCCCCCGTCTCGCCGCCGTGGTCGCCATGGTGTGCGGGGTCGCCGTCTGCGGGGCAGCGAATCTTGGCGCTGTCCCCGCTGGCGCGGTCATGGCTCCCACGCACTCCACTGCCCTGGCCGGCGCGACCGCGGCCTCCAGCCCGAACAGGTCCGGCCTGCCCTGGGCCAGTGGCGCCTACCTGCCGGCCGACACGCCGGCCGCGGCCGCGGCCTTCGGCGCCTGGCGCCAGCGCCCCCTGGACATCGCGGAGGTCTGGACGAATCGGTCAACGTGGGCCGATATCACCGATCCGGCCTGGTTGTACCCGCGCTGGCAGGGATCGCCGTACACCCTGGTGGTCACGGTCCCGATGCTGCCGAATTTTCCCGGGGTCTCCATCCAGGCCTGCGCCGGGGGCGAGTACAACGGATACTGGCGGCAGTTCGGCCAGACGATCAGCTCCTACGGCCTGGGCTCCTCGATCATCCGGCTGGGCTGGGAGTTCAACGGCAAGTGGTACTCCTGGGCGGCCACCGACCCCACGGCATGGGCGGAGTGCTGGCGGCAGGCCGTCACCTCGGCCTGGTCCACCGCGCCGCAACTGCGCTGGGACTGGAACGTCAACCGGGGGGTGTCCTCCGCGCTGGCCAATCCCATCCGGGCCTATCCCGGGAATGACTACGTGAGCATGATCGGGATCGACAGCT
>Ga0181521_10002154_pt1 | contig 23917 bp, 28 predicted proteins | sample PEATcosm2014_Bin_32_FD_119764 | JGI IMG/M metagenome (GOLD analysis project Ga0181521, IMG submission 119764) | Peatland microbial communities from MTU Mesocosm Facility, Houghton, MI, USA - PEATcosm2014_Bin02_60_metaG | ecosystem: Environmental > Terrestrial > Soil > Wetlands > Peat | place...
AAAGAAGCGTGGAGCAAACGTGCGAGCCGATGTACAAGAACCGGATCTGAGGCATACGGTGCCGGGCGAGCGGGCACATGGCCGCGAAGCCCATATCCATCAAGGGCACTGGTTGTAAATTCGGCGGTTGCGTGCGGAAGGCAGTCGAGCTTACCTCGGGAGATCTGCCGCTGGTCCGGGATACCGGACTGAGGATCGAGTGATCGGTCCTGACCGGGCGGCAGAAGTCAGCAGCGGGCGTAGTAGTCCGGCAACGGATGAAGGCCCAAACGGTCCTCCGCAAGGAGGGTAATGGGAGCGGTGAGTAAGCGGCGCGACTCATGGACGACAAGCGGCAGAAGAACCAGCTAGAGTTGGCCTTTATGGAAGAGGATAGGGGTGAAGCCCCGAAGGGTCTTCCAGAAGGGATCGAATCGTCTGCGGGGAAGCGCGGGACCGAAAGCCCGGCCATCGCCGAACAGTTGATGGAGGAAGTCTGCGAGCGGGAAAACTGCAAGCGGGCATGGAAGCGAGTCAAGGCCAACAAGGGGAGTCCCGGCGTGGACGGCATGACGGTTCACGAGCTTGCGGGATACCTGAAACAGCACTGGCCAGCCATCCGGGAACAGTTGTTGAGTGGGACCTATAAGCCGCAACCGGTGAAGCGGGTGGAAATCCCCAAGCCGGACGGAGGGGTGCGAAAACTTGGCATCCCGACGGTGCTGGACCGGTTCGTCCAGCAGGCGGTGATGCAGGTGCTGCAAGGCAAATGGGACCGGACGTTTTCCAATCACAGCTACGGGTTTCGGCCCGGGCGCTCGGCGCATCAGGCGGTGGCACAGGCGCAGCAATACATCGCCGAGGGCTATCGCTGGGTGGTGGACTTGGACCTTGAGAAGTTTTTCGACCGAGTTTCGCACGACAAACGGATTGCCAGGATCGCCGCCAGGGTCAGCGACCAGCGGATGCTGAAGTTGATCCGGGCGTTTCTGCGAGCCGGGGTGATGAAAGACGGGTTGGTGAGTCCGGTCGATGAGGGGACGCCGCAAGGCGGACCGTTGTCGCCCTTGCTCAGTAATATCGTGCTCGACCAGTTCGACCGGGAGTTGGAGCGGAGAGGTCTGCGGTTCGCGCGTTATGCGGACGATAGCAACATCTACGTGCGCAGTCGGCGGGCAGGGGAGCGAGGGATGGCGAGCATTACGGCGTTCATCACGACGAAGCTCAAGCTCAAGGTGAACCAAGGGAAGAGTGCGGTAGCGCGGCCATGGGAGCGGAAGTTTCTGGGCTTTAGTTTCACGGCGAATCGGGAGCCCAAGCGGCGGATCGCGCCGAAAGCGGTGCTGCGATGCAAAGCGAAGGTCCGGGAACTGACGCGGCGGACGCGAGGCGTAAAAGTGGAGAAAATGGCCGAGGAGTTGGGCCGGTATCTTCGCGGCTGGATTGGTTATTTCGGCCAATGCCAGACACCTTCGGTGTTGCAAGGTCTTGAGGAGTGGACCAGGCGCAGGCTGCGGTCTGTGATCTGGAAACAGTGGAAACGGGGCACGGTGCGTTTTGCCGAGTTGCGGAAACGGGGGGTGGGCAAAGAGCTCGCTGCGAAAACGGCGGGCAGCGTTCACGGTCCGTGGAGGCTGGCAGAATCACCCGCCCTGCATTTTGCGCTGCCCAATGCTTACTTCGACTCGCTGGGGATTCCAAGATTGACTGGCGGCTGATTAGCTTAACCCGCCGTTTCGTGGATGGCGTCAGCAAAGCCGCCCTGGCTACCGCGGCCTTGACCAACGGCGTCGCCAGCGCCACCATTGCCACCGGGAACAGCAGCGTGATCGCCATCTACTCCGGCGACGCCAATTTCCTCTCCAGCAGCTCCAACGGGTTTGTGGAAGCTACCATCGGCAACGGCGCATCGTTTACCTCGTCCAGTTTCTCGCCGGGCGAAATCGTGACTCTCAAGGGCTCCAACCTGTCATCTGGCACGGTTTCCGCAACCTTCCCGCTGCAGACTTCTTTAGGCGACGTCAGCGTAGCGGTAACCGACAGCACCGGCCACACCAGCCTGGCGCTGTTGTATTACGTGTCGCCCACCCAGGTGAATTTCGTGATGCCGGCGGATACCGCCCCCGGTCCGGCCACCGTCAGCATCAGCAATAACCTGAGCGTGCTGTTCTCGCTGGCCATCACGGTCACGGCCGACGCGCCCGGTTTGTTCACCGCCAACGCTACCGGCCAGGGGATGCTGGAAGGGGTTCTCCTCGACGTTCCCGCGTCCGGCGCCTCATCCGCAACCCCCATCACCGGCGCCATCGCGCTGGCCGCCGGCCACACCTACTACCTCGAGCTGTTCGGCACCGGACTCGACAACGCCAAGGCCAGCAGCGTCAGCGTGACCATTAACGGCCAGAGCGTCGGCGTGCTGTTCGCCGGCCCGCAACAGCAATACCCCGGCCTCGACCAGATCAACGTGGGACCGCTTCCCGCCAGCCTGGTTGGCGCCGGCACCGTTCCCGTGGTGGTGACGGTGAACGGGCAGTCGTCCAGCCCGGTGACGCTGTCGTTCCAGTAAGGGGCGCCACCGAAAGTAAACACCCCGGCAGGCCGAAGCCAGCCGGGGTGTGAATTCCGCAAGCCCGATGCCTCGCGGCAGAGCGGGGACTCTCTCATCGTGCCCCGGCCAAGGGGTGCGTCGCCGTTCTCCGAGCTCGTAGCGCGGGCCCGCCCCTGACCTGATAGCGGATCTCCAGACTCGCCCGGCTTTACGCAGGCGCACCGCAAGCTCACGATCCACGCCGCCCCGCATCAGTGTGTTTTGGCTCGCCAGGCCTCCACCGCGCACCCCGAGCGTGAAGAATCCGGCACTGGCGGAAGGCCCGTGGATATTTGCGTGTTCATGCCGGGAAGCTGACGAGCTTCGCCCTTTGCCGCGATTCTGATGGCATCCAGATCGGCTGACGGCGGCTCATAGACATTCCCCGTCTGCTGTCCTGACAGGCGCGCCAAAAACGCCGCCCGGCCGTTGCTCCAGTTGCCCAGTGGGTCCCGGTTTCGCTGGTCGAACTTGCGAATGGATGCCAGAGCGTCCAAGGAGAGCCATCGGCCGGCGGTTACCGGAATGCCCCGGTTGGCCCAATGTACGGTGGTCCTGCCCGCCAGCACCTGGACTCGCGGCGGTTCCGCGTCGAAGCGGTAGGCCCCTTCCCGATCGACCGGCGTGGCCGACGTCTTAAGCAGCAGGGTCAGTCTGGTTCCCTTGGCCATCGCGCCGGCGGCAACGATTACCGGAACGAGCTGTTCTCATCCATCCACATCGCCGCGCAGGGTCCCAGCAGCACTTCGGCGCGGCCGGCGCCGGTGCGCAGCACGGCATTCTCATTGACCATGAAGAAGTGCGTGGGAGATATCTCGATCAGCCGATCGTCGATATAGGCTTCGTCGGCATAGGAAACCAATCCCCCCCTCCGTGAATGGTACCGGCGCCCTGACGATCCGCTCAGAAATGTTCCCGCAAATCGGCGAACTGCTTCACCACCAGCAGCCGTCCTTTGCCCGGCCGGATCTCCTGTTTCTCCAGCACCCAGGTATGGGCGTGCGGCACGAACACCGCGTTGAGCCCCGCTTCCAGCGCCGGATTCACGTCCGATTTCGGGCTGTTCCCCACCATCCAGGTGCGCTCGGGGTCCATGCCGCGCTCCTCCACCAGCCTGCGATAGGCCGCCGCGTCTTTCTCTTTCACAATGGCCGTGTGCCCGAAAAAGGTTCCCAGCCCGGAGCGGTCGATCTTCAGCTTCTGCTCCTCGGCGTGGCCCTTGGTGAACAGCGTCAGGTCGTGCCGCAGCGAAAGATACTCCAGCGTCTCCGGCACGCCCGCAATCACCTCCATGGGGCATTCCAGAATGCGCTCGGCAAATCCCATGGCGGCCGCCAGGTCCTCCGCGCGGACTTCCCGCTCCGCCAGCCGTTGGTAGCACTGCCGCAGATTGCGCGCGAAATTCAGCGAGCCATAGCCGTGAATCCGGTTATTGGCCTCTTCGATGCTGTCCAGAACGTCGCGCACTTCGCGCGCCGAAAGCGCCGAGTGGTCCAGAAAGCGCACAAACTCCTCGAACGCCCGCTCGAAATAAATATTGTTCTCCCACAGCGTATCGTCCGCGTCCACCATCAAAAACTGTCGCATTATCGTTTGGGTTTGGGCGCCAGGCGGAAGGGAATTTCGAACACGGCGTCGATATCGACGGGCCTGCCGTCGCGCTCGGCGGGCTCAAAAATCCACTTGCTCAGCGCTTCCTCGGCGCTCCGGTCCAGCCGCGCGTCCAGGCGCTTCAGGAACTCGATCTCTTCCACGCGACCGTCCTTGCGCACCACCGCCGACAGCCGCACGGTGCCTTCCACGCCCTCTTCCATGGCGGTGACGATGTATTTCGGATCCACCTTGCGCAGCGGCAGCGGCGGTTTCATGGCAAGCGGAGGAGCGCCCGGCAGGGGCTCGTGCTCGGCGAACCACACGATCCAGCTTCCCGAATAACTGGTCACGTTCGGCATTTGAATCGCCACCGTGTAAATTTCGCGCCCTTGCCAGCGCGGATCGGGTGCGCTGCTGACCCGCGCCGCCAGCTCCCGCTCCGGCGCGGCGGCCGCGGTTCGCGCGGCTGGCGGCGGAATGCTTCCCGGAAAACTCGCGGGCATGGGCGGAGCCAGCGCCGCCGCCAGGGTCGGCATAGCGTCTTTCGCGCCGCCGGTCGCGAGAAGCCCGGGAACCACCAGCCGCGCGTCATGGGCGCGGCTTCCGCTGCCGCCTTCCGGCCGCCGCACGGGTCCGGCGGAAAATCCGGCGTCGTGCGCGCCCGGGGGCCGCGGCATTTCGATGGTCTTCGCCGGGGTCAGTCCCACCACCGCCAGCGATGCCGTGGCGTACTCCGGCGCGCGCGCATCGAGCAACTCCGCCGGCTCCGCGGGCGCTTCCAGCGAGACAAGCTCCGGGGCCGGTTTCTCCCCTTCGGCCGGCGCCGTGAATTCCCTCCGCGGGCGCGGCGTGGATGCCTCCAGCGCCACCGTCTTCGTCTCGACGGAAGTGCCCAGCCGCGGCGCATCCGGCAGCATGGCGGGGCTGGGCGCGGCTCGCTGCGGCGCCGGCGGCGGCGTAAAGGCGAGCGGCTGCGGGCGCGGCGTGGATGCCTCCAGCGCCACCGTCTTCATCTCGACGGAAGTGCCCAGCCGCGGCGCATCCGGCAGCATGGCGGGGCTGGGCGCGGCTCGCTGCGCCACTGGCGGCGTAAATGGACGCGGCTGCGGGCGCGGCAGCGCCGCTCCCAATTCCAGCGGCTCGATTTCGCCTGCCGTGGAAAGCTTGGGTGCTTCCGGCAGCAGCGGCGGCGGCAATTCGCGCCGCGCCGCCACCGCCGGCGGCGTGAAGGCCCGCCGCGGCTTGGGCGGAGCCACCGCCAGCACGTTGGGCAGCGGCAGCGCCTTCGCCAGTTCGAGCTTGGGCGCCGCCATCCGGATCATCTGTTGCGCCCGCCGGTCGTCTTTACTCCCCGCCACAAGTTGTTGCGGAAACTTGCCGCTGGCCCGCGGCGGCCGCCGGTCCTCCGCGCTTTCCGAAGGCCGCACGTCCGGCAGACGATCACGCAGGTTGTACCACACCAGCCGGCTTTCGTTGGGCCGGATCTCCTGCTCGTAAGTGGATTGGCTCGTCTCCATCGGCGGCGGCGCCGTGGCCGCCGCCAGCCACGCCAGCACGCAGCCGTGCAGGGCCGCCGAAATCGCGAATGCCGCCCGACGCCTCAGCCGATCCCCTCTTTCGCGAATCACCACCCGCGCCCGCATCCCGCTAGATCCCCGCTGGTTTTCCGCCGAACCCGTTCGTGGGCGCGAGCGTTTTCACCCGCTCGATCGTGCGCTGCCGCGGGATGTACTCCGCCAGATAGCGGTTCAACTGCTTCAGCCGCGCGGTCTCCGAGCGGTGCCGCAACAACGCGTTCAGAAAGTCCAGGTCCGGCAGCAATTGCGCCACTTGAAAGCTGAGCTGCGGGTCCGCCAGGTCGGGCGCGCGCTCGCCCGGCGGCGCAATCTTACTCAGCGATTGGAAATGCCCCAGGGTCTCGTCGCGCAGCTCGGGCGGCGCCGGCGCCGGGTCGTCGTCGTCGAAGAATATCACTTCCGCCTGCAGGTAATCCTTGTCTTCGTTCAGCGCGGAGATCTCGAAGCGCCGCTGCCCGCGCGTCAGAATATCCATGCGCCCATCGGCATGCATCTGCAGCAGCTTGTCCACAATCACGCTGCAGCCCGCGTTGACAATCCCCTCGTCTTTCGCCAGGACGATGCCGAACTCGGAGTTGTCGCGAATCGCGTTCCCCACCATTTCCTTGTAGCGCTCTTCGAAAATGTGCAGCGCGAGAACCGTCCGCGGAAAGACCACCACGTGCAGCGGGAACAGAGGGAGAAGCTGCGCAGGCATGGTAACATTATGCCCCCGCCGCCGGCCTTCCGTCAGCAAACGGACGCGCCTGGCGGCGCCACATTCGGCCGGCGCCTCGGCTAGAATCTAAAGAAAGGACGTTCGCCACATGCCCAACCACCCCGCCGCTCCCGCGGCCCGCGCAGACCTGGACCGCGACCTGGAATCTTTCGCCGAATCCCTGTGCCATATGCGAAGCGCCCGCGTCCCTCGGCGCCGCCCGCCGCAACGCTAGCGCCGCTCGCGCCCACGCCGCATGAAAATCGAAGGCAAAGTCGTCCTCATCACGGGAGCCTCCCAGGGCATCGGCGCCGCCTGCGCCGCCGAATTCGCGCGCGCCGGCGCCCGGCTTTCCCTTACCGCCCGCTCGGAAACGGGCCTGCGCATTGCCGGCGGTCCCCATGCGCTGGTCACCGCCGGCGATCTCACCAGCGGCGAAGTCCGCCGCCGCGTGGTGGACCGCACCATCGAGCGCTACGGCGCCATCGACATCCTCGTCAATAACGCCGGCGCCGGCCTTTACGGACCCTCCTGGAGCGTCCCCATGGAACAGGCGCGCGCTCTCATGGAGCTGAATTTCTTCGCGCCGCTGGCCCTCGCGCAGCTCGCCGTTCCCCACATGCGCGCGCGCTCGAGTGGCATGATTGTGAATGTGGGCTCCATCGCCGGCAAAATGACGCTTCCCTGGATGACGCTCTACAGCGTCTCCAAATACGCGCTGGGCTCCTGGACCGAAGGCCTGCGCATGGAACTCGCGCGCGATGGCATCCGCACCATGATCGTCTGCCCCGGCTACGTGCAAACGGCCTTTCAGAAGAATGTCATCGCCGGCCATTCTCCCGAAAAAGTGCAGCAGGCCCGCTCTTTCGCCATCCGCCCCGAGGAGTGCGCCGCGGCCATCCGGCGCGGCGTCGAGCGCAATGCCCGCACCGTGGTCACGCCCGCGGCCGGCTGGGTTCTCATCGCGCTCATTCGGTTGTTTCCCGGCATCGTGGAAAGCCGCATGGCGCACATCAACGGAACGGCATGAACCTGCGCCTCAAACGCACGCCGGGCCTCTACGTGGTGGGCTTCATGGCCGCCGGCAAATCCACCGTCGGCCGCCTGCTGGCGCACCGTCTCGGGTGGAGTTTTTTCGATACCGACGAAGAGATCGAGCGCGCCGAGAAGACCGCCGTTTCCGAACTGTTCCGCGCCCGCGGCGAAGCCGAATTCCGCCGCATCGAAGGCGCCATGATCCGCCAGCACGTGGAGTGGATCGGGCACGGCCGTCCCGCCGTCCTGGCGCTGGGCGGCGGCGCGTTTTGCCAGCCGGAGAATCGCGAAATCCTCCTCGCCGGCGGCATCGCCGTGTGGCTGGATTGCCCCTTCGACGTGGTCGAGCGCCGCGTCGCCCAGGCGTCCCACCGCCCCCTGGCCCGCGATCCCCAATCCTTCGCCGCGCTGTTCCATTCAAGGCGCGAAACCTACCGCCTGGCCGATATCCGCGTGCCCATCGAAAGCGACGATCCCGCCGTTACCGTCGACGCCATTCTCACTCATCCCCTGTTGCGATAATTCGCCATGAGCAAACTTCTGCGCAGGCAGGCGCTGTCAATTTTTACAGCCGCGTTGAGGGCCGCCGATCCCGCCGCCGCCGTGGTGCGCCGTCTCGAGGGCCGCGACTATTCCGCGTTTCGCCAGATCTACGTCATCGGCGCGGGAAAAGCCGGAGCCTCCATGGCGCGGGCCGCCGAGCGCGTTCTCGGCCGCCGTATCACCGCCGGGCTCGTCAATGTGAAATACGGCCACGTCGCTAAATTGCGCCGCATCGAGCTCAACGAATGCGGCCATCCGGTGCCCGACCAGCGCGGCGTGGAAGGTGCCGCCCGCATCGCCCGCATAGCCCAATCGGCCGGCAAAGACGACCTCGTGGTCTGCCTCATTTCCGGCGGCGGCTCGGCCCTGCTGCCGCTGCCCGCCGAACCTATCACGCTGGAAGAGAAACAGGCCGTCACGCGCCTGCTGCTGGCTTGCGGCGCCAACATCCACGAGATCAACGCCATCCGCAAACACATCTCGCGCATCAAGGGCGGACAACTGGCGCGCCTGGCGTATCCCGCTACGGTCGAAGCGCTGCTGCTCTCCGACGTCATTGGCGACGACCTGGACGTCATCGGCTCCGGCCCCACCGCGCCCGACGCTTCCACGTTCGCCTCCGTCGCCGCCATTTTCGAGCGCTACGGAATTGGCGATCGTATCCCCGCTTCCATTCGCCGGCGCATCGAGCAAGGCGTGGCCGGCGCCATTCCCGAAACTCCCAAGCCCGGCGATGCCGTCTTCCGCCGCGTGCGCAACCGCGTCGTGGGCAGCAACCGCCTGGCGCTGGATGCCGCCGCCGCGCGCGCCCGCGCGCTGGGCTTCCGCACCCTGGTGCTCTCCAGCATGATCGAAGGAGAAACCCGCGAGATCGCCCGCATGCACGCCGCCATCGCGCGCGAAATCGTCTCTTCCGGCCAGCCCCTCAAGCCGCCCGCCTGCATCATCACGGGCGGTGAAACCACCGTCACCATCAAAGGCGAAGGACTGGGCGGACGCAATCAGGAATTCACGCTGGCCGCCGCCATGGATCTCGCCGGCCTGCCCGATACCGTAGTCCTGAGCGCCGGCACCGACGGCACCGACGGTCCCACCGGCGCCGCCGGCGCCATCGCCGATGGCGATACCCTCCGCCGCAACCCCGCCGCGGCGCGCTATCTCGCTGCCAACGATTCTTACCACTATTTCCAAACCCTGGGCGACCTGGTGATCACCGGTCCCACCAACACGAACGTGGCCGACGTGCGGATTCTTCTCATAGGAGCGCGCAAATGAACTGGCGCAAAGAGGTGGTCGAGTTCGCGCTCGATCGCGAAACCCGCAAGCACATGGACGAGCAGCGCGCCTGGATCGATCACGAGCCCGCCAATCCGCGGCCGTATTATCATCTGGCGCAGTTTTACCGCATGGAAGGCCGCCAGGAGGAAGCCTTGGGACTGCTGCTCCATGCCGTCCAGCTCGACATGACGTTCGCCGGCGCGCACGCCGCCCTGGCCGAAATCTACGCCGTGCGCGAAGACTATCCCGCCGCCTGGGGCCACGCCCGCATCGCCGAGCGCAATGGCATTGCCGGAGCCGTGGAGATGCTCCACAAGTATGGCGTGCCCGAGTAGCCGCCTTTGAGCGCCCGGTTCAGTTCTTCGGATGGATGGTGTTCAGGTAGGCTTGCCACTCGCGGCGCAGTTGCTCCCAGTTGCGGGAGTTCTCCTCGGAGATCTGCACGAGTTTTTCGATTTGGTCGTCGTGCGCGGCTGCGCTCGCGGCGATGGTGCCGACCACCTGGGCGAGGCGATCGAGGTTCGCCTCGGTGCGTGCCTGGGCTTGGGCGGTTCGCTCCAGGGTCGCCTCAATGCGGTCCATGCGTGTGCCTGCCATCGTGCTGTCTTTATGTTAACCCACCCGCCTGTGCGATAGTGGTTCGCATGACGCGCCGCGGCTTCCTCTGCATGCTCGCCGCCGCGCCCATCCCCTCCGCCGCAGCGGCGCGCGTGTCCGTGCCCGTTCATCGCATCGTGGACGCGCAAGCCCGCTGCACGCCGCAAATGCTGCAAAATTTCTGGTCGGCCATCTGGCCTCAAGCCTTCCAGGACTACAGCCAGGGCGGCATCGACCTCCAAACCACCGATGGTCCCGGCGAAGTCCGCCACACCGCCGCCGACCGGCCCGTCTTCGTCGGCTTGCGCCGCGGCGTCGTCAACCTCATCCTCACCGACCACCTTCCCCTCTACTGGGACGCGGGCCGCGCGCTGGCCGGCGTCACCACCATTTTCGAGGGCTACCACGTGTGCATGATCGCGCTGCGCTACGCCCACGGCAATCAAGTGCCGTTCCTCTCCGTCAATACCTGCGTGCACGAGCTGCTGCACGCGCTCTTGCAGGATGTCTTCGTAACCCGCCCCAAGTGGTACCAGAGCGGCAGCCGCGAATTCCGCATCGATTATTACGCGACTTTGCTCTGGCTGTTCCACGATGGCGCGGCCATCCGCCAGTCGGCGCGGGTCTATGTCCAGCGCCTGCGTGCCGCCGCGCCCTACAGCACGCGGAATCCGATGCCTTCGATTTTTCCGTCCGGCGTCAAAGCGATGCGCGCCTCGGCCGAGCCGTTCTCGAACTTCACTTCGTAAATGTCCGCTCCGCCCGGGCCCACTCCATGGAACGCGGCCGGCTGCACCGCGCCGAAATGGGCCACCACCGATTTCCAGTCGGACAACTGCCGGCGCGCGGGATCGCCTGCCAGCCCTACGCCAAAGCGTAGCTCGTGCTGCGCCCGCCTTCGCCGCTGCGCACCAGCACCCCCCGCTCCACCAGCGCCAGAATGTCGCGCAGCGCCGTATCCTGCGAGCACCGCGCCAGCTTGGCGTATTTCGAAGTGGTGAGCTTGCCCTCCAGCCCATCCAACAGACGATTGAGCACCGCCCGCTGCCGCTGGTTGAGCGCCAAGCCGCTCACGTCCTCCCAAAAGCGCGCTTTGGCCATGATGCCGCCCAGCATGGTCTGCGCGGCGTCGATCGCGCGCCCCAGGCACTCTACAAACCACTCCATCCATGGCGTGACGTCCAGCGTCGCTTTTTGCGTCTCCTCCAGAATGTCGTAGTAAGCCGCGCGTTCCCGCCGGATTTGCGCCGACATGCTGTAAAAGCGCTGCGAGCTGTTATCGGAGCGCGCCAGCGCCATGTCCGCGATGGCCCGCGCGATGCGCCCGTTGCCATCGTCAAACGGGTGGATCGTGACGAACCACAGGTGCGCCATCCCCGCTTTCCACACCGGGTCCATGCGGGCTGCGCCGTTGAACCACTCGAGGAACTGCCCGACTTCTCCCTCCAGCCGCGCCGCCGCGGGAGCTTCGAAATGCACGCGCTCCTTGCCCACCGGCCCCGAAACCACTTCCATCGGCCCCGTGCGGTCGTCGCGCCACGCTCCCGCGCGGATCCGCTGCATGCCGCTGCGCCCGGTGGGAAACAGCGCCGCATGCCACGAAAAAAGCCGTTCCACGGTGAGCGGCTGCTGGTAACGCCCGGTGGCGTCGAGCATCGTTTCCACGATTCCCTCCACGTGGCGATCCGCCGCTTTCAGCGCGCCAATATCGATACCGAGGCGCCGTGCAATCGAGGAACGCACCTGCTCCGCATCCAGCCTTTCGCCCTCGATTTCGCTGCTCATCAGCACGTCGGCCGTCAAGGCTTTCAACGAACCTTCCTGGCGTAGAGGGAAACCCAGCGCTTCCATGTGGCCGAGCAGCCGCCCCTGCCGATTCCGCACCGCGGCCAGAGGCTCCGCCAGGCGTTTCTGGTCCCAAGCAAACCGCGGCCAGTCCGCAAGCTCATGGATATACATTCTCCGCACCTTCTGCGGTGATTATACCGCCAGATCACCGCAAGGCGCAACTAATAACCGCATAATGTGCGGAGAATATACCGCCTAATCACCGCACCCCGATCGCTTCCCACCGGCTTCCCCGCCACAGCACGCCCGCCAGCGCCAAGCACAAAACCGGAATCGCGAACATGGCTTGGTGCAAGCCCGCCGCTTTAGCCGCTTCGCCGCCCCCATGCGCGAACAGGTCGCTCAGTTTTCCGGTCAGCAGCGGCCCGAAAGAAGCCCCGCACAGATAGCTCACCAGCAGGTAGGCCGCCATGGCCGTGGCGCGCAGCTCCGCCGGCACGGCTCCATGCAGCGCGGCGTACACCAGCCCGTAATACATCTGCAGCAGCCCATACGCCGCCATCGAAAAAGCCAGCGCCGCCGCCACATTTCCCTTCGGCAGCAGGATGCCGGCGAAGGCCGCCGGCGCGGCCAGCAAAGCCGCCCACGCCGCCAGGCCCAGGCGGCTGCGCGCGCGGTCGCCATAGATTCCCGCGGCCAGCCCTCCCAGGATTCCCGCCACGCCCGAGCCGACGCCCGTCCACAGCCCGGCCTGCCCCACTGCCAACCCGTGGAATCGCGTGAGAAACGCCGGCAGGAAGTACGAGAACGTGTACAGCGCCGCATTGACAATCGCGCCCGAGGCCGCGATCCACCAGAACAGCGGCGTGGGCCGGTAAGACAGCCGTCCGGGCCTGTCGCTTTTCTCCTTCGCCGGCTCCCGCAGCCACAGAATCGCCGGCGCCAGCGCCGCCGCCGGCAGCGCCGCAATCGCCAGCGCCGCGCGCCAGCCGTATGCCTGCGCCACCGGCCCGCTCACCGCCAGGCTCAGCATCACCCCGATGGGTACCGCCAGCATAAAGCCCGCCATGGCGCGCGCGCGCCGCTCGGCCGGAACCAGGCCGCTGATCCAACTGGTGGCCGCCGGGGCGCAAACGGCTTCGCCGATCCCCACCCCCAGCCGCGTGGCCAGCAACAGGCCATAGCTGCCCGCCAGCGCGCCCAACCCGGTCAGCCCGGCCCAGACCGTCACCCCGATCGCCAGGAGGCCCTTGCGGCTCCACGTGTCCGCCAGCCGCCCCAGGGGAAGTCCGGCAATCGCATACACGATGGTGAACAGACTGGGCAAGAGGCCGAGTTGCGTATCCGAAAGGTGGAACTCATGGCGCAGCGGCTCCACCAGCGCCCCCAAAGCCTGCCGGTCATAGATATTCAGGACGTTGACCAGAAACAAAACGCCCAGCGCGGGTCCCGCGCTCACCGGCCGGTAATGGTGCAGTTTGGATCGCAAGCGGTACCAGATTCGGACGCTGTCACCGGCTCCGTTGTTTGGTTGAAGTCACAGAGGTAGGCATCCTTGGCCGAGCCGGACCCTACTGATGACCCGTGCATGCGGCAAAGGCGGGCGCCTTGCGAATATCCGCCTTTTCGAGATACGGGAAATCGGCGAGCAACTGCTTGATCGTGCGCCCGGCGGACATGGCCTCAACGATCATGCCGACGGTCACACGCATGCCGTGGATGCACGGCTTGCCGCCCATGACTTCAGGATCCGTCGTGATGCGGTCGAATTGCTGCACGTCGTTATCATAGCGCAGGCTGAAGTGGCTACGGATAGCGCCGGAACATGGGAGCCAGGGGGGTTGTCGTTTTCCGGGAGCCCACTTCCCCAACGGGGGCCTTTGGTGGTGGGAAGGGGATTTATCGACAGGAACCGGTGGTCGTGTCGGGGACGCGTTTCAGAACCCCATATCGGGTCAGAGGAGCTGTAGGCCACTTCTCAGTCCAAAACGACGAGAGCGCGAGTGTTACCAGCCCCTATAGCGCCGAGGATTCAGAAGGAGCTGCATGCGGAGCTGTAGCGAGGTGTGCCGGCCGAGTGATCCGGGAGACCTACGAAATACGAGGTCATGTCCGCTTCACGAACCTGCACAAGTCCAAACGATCACTTCTTCTCTCTTGCCCAGATCCCATCGCAGAGCTGTTCGAACCGCTGGTCCCCCCGCATCGGATCGAACAGTGGTTCGATCGGCAATCCAATCAGCCAGAAGGCATGCTCTTCGACCGCCGTCCGCAGGCATTCCATCGCCTGCCCGTGGTTGTCCATGCCCGCATGGATCGTCGCGATATCATAGGCGGAAACGTAGTGCTCACGGCCCATCCGCCGCAGTTCATCGAGCACAGCCTCTGCCTCCGCCCGCCGGCCGCTTCGGCCATAGCAATAGCCCAGCGTAGCCAGCAATTGCCCCAGAAATGCGCGCCCACGAAACAGCGGGCGTGCATCGAGGCAAATCTCGGCCGCCAGGTTGTAATCGCCTTGGGCGGCATGAGCCCGCGCCAGAGGAACGTACGTGCGGGCAAAGGAGGGATGCAAGTCCAGCGCTCTCCGGCACGCGGCAATGGCTTCCGCGTACCGCCGAGCCCAGTAGAAGACAAATCCGAAATCGCAGGCGATGGCGGCGGAAAGAGGTTCCAGGCGCTCGGCTCGCCGCAGGGCCGCCAGGGCCTCGTCCTTGTCACCCAGAATATTGCCGAACACCGCCAGACTATGCCACGCGTGCGCGTAGTTCGGATCGATTTCCAGAGCCAGTTTCCATTCGCGTTCGGCCGCCTCCGGATTACGGTCGAATGTCATCAATACTGCGGCTAGTGCGGAATGTGCGGCGGCAAGACGCGGATCGAACGATAACGCCGCAACTGCCGACTGGCGCGCCTTGCGCATGCATTCGTCAGGCGGATCCAGGTGATGCGCGGCTATTAACCGGTAGGTGTCCGCTATGCCCGACCACGCCCTCGCAAAGCGGGGATCGCGCGCAATCGCGGCTTCGTAATACTCGATGGCCCGCCGAAACCCATGTTCGGTCCGCTGGTTCCAGAAGTGGCGGCCTTTCAGGTAGAGGTGGTAAGCCTCGGGGTCGTCGGTCGGTTGCAGTGCCGCTGACATGGCGGCAAGATGTGGGCGCAAGGATTTTACGATGATGGATGCGATCTCATCTTGGACCGCAAACAAGTCCGTCATGGGACGATCCCAACGGTCCGAGCAGAGGTGATACCCATCCTCCGTGTTGATGAGTTGCGCCGTGATGCGAACTGAATCGCCGGACTGCCGCAAGGTCCCCTCTACGATGAGATCCGCGTGCAGTTTTTGCCCCAGCGAGCAGACATCGCCCATGCTCCCACGTATCGCAAAGCAAGATGTGCGAGATACTACGCGCAGCTTCTCGATCCGTGAGAGCTGAAAAATGAGTTCCTCGGTGATTCCGTCGCAGAGGTAATCGTTACCCTGGCCAGGCCCGAGGTTGACGAACGGAATCACCGCTATGGACCGCGGCGGCGTAGCTTCCGGCGACTGAGCCGCGATGATGCGAGGGACATAGCTGCCCTTCCGGTATTCGATTCGGATGCATTCCCGAGATCCCTCCGACTCGTAATACGCCAACAGTCGCTCGCGGAGTTTCCGCGCCTGGACCCGCACGATAGCGTCCGTCCGCGGATCGAATGACTCCTTGCGTCCGAGGGCTTCGAGTCCCAGCGTGTATTCCTTAATCTGCCCGGACTCTCCTGCCAGCGTCTTTTCGACAGTGAACTCCAGTAGCCGCCGGATACTCTCGGAACCGATGAACCCGGCGCTCGCCTTTACGCGGTCGAGATGCGCGCGAATGTCGTCCCGGGACAGCTCCGACTGCGCCATACCCCATAGACGATAGCATGTGCGTCGCTCGCTAGCTGAGCCGCTCCCAGTCAAACTGCGTGCCGCGCCGTCCGAAACGGCCCGCTTCGCCGAAATGGTAGTTGAAGACGATGCTGCGATCCGTCGCCGCGCGATCCAGCAACCGGCGCCGCGTGGCGATGAGCGTCTGCGCATCCAGATCGAAGATCGAGGTCCAGTCCGGATGCACAACCTGGTTCGGCATAATCAATGCGTCGCCCGCAAACAGCAGCGACGCGGTGCCGGAGGAAATCGCAACCCCCAGGTGGCCCGGAGTGTGACCGGGCGCGTCAATGGCCGCGATCCCCGGCGCGATCTCCGCTTCATCGGTGAGCCACTCGAGCCGATCGCGCACCGGGGGCAGGTATCGGTCGATCCACCCACCCATCAGACTCTCGAGTTCCGGACTGCCGTAAACCGAGCCGCTGCCCAGCCGGCTGCGAAGATCGGCTGAGTGCCAGAAATCATACTCCCTCCGGCTCATCAGGACGCGCGCGTTGGGGAACCGTATCGTTCCATCCTCTCGGGCCAGGCCCCCGATGTGATCCGGGTGCGCGTGGGACAATATCACCACGTCGATGTCGCTCGCCTGGAATCCCGCCCGCGAAAGGCTCTCCTCCAGGTGACCGGTGCTCGGCGCCAGCGGTCCGGCGCCGGTGTCGATCAGGACACGATGCGAGCCCGTATCCACCAGCAATGGCGTGTACGGTACAAGGACCTGCTCCGGCAGTCCAATGGTCCGCTCGGGGTCGTCCCCGCAAAGGGCAGTTCGGGGATAGAGGTGGTCACCATCCGAGATCGGGTAACACCGGAAGTCTCCGACGCAGATCGCACCAACTGCGTTTGCCGGGACCGGGCTCATGCGCTTGCCCCCTTTTGCCCGCAGACCGCCGCGGCGTACTGTGCGACGGAAGTCAGTTCCACCGGCATGAGCCGAAGAGTCTCGGAAGCGTTCATGGGACAGCCATGCACGTACTCGAGCTGCAGCTTGGCAAAGGTCTCGGCCAGCGGGTCAGTCGCGTTATCGAGTTGGGCGAGCAAAGCTTCTTCGGGAACGAACTGCCGCTCGAATGGCGCACCCGAAACCTTCTCGAAGATCCCCACGACTTCCAGCGGGCTGAGGTCCTGCGGCCCTCCCACGTCCAGTGTCCGATTGCGCGCCCCCGGAGTCAGATGCGAGCGCGCCGCGAACTCGGCTACGTCGCGATAGGACACCCAGGTGATCAGCGCCCGCCCGTCTCCGAAAAGAACCACCTTCCGCTGGGCATAATCGAAGCCGAGCGCCGGGCTCAGCCAGATCTCCATGAAGTAGTTGCACGCCAGGATGGTGTAGCCCATTCCGCTATCGGCCAGCGCGCTCCCTGCCTCCGCCTTGGCGCGCGTCAGCGGCGACTCGCGAACAAGGTTGCGTGGAATAGTGACGAACGTAAAGTGTCCCACCCCCGCGGCGCGCGCCGCGGCAATCAGAGACAACTGGCCCTGCCGGTCCACGGTATCTATCGAGTCACCGTCCTGGCGCGAGAACGTGGATGACGCCGTGGAGATCGCCGCGTCCGCGCCAGAGCACGCCTCACGTAGGCTGCCCGCATCTTTCAGATCGCCCCAGCAGAGGTTGACCCCTGCGTCGCGCAGGGCCTTGAGACGCGCTGAGTTCGCGGTCGGCCGAACCAGTGCGCGCACCGCCAGTCCGCGTGCGCGAAGCCTTCGGCAGATCTCCTCTCCCAGCGTTCCGGTTCCTCCAACAACTAGAATCATGCGTTTCCTCCTGCGGCCAGAATGTCACCCATGGCGTCCGCGTGCAATACCCGTCAGGTTAACGCGGGGTTAACGGCGTGCCGCGACCCAAGCGTCCCTGGTTGCACGCGGCGTTGCCGAAAGGACACGATCAACCCGCAAGGCGGGGATGTAATTGGCGCTATATAACAGCCCCTCGCGCCAGCGCCGGTGCTTCGTGGCGGCAAGGGGGTATATCGCAACCGGAATCCAGGGCGAAGGTCGGTCTGGGACTCAAGTTCGATTTCAGGATCATTCTCCGAAACATCGTTTAAGAGGTGGATATGAGAAGAATCCTCCTGCTCATCTTTTGGCAGTTCGGCCTGCTGGCCGGCGGTCGGCTCTTCGCCGATGTCGTCACTCTGAAGGATGGCCGCCAGATCTCGGGGTTGGTGGAGTCCGGCAACACCCAGGAGCTTCACATCAAGGTCGGGGATCAGTCGCAGACAATTGATATCCATCAGGCTCAGGCCATCCAGTTCGGTGTTTCCCTGCCTGCGCCGGCCGCCGCGGCGCCGACACGCAAAGCCGGCGCGGCCGCGCAAGCCGACACGCTGATTCTCAAGGACGGCACACACGTCACCGGCCGGTGGTGGTCCATCGACGCCGGCCATGTCCACATCCTGGTAAACAATCAGCTACCGCATTATCCCCGGCCCGGCGTGTCGGCGGTGACTTTCGGCAACGCAACCCTGCCTCCGCCTCCGCCTGCGCGTTCGACTCCGCCGTCGGCAACTTCAGCGCAACCTCCGGCCAGCGCAGCCCAGCCGGCCCGCGCTCCCACGTTGGCGCGACCCTCCGGCAGCGCGCCGCCTTCGGCGCGCCCGCGCGCGGTCTCTCGCAACCGGAGGAAACCGGGACGGTCTACTTTTGGAACGGCAGAGTTCTTACCCCGCTCGAACGCAATCAAGCCGTCGAGCGTAGAAGCGGCGCCGGCGGACCCGGTCTCAACCCGGCCGTCGGGGTGGCATTGTGACATGGCCGGTTGATATCGAGAAAAAGGACGGGGCCAACGTAATCACCTATGCTTTAACCGTCAGGGATCTGCCTACTGGCGAATACTCCTTCAGTCCCTCCAGCTCGAACGACGGCTATTGCTTCGGCGTCGATCCCTCCGCGCCCGGCCAATAACGCGCCCGCCCCCTACATCTTCACTTCGCTGTCTTTCAGCTCCTTGGCGCTGGGCGTCTTGGGCGCTTTCGGCGCCGCCGGCGTTTCCGGCGCATCGCTCGCCGAAGTGCCTTCCTTGCGGATCTCAATCTGTCCCCGGGAGGTCGTCAGCCTTACCAGCGGTCCTTCGCCGACGATCGCCTTCAGGGTGGCCGTCCGCCCATCTACCTCCCTCTCCACCGGCGGCCCGAAATCGTTCACCACTTCTCCGTGCTCGGCCGTGGCATCCAGGCGGAAACCGGCCTTATCCGGTACGATGAGCTCGATCCGCCCGCTGCCCGCGCGCACTTCCATGCTGGGCATGGGCAGCCCCGGCTGCAATTCGATATCGCCGCGCTGCGTCTCCAGCTCGAGCGACTGCGTGAACTGCTCCAGCTTGATGTCGCGGTTGCCGCTCACCAGGCGCATCGGCCCGGTGATCCCGCTGGCGTTCAACTGCCCCAGGTCCATGCTGATGTGCCCCGGCACCGCCTGTGCGCTCAGCTCCGTGTTGCGCGCTCCCTCGAATTGCAGCGGCTGGGCCAGGTTCTTGAAATCCAGCGTCCCGGTATAGGCCCCCCCGATGGTCACCGGCCCGTCGATATTCTCCAGGTCCACGTCCGATCCGCGGCCCTGCAGGTCGATCCTGCCCTTCACGTCGGTGGCGCGAATCAGGTCGCTGCGCCCGATGTCCAGCCGCGCGTTGCCGCCAATCCGCGCCAACCGCACGTCGCCGCGGCTGGTGGCGAGATCGATATCGCCGCTCACGTCCGCAATATCGAAATCCCCCTGGTTGCCGTGCGATTCCACCGCCATGCCGCGCGGAATGGTCACTTCCAGATCGTCGGTCACGCGCTGGTTGTCGGGCGCGTGGTCCTGGTTGGTGCGCACCAGCAGGCGGTCGCCCTGCGCCACGATTTCCACCGGTGTATTGCCGTTCGTCTGGTCCGCGTCGCCGCGGTTGTAGGCGCGCACCGTCTTGTGCCCGGTGACCGTCACCGTCTGCCCGTCTCCGCCCACCACTTTGATATTTCCGTGCGGATCGTCGAACACCACCCGCCGCATCCCCGCCGCCGGCGCCGAGGCCGTCACCGGGTAGTCGTACTGCTCGCCGAACCAGTCCAACCCTCCCGGCTCGATGCGGATGCCGTGCTGGTAGCCTTCCCAGATGCCCCACCCGAAGAAGCAGATCAGCGCCATCAGCACCACTTCTCCGCCGCTGAAGCTGCTGCGCGGGCTGTCGCCGCGCGTGAACGCCACTTCCACCAGGCGCAGCAATCCCCAGGCGATCAGCACGAAGGGCCAGTATTGCGCGATCAATTCGAACACCGGCGTTTCGGGGTGCAGGTTGCGCCACAGAAACAGCCCGCCGATCAGCAGCAGGAGCAGCGGCCCGGTAATGGAACGCCGTCTCATCGCGCCCCTCCCTCGGGCTCCGTGGAATCCGCCGGCTTGGCCGCCGGCGGCTGGGCGTAGGGAGTCCGCGAGTACGAGCCCGGCGTGTACCCTCCGGCCGCCGGATATCCGCCCGGATAATAACCCGGCGGCGGCGGCGCGGCCGGCTCGGTGGCCCGGCCCAGCAGCGTCAAGAGGCCGAAAACGATCAGGATCACCGGCCAGGTCTGGTCGAAGCGGTAGGGCGTGAAGTTGTTCAGCGCGAACAGCGCCCCAATGGTGATGAGCGTGACCGGGCCGCGAATGGAGCGCGCCAGCGAGCGTTCAGCGCCTCTCATGACGCACCCCCTCGGAATCGCCCGATCCGAAAAAACGCCCCCACAAGAGATAGATTCCCGCCACGATCAGCAGCACCGGCCAATACTGCGCGATGAACTCGAAATCCAGCAGGTTCAGGGTGCGCAACAGCAGCAGCACCCCCAGCAGGATGAGCGCGATTCCCGCCACCGGCACGTTGTCCTTGCGCCCGTGCAGGTCCAGGATGCTGGAATACTCGTCCACCGGCTCGCCCGCGCGCCGCTTGCGCGCCGTGTGGTAGGCCTCGAAAACCATGTACGCCCACCATGCCATCACCAGCATCACGAAGATCGGCTCCATCCCGTTGGCGGCGCGCGAATTGGCGATGCTCATCAGCACGCCCCAGACGATGGCGTGCACCAGGCCCTTGGCGTACTGCCCGTTGTAGATCGCGCCCACCCCCGGGATCATTCCCAGGAACAACGCCAGCGGCGGCGAAACGTCGCTATGCGCGTAGCTGGGCGGAGGTGGCATCATGGGCGCTCCCACCGGCGGCACCACGGGGTACGGCGGCGCGGCCCCCGCGTTTACCGGCGGAACCGCCGCCGCGCCGGGCGCGGCCATGTGCTCGGCGCAGAACACCGTGCCGAACGCGTCGCGCCGGCATTCGTCGCAAACCGGTTTGCCGCAGGTGCGGCAGTAGGCCGTTGCCGGTACTTCCGGATGATTCTGACAGTTCATACGTTTATCCCTCTCGCGCAAGCGCGTCTCACTTTGGCGCCCCGCTATCCCCGGAGGGCGGCGATGCGGGCGCTTTCACCGGCAATTTTCTTTCGTCCACGCTCCCGCCCGGCTGGGCGCCGCTGGCGGGGGCCTGATCGTCAATCTGTTGCTGCTGCCATTCGTGCAGCATGGTCTGCACCTGATAAACGACTTTCAGGTTTTCGTAAAACTTCACCGTCCGCGCCCAGGCGCGGTCCACGCGATCCGTCAGCGCGTCCCACACCTTGGCCGGCTCCAGGTCGGAAGGCTTCAACTGGTGCGGCGCCGCCGATTGCACCAGAATCGAAATCGAAATCATGGTGAGCGCGAATCCCATGGCGAAGCGCGGTTGCAGAATCGGGCTCAACAGGGTCCGCATCCACTTGCCCAGCCTGGTCTCGGCTTTCTGTTTGGACCAGGGAGCGTCGAACAGAATGCGCGTGATCAGCTCCGGCGGCGGCTCCACCACGGCGGCCCGCTCCATGAAGGCCACCGCGGCCGCGGAATCCCGCGCCAGCTCGGCACAGGCCGGGCATTCCGCCAGGTGGCGCTCGAACTCCGCCTTGCCGGCTTCGTCGAGCGTGCCATCCACCAAATCGCAGATCACGATTTCGACATCCGCGCAGTTCATACCGCCAGCTTCTGCTTTCGCAACAGCCGGGCCAGCTCGGCCCGTCCCCGGTTGATTCGCGATTTCACCGTGCCTTCGGGAATTCCCAGCACCAGGGCGATCTCGCGGTACTCCATCTCCTGCAAATCGCGCAGGATCACCGCCTCGCGCAAATCCGGCGAGAGCTTTTGCAGGGTCTGCTGCAGCATCTCGCTGGCTTCTTTCCCGGCCAGCGCTTCGTCCGGCCGCGCCATCGCCGAGGCGCCTTCTTCCTCGATCCTCGGCAACTGCTCTTCAATCGAATCCGTGGCCCGCTCCTGGCGCGACCGCCGGTAGTGGTCGATCAGCAGGTTGCGCGTCACCCGCGCCAGCCACGTGCCGAACGAGCCTTCGTCGCTGCGAAACGTTTTCACCGTGCGGAAGATTCGCAGAAACACTTCCTGCGTCAGGTCCTGCGCTTCGTGGGCGCTGCCCGTGAAACGGTAGCACAGGCCGTAAACCCTCCTGGTGTGAATCCGCACCAGGTCTTCCCATGCCGCTTCGTCGCCGCGCAGGCATCTCGCTACGAGTGTGGAATCCGCGTCCAAAGTTCTGCCGATCGATTCCCCGCCGCGAACCGCCGCCGTCAGCAGCGGATGGCCCGCCGCCGCTGCCCGGTTTCCGGGAATTCCGAAGGCTAAGATCGCGCTTCCCATGGCACTCGTTCTTTCAATTACAGGAACGAGGCTTTATCATGATAGGTTCAATTTTTAAAAGTCGCCGGCCGCCGCCAAGGAGTCAACCGATTCGCCATCATACCTGGAAATGGGCCGCCGCGGTAGTAGTGGCCGCCGCCGCCCTCGCCTGGTTCGTCCGCTCGCAGCTCGCCGCGCATTCCTTCGATTGGAGCCTGGCCGCCGCCAGCCTGCGCCGCCTGCACTGGGAGTGGCTGGTGATCTCGCTGGTTCCCATCTTCGGCAGCTATTATGGACGGGCCCTCCGCTGGGCGGTTTTTCTCAAGCCCCTCAAGCCCCACCCTTCCATGCGCAACCTGCTCGCCGCCACCGTGATCGGCTTTTCCGCCATCACTCTGTTTGGCCGCCCGGGAGAATTCGTTCGTCCCTATCTCATTGCAATCAAAGAGAAGGTCTCCATACCATCGCAACTGGCCGCCTGGTTTCTGGAGCGTATGTTCGACTTGTTGATGGCCCTCCTGGTCTTCGGTTTCGCCCTCACCCGCCTGCCCGCCGCCGCCGCCCACGTGGGGCCTAAGCTGGCTTGGGTGCTGGCGGTGGGCGGCCGCGTGGTCTGGGTGGTTTCGCTGGCTATCCTGCTGCTCCTCTTCGGCATGCGGCACTTCACCGAGCCTTTGCGAAAACGCCTGGTTTCCGCGCTGCGCTTGCTTCCGGAACGCTATTTTCTAAAATTCGAACACCTCCTCGGAGCTTTTGTGCAGGGAATCGAATCCACCCGTAGCGATGGCGCCCTGCTGCTCGTCTTCCTATATTCGGTGGTGGAGTGGGGATTGATTCTAGCCTGCTACTGGTGCCTGGCTCGAGCGTTTCAGGGAATCATTGATCTTACATTTGTAGATGTTATTATATTCCTGGGGTTTGTTTCCTTCGGAGCGATCGTTCAGATCCCTGGTATAGGGGGTGGCGTGCAAGTTGTGGCGGCGCTGGTGCTCACCGAATTGTTCAAAGTGCGCCTGGAACTGGCGACCACCTTCGCCGTGTTCACTTGGATTATTTCATTTGTAGTAGTTGTACCTGCTGGCTTGGTTTGGGCATTGAAAGAAGGGTTGGATTTGCGCAGCCTGCGCCGTATCGGGCGGGAGACATCTCTATGAAGTGTCCTTTTTGCAGTCACTTGCAGGATAAAGTTGTAGATTCCCGGGAAAGCAAGGAAGGCGATGCCATTCGCCGCCGCCGGGAGTGTTCGGGTTGCGAACGCCGCTACACCACCTACGAGCGGATCGACGAAGTTCCCTACATGGTCGTCAAGAAAGATGGCCGGCGCGAGAAGTTCGACCGGCAGAAAGTGCTGGCGGGCTTGCTCAAGGCTTGCGAGAAGCGCCCCGTAGCCATGGGCAAGCTGGAGACGCTGGTGAACGAGATTGAAGCGCACGTGGCGGAATCGCCCGACCGCGAACGCCCGGCAACCGAACTAGGCGAGCTCGTGATGGCCCGCCTTAAGAAGCTCGATAAAGTTGCCTATGTGCGCTTTGCCTCCGTCTATTTGGATTTCAAAGACGTCCGCGAATTCATGGACGAGTTGAAGGACTTGCTCAAAGCCAAGGGGAAGTGAAGGCAAATTATGAATTCTGAATTATGAATTATGAACTATAAATACAAGGACTTTTGGGCCTACT